>Ga0137403_10003180_pt1 | contig 19824 bp, 20 predicted proteins | sample CZOMad2_1_16fung_FD_122057 | JGI IMG/M metagenome (GOLD analysis project Ga0137403, IMG submission 122057) | Vadose zone soil fungal communities from Angelo Coast Range Reserve, California, USA - CZOMad2_1_16fungal (Hybrid Assembly) | ecosystem: Environmental > Terrestrial > Soil > Vadose zone...
TTCCCGAGCCTTGGTCGTTCAACAGCTGCCAAGTTTACTCGGTCGAAGGAGCCGACGCCGTCATCTAATCAGCCCTTCTAAGGTATTGAAAAGAAAGGGAGGGAATTCTTAGTGCTCTCTTAATGCCCCTAAATATTTGCGGCAGTCGACGGTGGTTACCGCTGCTCGGTTGAACACGCACGGGTCGCGGACCATTCTCAGGAGATTTTGCTGTCGTATGATCCCGTGCGCGGAGCCAGGGGGCATATATGGACCCATCCCTTGTGCAAGAGCTTTTGAGGCGTGGCGCTTGAGAACGAGACGCATGCATATATCCGGCCTCTGACAGTCTGAGGAGTGGGTTACTCCTCGGGCCCAAATGGAATCTGCGCTTCTTCTCCTGATCAGATCATCGGCCTGTTACGGCCCTGCCCCCTTCAGGTTTTGAAGAAGCTGGTCTCAGCCTATTGCGCCATCTTCAGCGGCTCCAGCATCTCTATAGGAATCTCTTCCCGTGTAAGAATCTTTTTCTGGTCTTTTTCCCTAAGCTGCGCGCCGGTAAACTTCCTCACGTGCAATCAGCGACCACACAATGCGAGCGTTCTTGTTCGCAACTGCCACGCAGGCCTTCGATGTTCCTAGTCGGCGTTGCTTGTCGGTGATCCAGACGCTGCGCCGGTCGGTCTTTCGACTGGCGCGACTCACAACGGAGCGCGCACCGTGGATCAACAGAGTTCGCAGGTAGGTATCGCCTCGTTTACTGATTCCGAGCAGCCGCGCCTTTCCACCGCTGGAATGCTGCCTCGGTACTAAGCCCAACCAGGCAGCGAACTGCCGACCGTTCTTGAAAGCTTTTCCATCGCTCATCGCGGCGACCAGAGCGGTCGCTGTGAGCGGCCCAATTCCTTCCACGGCACCCACGCGTTGGCAGGGCTCGCTGGCTTGAAACACGGACTCGATTTGTTCATCGAGTGCCCCGATTTTTTCTTCCAGAGACAACAGTTCGTCGTAGAGATGAGCAAAAAGACGACGACTGAAAGAAGTTAACTCGTTGGTCGCATCTTCGAGGATCAGTGGCAGGCCACGCCGCAGCTGGCTGACATGTTGGGGCAGGACGATCCCGTATTCTGCCAGCAGGCCGCGGATTTGGTTCGCCAGTCCTGTGCGCGAACTCACCAGCCGGCTTCGCACACGATGTAGAGACTGAATGTCTTGCTGTTCAACCGATTTCCCGGGAACGAAACGCATAAGCGGTCGACTCACGGCTTCGCAAATGGCCTCGGCATCGTTGGCATCGTTCTTGTTGGACTTGATGTAGGGCTTCACGAACTGCGGAGCGATAAGCCGAACGTCGTGCCCGCAGCGGCTCAGCACGCGCACCCAATAGTGAGATCCGCAACAAGCCTCCAATCCCACCGTGCACACTGGTAAGTTCGCAAAGAAAGCCGCGACTTGGCTCCGACGCAGTTTCTTGCGAAGGACCACTCGACCGTTTGCATCCACTCCGTGGACCTGAAAGAACTGCTTGGCGATATCCAGACCAACTGTTGCAACGCTCATGGATGTCCCTCCCAGGACTGCGACGAAGCTTAACGATTCTCGCAAAAACCGGGATGGGTCCATTCCATTAGGTCAATACCGGTACAACCGGAGTTCGATTCCCGGATACATGAAGCCAGGGGGCAGCTCAGGGATGGGTCCATTCCATTAGATCAATCCAAAATCGTTCCAGGAGTGAACCTGTTTGCCATACGCCCGGTCAGTCTGTCATCTTGCTTTCCCGAATGCGTCGCGGAGGGCTCGTGTCAATTCTTGTCGAGCCGAGGCATGGTCTAGAACCGTCTCCCCGTCGACCACTCCCCCAACGAAGCTGCCGCCTTTCCGCTGCAAGGCTGCCACTCGGATGCGATCTCCTGGAATCTTTGCTACATTGACGAGCAGATGCTGCTTTGCGAATGCCAAACTCTGCCGGTCGTTCCGAAAACGATGCTCTAGTTTTAGATTATCTTCGCGATTCTCGTAATTCGACAAGGCATCAAAGACCAACTTCGCAATCCGTGAGTCGAATTCGCTTTCCTCAACAGTTACAGGTTCACCGCATTCCACGGACCCGCCAAGCGGGGACGACACTAGCTCTTGGACGAGATACGTCCCGTTCTCTTTATTCCGGTAGATATTTGTGGACGGTATTACAATCTCTGCTGTCATCGTCGCCCTCTGAGGTTCTGCACTGCTTGGACGCCTATCTGAACTCCTGAGGATTCTTCGATCTCTTGAAGCGCGGGCAGCAACTCTTGCTGCGAAAAGGTAAGGGCTTCGTCCGATATTACGAACAACAGATTCTTACCGGTCACCTGCTCTTCTTGATAGAATTGCACTCCACCACCACGAGAAACCAACCTGTAAGGCCCTCTCGTCTGACCAAGGTCTTGGGCTGCCCTGCGAATGAGTCCAATCAGTATCTGTTTGCTTTGAACTTGGACGGTAGATTTTATCTGAGTTAGTTCTCCGAATCTAAAGTCATCGAAGTCAGCGTTAGTTCTCGATAGGTTGGCCCCGGCCGCAGTCTCGACTTCGAAACCCCGGGTGCGAGGATTGGATGAGTATTCCTGGTCGGATTCGAGGAGGTTGTGAGCTAGTTCTGGCAGTGCCTGGGACGCCGAATGAATGATCGAAATCGCTCCCGCAGCAACGGTCACATACTGAGTTACTTGGTCTACGATGAGTGGCACACGCCAGAGATTCAGATAAATACTTGTCAGCACCGTGGTCGCCTGAAGGTAGACATTACTCGCCAGAGTGGCAATAACACCCAATGCCGCCGTGACATCTTCCATGCCGAAGCGGCCTGACGGATCAATCCTGTTGATAGGATCAGAGCCAACGTACAAGTACTTGTGCAAGGACCTCGGTTCGTTCGCAAGGCCTTCATACGAATCCATCGACCAGAACCTGCCGGTGCTGGTGTTGAGGTATCTGGCGCGGTTGTAGTAGAGGTTTAGGTCGGGGTCGAACTGTTCGCCGGCGAAGAGGTAGTTGTTGGGCGTGGTGCCGGTTTGGTGGATCAAGTTGCCGAAGGCGTCGTAGTCGTAGGTGTCCGTGACAGTGCCGGAATTATCTGTGAGCGCGCGGACGTTCCCGTGGCCGTCGTAGTCGAAGTAGATCACTGAGTTGGCCGACTGGCCGTTTACCACGTAGCTCCGCGCCTCGTTGACGAGCTCCAATCCATACGAGAAGGTGTGCGACTGCTCGCGGTTCGGGGCCGTGCTCCCCGAGAACGATTCGTACACCACCTGCGGGTAGCCCGTGGGATTCTGCGTATCGACCAGGTATTGCGTGGTCACGCCAGCGACCGTCTTCGAAACGCGGTTGCCGTCGCCGTCGTAAACAAGGCTGATCCCTGCGCCCGCCTGGACCAGGTGGTTCTCGAAGTCGTAGGCATAGCCCACACCGTTCGAGACCGTCGTGTTCCCGTCGTTGTCGTACGTATCCGTGCTGAGTCGATCGTTGGCGTTGTAGTTCGACAGCCCGCCGGGATACCCCGGCAGTGTCGACACCTTCTGTGTGCGGTTCCCCACCGGGTCGTACGTGTAGCTGACTGTTCCGTTCATCCCGCTTGGATCGCTGGCGATGGTTTTCGTGTCTGCGTGGGACGGAGAAATCAAAGCAACAGAGAGGACTGCGGCGAGCAGTTGGCGGAGGAACACGAGCATTTCACGTTGATGCTAACCGGAAAAACCAAAACCCGCACGCTTCTAAACCCGAAGCATGCGGCACCCACATCTTGCTAAAGAGGCTGAGGGCCTGCCACCCGCCATCCAGCACCTTGCCGGGATCGTGGGTTGAGTTTAGAACCATCAGATCAGCTCATCGGGTGAACAACCACATAAATTGCACTGTCCAAGCAAGACCAGAAATGACAACGCAGATTGTCAGATATACGCGAAGTCTGCGCCATTGTGGAATGAGCCGCGGCCTAAAAACTAGAACCCCGAAGGCAAAGGGAGCTGGAATCAGCGGAATTGCGACAATCGTGTAATAGCTTGGCACAATTCCCAGCAGTACCGTACTACCGGTAAGGAAGAGTCCCACAAACGACAGCAGCCGTACACGAGCGGGGCTAATAGAGACATCAGGCGCCCAAGTTTTGGCACCACTGAGATAGATGATCGCAGAGGCCATCATCAGTCCTTCGGGCCATAGTGTCCAGATTGGATTGGAAAAAGCATTTAGTGCCATGGTTCCCCTTACTCCGGTACGCACTTTGAAGAAAATGAGCCCATATCTCGATCAAAATCAAAAGGCAGGAAATGCAGGGGCCCGGTCACCTTGCCCCCAGTCGTTTGAAATGTGTGCAACATGGTCGCCTGGTCTTTTGGAATTGACAACAAAAACCTCCGCGTTCGGAAAGGCATCGCCATGGAGATGTCCTGTAAAGCAGGCCTGCCCAGGACTAACTTTGAGAGAAATATCCAGTTTTGTATCGGCGTCTGGTGAACCTGGAGCCAATGGATTGGGCCCTGCCATTTCCATGTGCAAGCTTCCACCGCCGGAAGTAACGCTCATAGTCGGATCACCGATCGCCGTCCGTCCGATAATATCGTGGGAGGGATCGGAATAGACCTGTTGAGATACTGCCAACATGCTGGGGAGCAAAAACTGAATGATGCCATTGACCCTTGAAGTTACGCTTCGACTCGGTGAAACCGCGATTGTCTCCGCTAAAACAATTCCACAAGCACAGTGGCGGATAAGCTCCGAACTTCTTCCAAGGCGCGAACGACCGCACATAAAGCGTTTCTGTCTTCGGGATACTTAGTAGAATCGTGTTGAAATTCAGCTGCGGCATGGCATTGATCGTGTTCATCATATCCAAGCCAGCTGACACTTCTCCAATTGAGAAATCTTCACCACTGGGATCACTATTGTCGGTAGGATCGTCGCCTGCGTACAGATACCTGTGCAGCGTTACCGGATCTTCGCTCCCCCCCCTCAACCGGATCTTGTGATACGAACCTGCCAGTGGAGACGTTCAGATACCGTGCGCGGTTGTAGTAGAGGTTGAGGTCGGGGTCGAACTGCTCGCCGGCGAAGAGGTGGTTGTTCAGCGTGGTGCCGGTTTGGTGGATGAGGTTGCCGAAGGCGTCGTAGTCGTAGGTGTCGGTGACTGCGCCGGTTTGGTCCGCGAGCGCGCGCACGCTGCCGTGGCCATCGTAGACGTACCAACTAATTTGCCTTGGCTGGCCTTCCGGATCACGGCGCTGGCTGATGCGCTCCAATCCGTAAATGTAGGCGACCGTCGAAGTTCCCGCAGAGTTCGTGGTGATCTCCTGCACCACCTGGGCGTAGCCGGTGGGATTCTGCGTGTCCACCATATATTGGGTCGTCACCCCCGCCACCGTTTTCGAGACGCGGTTGCCGTCGCCGTCGTACACGATGCTGATCCCACCTTGCTGAATCAGGTGGTTCTCGAAATCATAAGCGTAGCCGAGGCCATTCGATGCGGTCGTGTTCCCGTCGTTGTCGTACGTGTCCGTGCTGAGCTGATCGTTCGCGTTGTAGTTCGACGTCTCGCCCAGATACCCCGGCAGCGTCGAAACCTTCTGCGTGCGGTTGCCCACCGGGTCGTAGGTGGATGCGGACAGCGGAGCAGCAAGGATGATGGAGAGGATTGCCGCGAGGAGCTGCTGATAGCGTGTGTGAAAATCACATCCTATAATCAACATTGCTCGGCTCCTTTTCCCGAGCCTTGGTCGTTCAACAGCTGCCAAGTTTACTCGGTCGAAGGAGCCGACGCCGTCATCTAATCAGCCTATTGCTTGTAGCGGGCATCCTTGCGCTTCTGACGCCACGAGGCGCGGCAGCGAAGCCCGCATAGAACGTCGGGAGGAAAGACGGAAGAAAAGTCAAAACCCCACACGCAAGTACAGCGTATGGGGCACCCGCGGGAAAAGAAAAACGGGAAATCAGAAAGTTGAAGTTGGAGAAGTAAAAACCGCGCGGCGTGCAACTAAGTGCTCACCGGCCACTGACCGCCTTGTACGATGAACTCTACCCCGATGCTAGCTCTGCTGCTTGAGAAGGAGCGCCAGTAGACAACCCTCGCGCGCGCCCAGAAGTCGCCGCGGACAGATTTGAGCAGAACAAAACTTCCCGGTTCCCAAACACGCTGCGTGGTCACACGAGCGCCATGGGAACTGATATTATGCGTTGCAGCGGGCTCCGCGCTGCAGCTCCGGTTAAGGTTGGTAAGCTCTACCGGTTCGGCCAAAATAGTCCGCGCTTCCCTTCGGACACCCCCATTGGTCGAAGCAGTCACTTCGTCGGGTGGGGACACTTGGTACCCTCCTCATCCGCATTATCGGTTAGAGAATTACTCCGTGAATCCGGTGTTTACCCTAAATTGTTTGCAGAGATTTATTCCCGGCCATCGCGGGATTCATCGGACATCGGAGAAGCTGCTCTTGTGGATGCCCGCGATGCCGCCCTCGGAGGTCATTCCAATGACGAAGAGCACATGGGGCACCTGTGGGGCGATGTACCAGCGCTATTGGTTGTAGCGGCCCTACTTGCGTTTCTGACGCCACGAGGCGCGGCAGCAAAGCCCGCGTAGGAACGTCGGGAGGAAAGCCAAACCCCACACGCAAGAACGGCGTGTGGGGCACCCGGCAGAAGGCAGAAATCGGAAAATGGGGAAGAAAAGCCCGATCGTCCTTAGGCGAATGACGGATTGGGGCGGCGAGTTCCGCGGAAGCGAGCGGGCCACGGCGCCCATTTCAGGCCACGGGGCAACGTGCCGACACCGGCGGCATAGAGGACCGATTCCGAAATGCCATCGATGCCAATATCACCTTCAATACGAGAATCAGCCAGCGCCATGGAGCAAAAAGGAGCAAGGCCGAGCCAAGTAGCTACGAGACAAAACGTCTGACAAAGATGGCCAGCGTCAATCAGGACGGCGCGATACGCGCGGGGAGACTGATACTTCCACTGAGGACGGCCAAAAACGGCGGTCATCAGAACCAACAGAGCGGCCTTGCCATACCACTTCTGGCCTGCCAGGTAGCGAGCCAGCTGGCTGGAACTCGCACCTTGTTTCAACAGCTCAAGACAATGTTTGTCCGCCGCGTAATGATAAAGACCGGGCGGCAGGTTGGCCACCCGACGAGCCAGCACGTAGGTTTCTATGGGTTGCCGTGCGCCTCCGGAAGGAGACGTTTTTAAGGCAAGCCGCCCCAGCCCTGGGAAATCCACCCACCATCGCACGCCGAAGGAAAGTCCCAAGAGGGTAGAAAGCGCGGAGAGTTCCACGGAGCGCGAAGAAAACTTCCGCCAAGTGCGACGAGCGAGCAGGACTTGGGGAAATTCTCCGCTGTGCCGCGGCGCAGGGAGCGCAATCTTCACGGCCTTTGGGTAATGCTTGACGGGGGCGGGCATGGGTTGCGTCTTCGCGCGCGCTTGCTGTCGTAGCAGCAGGAACTCGAGGTCCGACGAGTATTGGAGATCCTTCGTCGAGAAATGGAGCAAGCCTGCCGCGGGATTCCAATTGGCCCAGGCAGCCATGGAGCGAGGTGCTTCAGAATCATGAGGCCGGTCAGAGCGCTGGAGAAGTCCGTGACGCACCAGGACAGACAGGCCACTCCCCAACACGGCGGAATCGAACTGGGGAAAACGGCGCGCAAACGCTCCGGCACCACGCCAGGTATCGAAGAAACCCAGAAGTTCAAAGAGCAGCGGAGCGGCAAAGACCTTGGAGCGAGCGTAGTAATTCTCGAACACTATGCGGTTCCCAGACCAATAGAAAATAAGATAGGGAGAACGACGATAGCGCGTAGTCATCCGGGCACGGTGTAGTAATGGCGTCGGCTAGTAAAATTGGGGTATCTGGTCCCGCAGACGTTCCGCGGACGCTTACCAAATTATGTGTACGTCTTCAAGAATCGTGTTGCAAAGATCGAGTTGCACTAGCTGACGGAAGATCGCCTCGCGCTCAGGAGACTTGGGATCGCGCCCACGCATTTCGACGAGCTTCTTCCGAGCAGTTTCGATCTCTCGCAAAATCGCATCGCGCGGCACAACTGCCTTTACACCATATATAGGATCATCCATGGCAGCTCCAAGGAAGTGAAGTGCGCCAAGTGTAGTCATACTGTATCGGAGGGTCAAGTGGAACCATTCTTGAAGGAGCCCGGTAGCGGCCCGCGTGCAGGGCAGGAGATTGATTTACGGCTGAATGCCGACCTTGTGCAGCAAATTCTGGAAGCGCGGGTCGGAACGGATCGGATCGAACACGGGGTCGGTCTGCAGCAGCACCATCCAATCCGAGTGGTCGTCGTAAGCTTTCTGGAGCCAACCGAAGGCTTGATCCCGCTGACCCAGTCCGATGCAGGCAATCGCCATATAGATCGGAGAAACGTATCGGTTCCTGGAGAGCGAAATCAGCTCTTCCAAGAGTTTGCGCGCTTCCGCGCGGCGGCCAGCGAGAGCATAGGCGTCGCCAAGCAGGGCCATGTTCCGCATAGTATGGGGAGAGAGAGAGTCAGCCAATTCGAGTTCACGGATGGCGTCAGGGAGGTTGCCTTTTGCCAAGTAGGTTTGGCCAAGAATCGAATGCACAAGCCAGAAATTTGGCTCACTCTCGGCGACTTTCTTTAATTGCTCGATCGCTTCATCATAGTGATGGGCAGCGTAGTAGCACCAGCCAACATTCGCTTCGATAATCAGCGAGTGAGGGTCAAGCTCCTGCGCTCGAGTGATGTGGGCTATCGCCTGTTCGCTCTTGCCGAGGTTGCTCAGGTAAAGCGCATACCACTGATGGGCAGTGGCATAGCTGGGATTGATCAGCAGGGCGCGCTGGAATGCGGTATCAGCCGCGGGAGCATTCCAATCATAGGACCACTCGACGTCCGCGAGTACCGCGTGGGCTTCGGCGAGGCTGTTATCGAGTTCGAGTGCACTATTCGCAGCCACCTTCGCCTTGGGCATTGCGGCGCGCGGAACGATCTCACCGTAAATGCTCACCAGGGTGTACCCCTCGGCTAGCCCCGCATAGGCAAGCGCATAGGTCGGGTCAAGATCGACTGCCTTCTGAAAAGAGCCGATAGCCATGTGGAGATCGCCCGGAGTACGCTTATTCAACGAGTAGCGACCACGCAGATAGGCTTCGTAGGCTTCCGGTTTCACCGTACGGGTGCTGGATAACCCTGCTCGTTCCTCGGACGTCAGCTGCGCTCGGACTTCCCCTGCGATGGCTCGCGCCACATTACCCTGCAGCGCGAGGACATCGCTTAGATCGCTCTGATAGCTCTCCGTCCAAAGATTTCGATCATTTCTGGCGTCGATTAACTGAGCGGCGATCCTCACCCGGTCGCCCGAGCGTTGGACCGAGCCCTCGACTATCGCATCAACATTCAGCTCCCGGGCGATTTGCGACAACGGTTTCTTGGTTCCCTTGTATCGCATCACGGAGGTTCGCGAAATCACTCGCAGCGTCCTGATCTTTGCAATGTCAGTGATCAAAGCCTCCGTCATACCGTCTGCGAAATACTCTTGTTCGGGGTCCTGGGAGAGGTTCTCTAGTGGCAGCACCGCTAGCGATCCAATTTTTCGCGGAGCCGTCCAGCCCATCAGGCGGTAGCGCCAACCGCCGACGTTCAGCCCGGTCAACAGGAATGCAAGTGTGAGCAGCACAGCCACGAAATAGAAGGCGGGTCTCGCGAGCCTTCTCCACAGGGAAGTTGGAGGCGAGGACGGGATGATATGCGCGGATGGGTCCGTGTCCAGCCACCGCAAATCGACCAGGAGTTCTTTGGCTGATTGGTAGCGGCGTGAGGGATCTTTGTCCAAACATTTGAGGATGACTCGCTCAAGCTCCGTTGAAATCCGGGAATTAATCGCGCGCGGTGGAACCGGTGGCTGGTGAAGAATGGCATCCGTGAGCCGCGACGGAAGCCCTTCTGCGAATGCCCTGCGACCGGCAGCCATTTCGTAAAGAACGGCGCCAGTGGTGTAGATGTCCGCACGGGGGTCCGCCGGCTCACCCCGGAGTTGTTCCGGCGACATATAGGGAAGTGTGCCCGCGCCAGCTTGCGTCTCCGTCAGGGTCTCGGAAGTCATTTCGTTCGTCGGGGGTAGGAGTTTGGCGAGGCCAAAATCCAAGACCTTCGCTTGCCCTTGCGGTGTGATGGCGATGTTCCCGGGTTTCAAATCGCGGTGAACGATCCCGCGATTGTGGGCCTCCTCTATTGCCGCAGCAATTTGCATACCCAGCGTGACCACTTCTTTCTCAGGCAGCGTTCCGATGATTAGCCTGTCCGCGAGAGTCTTCCCGGGCACATACTCCATAACGAGAAAGTCTACATCATCTTGTGTATCGAACTCGTAAACCGTTTCAATGTTGGGATGGTTCAGCTTGGCGAGGGCCAGAGCCTCCTTGCGGAAGTGTCTGCGAGAGGCATCATTGTTAAGCGTCCCGGGGGGCAAGACCTTTAGCGCCACATCACGCTCAAGTTGTTCATCCCGGGCGCGATAGACGACACCCATTCCACCGGCGCCGACCTTTTCCAAGATGCGGTAGTGGCCGAGCATTTGGCCAATCATGCGGAGAGAACCTGCCCTTAGCGGTCCATTCTAGGTACCCAAGATATCTCAGTCAACACGCGATTGACCTAGTTTGTTAGCCGCACTCGCGGTGTCGCTAAGTGAACAGACATTTCTCTTTGAGACACGCAAGTTAGGTCTGCATGAAAATTCCTTTTGAGGTGAACGATGAGGCGAACTGTGTTCCTGGCGGCAGCGGGCCTGGTATGTGTGCTGGGCGTGAACGCGCAGCAACATAACATTGACGCGCAAAAGTCCACGTTAACGATCCACGTCGGCAAGACAGGACTATTCTCCGGGCTGGGACACGAGCACGAAGTGCGCGCGCCAATTCACAGCGGTACGGCGGACACGGGGCCGCATCCTGCGGTTGAAATCCACGTGGATGCGCGGGCGCTGCGGGTGATGGACAAGGACGCTTCCGAGAAAGAACGCGCCGAAGTGCAGAAGACGATGCTGGGGCCGGAAGTGCTCGATAGCGAAGGCCATCGGGAGATCGTGTTCAAGTCCACCGGAGCGGAGGCTGCCGGGCAGGGGCGGTGGACGCTGCGCGGGAATCTTACAATGCGCGGGCAGACACGGCCGGTCACGGTGCATGTGACGCTGAAGGACGGCCGTTACATCGGCGAGACCACGGTGAAGCAGACGGAGTTCGGGATCAAGCCTCCCGGAAAAGCGGGCGTCCGAGCCAAAGACGAAGTCAAAATTGAATTCGACGTGCGCTTGGCATCGTAAGACACTACTGCTCGGGGAGCTTGTCTTCGAGTTCGCTGGCGAGCTTGTGGACGTCGGTGGTTTCGCTGAAGCCTTGCACCTGCTGGGTTGCGGAATTCACGTCGACGCCGGTGTGCTGGCAAAGCTTTTGCAGCATCTGGAGCATCATGGTGAGCTCCTGCTCGGCGAGCATGCCGACCTGAAGATCGAGATGAGAGCGCCGCTCCGCCTGGCGAGCCATGCGATTCTGACTGATGAGCACGAAGATGGTCAGGAACACGCTCTCGGAAGCGACAAAAAGAGCCAGAATGCCGAATGGGAAAGGGTCGAAGGCTTTCACATGGGGAATCAAGCCGAGATTCGCCGTGCTCCAGACAAGAATCAAAATCACGTGCAGCAGAAGGAATTTGGGACTGCCGATGAATTTTACGACAGCATCGCTCTCGCGTTCGGTGCGCGACCGGCGGTCCAGAGCTTCTTCCTCCAGCTTGGCAATGGCGGCAATGTTGAATTGCGTGGGATTTTTCGCAATTTGGTCAGACAGCGCGTTTTTCATGCACGGAACTCCGGACCTCAGGGTTGAAACCCGTGAATTTGGGACACTCTTCTCGACATTCACACGCTCGATTGACAAGCGGCCGAGTACTTTGAAATCTATTTCTGGCTGACGGTGCTAGTTTGTGCCGGAGCTTCGGTGTCAGCGGGATAGATAATGATCTCGACGGCGCCCCAGCCGGAATCAGGATTCGTGCTCTTCCCTTTTCCGAGTCCCAAGGTTTTGAGTTGGGCATCATCGAAGGAAAAATTGCCGATGAGGTAGTCTCGCACCACCATGGCGCGAGCCTGTGCCAGGACCAAGTCCTTTTGCGTGTCTCCGGTCGCGCCCGTTGAAACGACGACCACGGCGACGCCAAACTCGGTGTCGGCTAGAAACTGGCCGGCAGCACGCAAGGATTTCTGGTTCTTTGGTTTGGCACTATCGACTTTGTCAAAGAGCTCCTTGGAGTCGAACGTGAAGGTTTTCAGCGGCGCCGCCTTAGGAAGCTGCGGGATTTCGTTTTTAACCAGGTCGGATGTGTTTTCATATCCGCGCTTCTTGAAGTACCCGCGCAACAGGACATTGTGCTTCATCGCGTCCATGTTTTCCTGGAAGGCGGCGACTCCCGCTTGGGCGTGGTTGGCGGTGTCACGCAACCCCGCGGTCGTCTGATCCAGCTGGGTGTAAATCTTCTTATCGTTGACCAGAGCGCCGATGGTTCCCTGACCCTGGTTGATCTTGCCAGTGATGGAACCCAGATTCGCCGCGGTCACGGTGACGTTGTTCAGGGCTTCCTGGCTGGTGTCCAGAATGCCGTCGGCCTTCTTCATGAGGTCGGCAATGACGAGCGGGGGCTGGCTGGCGATGGTGTCGTCGTCCTTCACATTCAGGGCCTGGGCGGAGCCAAAGGAGATGGAGACATATTCGTTTCCGAGCAGGCCTTCGGTCTCGATGGCAGCGATGGAGTCTTGTTTGATGATGTCGTGCGTCGAGCGCTGGAGATCCATCAGCACGGCGATTTTACCGTCCGGCTTGTTCGGCAGCTCGATACCGCGCACGGTGCCGCTGTGCACACCACCTACGCGCACTTCCGCACCTGGATCGAGGCCGACTACGGTAGCGAACTGGGCCTTCAATCGATAGGTGGAGGTGAAGAGGTACTGCTTGCTCCCGATGATGAAGATTCCCGCCCCCAGAATCGTCAGCGTTGTAAGGATAAAAGCTCCGAGCCTCGCCGTTCTTGACATATATGCTCCCTATGGATCCCGCTTCAAAAATTCCGAGACAAATTGGTCATCGCTTTTCTCCAACTCGTTGAAGTTGCCTTCGATCAGCACGTTGCCTTCGTGCAGGAGCGCGATGCGATCCGCGATGGTCTTTGCGCTATGCAAGTCGTGAGTGACGACAATGGAGGCCATGTCGTGTTCCTCTTGCAACTTGAGAATCAACTCATCGATCTCGCCGGAGGTGATGGGGTCTAGTCCCGCGGTGGGTTCATCGAGCAAGAGGATGCCGGGCTTGAGAGCGAGCGCGCGCGCCAGCCCTACTCGCTTCTGCATGCCGCCGGAAAGATCGCTGGGCATTTTCTTGAGATCGCCTTCCATGCCCACGCCGGCGAGCAATTCCTTGACGCGGTCTCCCTGCTCGGAATCGGTCATTTTTGTATGGCGCTTCAAGGGGAAGGCCACGTTCTGCTCGACGGTCAGGGAGTCGTACAACGCCGCGTGCTGGAATAGAAACCCCATCTCTTTTCTGAGCTCATTCATGGCATCGAGAGGGAGGCGCGTGATCTCCTGCCCGTGGATTCGAATCGAGCCGGAGTCGGGCTTTTGCAGGCCAATGATTAGCTTGAGCAGCACGCTCTTACCGGAACCGCTGCGTCCGAGCACGGCCAAAGTTTCGCCACTCTCTACGGTCAGATCCATCCCGTCCAAAACGATCTGGCTACCGAACGATTTATGGAGGCCTCGCAGGACCACGGCTGGTCCGCCACTCTTCCCACCAGCGCTTTCTATCGCCGGGGTGGCGCCGCTCTCCTCCACATCAAGCAGGACTTCTTGTTCGAGGTGCGTCATGAAAAGAACACCAGGATGAATTTCACCAAAATGACGTCGGCCAGAATGACGAAGAGCGATGAGATGACGACGGAACTCGTCGCCGAAAGCCCCACGCCCGCGGTGCCGCCCTGCGTGCGCATTCCCTGGAAGCACCCGATCATCCCGATGATCAGGCCGAAAACTGTCGTTCGAAAGGTTGGGGCCAGAAAGTCGCTGAAGGTGGCGCCGACAAAACCTTGATTGATGAATCTGTGGAAGGAAACCGGCTCGACCAAAGTATCCGCGATCCAACCGAAGAGCACGCCGCAGAAATCGGCGGCGAGGGTCAGCAGAGGGAGCATCAGGATGCAAGCCAAAATGCGAGTGAAGGCCAAAAACTTGTAAGGATTCACGCCGGAGGCTTCGATGGCATCGATCTGCTCGGTTACCTTCATGGAGCCCAATTCAGCGCCGATACCGGCCCCTACCCTGCCACTGACAACCAGGCCGGTCACGACAGGACCCGTTTCGTGGATGATCGAGTACACCAGAGCGGCGGGAAGCATGGACTTGGCTCCGAATCGGGCCAGGCTGCTGCGGCTCTCCAGGGCGAGGACGAAACCGATGGCGGCACCCGCCAGAGCGACCAGCGGCAAAGATTTGGAGCCTATTTCGTCGAGCTGGCGCATCAGCTCGCGACCTTCAAAGGGCCGTCGCACGGCGGCCCGCATCACCTGCCACGCAAAAAGACCGAGTTCCCCGAACCACTCGAGGAAGCGGTTGATCAGGCTCCAGGCGGAAATGATAGTAGATCGCATGAGTGACGTAGCCTGGTCTGCGTCCTGGCTGATCCCGCGGCGAGGAATACTGGCGTCGTAGCTCACAATTTGTGCTCAGCGGTTCGGGGCGCTTGCTGCGTCTGTTCCCGTAAATGCCGGGCGATGAAGACGGCTGAAGATTGTGTGCGGCCCTCCATAGATGAATTCAAGGGCGAGGTTTTCTCCGGCGAACGCGAGGAGGTTATAGTTGCCCATGCGGAGGGCGTCTTTAGCCCCGAAGCGGTCCGGATACCATGCGTAGACGGCCGTCATGGTGCCCGCATACGGCGCAACGAGCGCAGGGATAGAGAACTGGCGATGACCATCCTCGCCGCGGCGTGCCGTTATCGTCGAGATCATGGCGTGCCTGAAACGCCGAAAGAAACCTTTGCACTCGCAGCGGTAATATACGGTGTCCTCCCGGAAGGCTGCCGCCAAGGCGTAGCGCGTCGTAGTCGTTACCCCGGCAATGGCAAGATTGGAGCCGAATCTCCGGCCGTAGGCTCCCGCACCCTGCCCCCATTCCGGCGGGGTTCCTTCGTATTGATTGACGCCCGCGATGAGGGCGGCCCCGGCGATCGGATAAGGGCCGAAGGCGTCAAATACATAGGTCCGCAGCTTCATTTTCGCCGTCGGACGCTTGTACACGAAGTCCGGTTGCGGGTGCTTTATGGTGGGAGAGGCTGAGTCATCGGTGATGGAAGAAGCACTCGAGGCGACGATGGATTGCGCTTTTCCGTGCGGCGGTAGAGCTCCCAGGCTGGTGACCGCGAAGACCAGAATGATAAACCGTGGCAGCTTCATGTGAATTTCTCTCCTTGCCAGGAATTCCCATTTTGAAATCGAGGATGGTGGCGGCAATAGGCCTTGAGAGGAACCAAGATCCTTAGAGTCACAAATACCATGTTGAGAATTCGGGTGTCTGTCCCAAAGGGGACATCGACGCCGGGCTGGAGGTCGTTACGCGAGGCGATTGGCTACGCCTGCTCGGGCGGGGCTGCATTTTCTTGATGAGTTTCGCGCGAACTCAGCGGAGGGGAAGCCACACGTTGCGTGCGGCAGGGCCAAGTTGCAGTTCGGCTCGGGCCAGAGCGTGCTTCTTGGCTCGGTTCCAGCCTTTGAGTTGCTTCTCTCGGGCCGCAGCGGCTTCGCGAGTGGGATGGGATTCGAACCAGACTAGGAGTTTGGGGTTTGTGGTTTTTGTGTAGGTAGGACCTTTGCCTGAGAAATGGTCTTGAATGCGCTGAGGTAGGTCGTTGGTGAGGCCGACGTAGTAGGAGCCGTCGATGCAAATTACCATGTAGATGCACCAGCCGGGAGGAAAGTCGGGAGAGGAGCCTTTTGGATGGAGTGGCATGGGTGGGCATCAGCCGCGCAGAAAAGGAAAGAGAAGAGCCCTTCGGCTTCGCTCAGGGCAAAATTTCGCCGAAGGCGAAATTTTGGTGCGGTCGAGAGGACTCGAACCTCCACGCCTTGCGGCGCTAGCACCTCAAGCTAGTGCGTCTGCCAGTTCCGCCACGACCGCGTCGCCTTCCATCGTAAAGGCATCGGCGAATGGTGTCAAACGAGGAAAGAAAGGGCGCGCTGAAGCGCGCCCCTGCAAAACCAGAAAATCAGGATGGCGACGTCCCGGCAGGGTCGGGATAAATTCCGACGCCGCCACGAAGGCGGGTTACGGCTTCTTGGGCGGGGCCGGGGCGGGCTGCGAAGTTGGCGGAGCCTGTTCTGTCGTTGGTTGCGAACTAGCAGGTGTTTGCGATGCCGGCTGCGAGGTAGCTGGCGGCGCGCCAGGAGTGGTCGCAGGAGTCGTCGCTGGCGTGGTTGGCGGAGCGACCGGGGCCGGCTTCGGCGCAGGTTGCGAGACTTTTTGCAGGATCGAGCTGCCCTGTCCTACGACCTTATCGGTTCGCAGAACGAGCGCCATCGCACAGAGCATGAACATGATGGCGCACCATGTGGTAGCTTTTGAGAGGACGTTGGCCGCGCCGCGGGGGCCAAAAGCGGTCTGGCTGCCTGCGCCGCCGAATGCACCTGCGAGATCCGCAGCCTTGCCGCTCTGCAGCAGGACGACGATGATCAGCACCAGACAGTTCAAGATGAAAAAACCGGTGAGCAGCCAGCCGGCAAACCGGAAGCCAAGAACAATGATGCCGAATCCGATGAGCAGGGCCATGGCCCACTTCACTGCCGCTTTTGTATCCATTTACAGAACCTCAATTGAGCTCGAGTGGACGCCGGGCTGAAGTCCGGCCTCTACTTGAAATTTACGATCGCCGCGAACGACTTCGGATCCAGGCTCGCTCCGCCCACAAGCGCGCCGTCCAGTTCTTCCTGCGCCATCAATCCCTGAATGTTGTCAGGCTTGACGCTGCCGCCATAGAGAATCCGGAGGGCGGAGGCATGATGTACCGAAAACTGCTCGCCCGCGCATCGCCGGAGAAACCGGTGAGCGGTCGCCGCAATTTCCGGCGTTGCCGTTCGGCCCGTACCGATGGCCCAGACCGGCTCGTATGCAATCAGAATACGGGAGAACTCATCGGGGGTCAACGCGCCGGGGCCGCCGGTGAATTGCCGGAGGAGAACTTCTTCGGCCAGGCCGGCGTCGCGGTCTTCTTGCATTTCGCCTAAACAAACGATGGGAGTCAGGCCGGAATCGAGCGCGACCAGCGTCTTCTTGGCGACGTTATCGTCCGTTTCACGGAAGAGCTGGCGGCGCTCGGAGTGGCCGATGATGACGTAGCGGCAGCCGGCCTCGGTGAGCATGGGGGCGGAGACTTCGCCGGTGAAGGCACCTTCCTTACTCCAGGAGACGTTCTGGCCAGAGATGGCGATGTTGGTGCCTTTCGCTGCCTCGGCAGCCGTGGAGATGGCGGTGAAAGGAGGCGCGATGATGATGTCGCAGTGCCTGGAGTTTGCGACCAGTGGTGTGAACGCCGAGAAAAACGCGCGGGTCTCCGCTAGCGTTTTGTACATTTTCCAGTTGCCGGCGATTACGCGGCGTCGCATGCCAGTGCCTCCAAAAACAAAGCGGACAGGCAGGAACGCCTGTCCCACTTGAGCGAAAGAGTCTGTATGTTCATTTGTTGGTGAGAGCTTCGACTCCGGGAAGTTTGCGTCCGGCGAGAAATTCGAGGGAAGCGCCGCCGCCGGTGGAGATATGGGAGATTTTGTTCGCGAGGCCGGACCGATGAACGGCTGCGACGGAGTCGCCGCCGCCGACAATGGAAATAGCGCCGGCGCTGGTGGCGGCAGCGACGGCTTTGGCGATCTCGACCGTGCCTTTCGCGAAAGCGGGCATCTCGAATACGCCCATGGGACCGTTCCAGACGATGGTTTTTGCGGCGGCAATTTTCTGGCGATAGGCTTCGATGGTCTTGGGACCGATATCCAAGCCCATCCAGCCGTCGGGTGTGGCGGAGACGGAAACGGTTTGCGTCGCGGTGTCCGCCTTGAATTCCGCGCCGACGACGTGATCGACGGGAAGCAGGAGCGCGAATTTCTTCTTTTGGGCTTCTTCACGCAGACGCCGCGCGAGGTTCAGTTTGTCGTTTTCGACGAGCGATTTGCCGATGGGCTGGCCGTCGGCTTTGAGGAAGGTGTAAGCCATGCCGCCGCCGATAAGCATGGCGTCGGCAATTTTCATCAAGTTTTCGACGACTTCGATTTTGTCGCTGACTTTGGCGCCGCCGAGAATGGCGACGAAGGGACGCGCGGGATTCGTTAGGGCTTTGCCGAGGTAGGCCAGCTCTTTTTCCATGAGCAGCCCCGCAGCGGCTTGGTGGACGAAGCGCGTGATGCCGACAACGGAAGCATGTGCGCGATGAGCGGAGCCGAAGGCGTCGCAAACGAAAACGCCGTCACAGAGTGCGGCGAGTTGCTTCGAAAAGGCCTCGTCATTTTTCTCTTCGGCGGGATGGAAGCGGACGTTTTCCAGCACGAGCACTTCCCCGTCGCGCAAGGCCTTGCTCTGGCCTTCGGCGCCCGGACCGACACAATCCAGGGCGAAGGCGATCGGCTTGCCGAGCAGCTCTTCCAATTTTTTGGCGGCGGACCTCAGAGAATATTTTGGATCCGGGCCGCCTTTGGGCCTGCCGAGATGCGAAGCAAGCACGAGCCGGCCGCCCTTTTCGATGGCGAGCCGCAGTGTCGGCAGAGTTTCGCGGATGCGCGTGTCGTCAGTGACGACGCCGTCTTTCAGGGGAACGTTGAAGTCCACGCGGATGAAGACGCGTTTGCCGCGGGGGTCGAGGTCGTTGATGGTGAGTTTAGTCATGATTCGGTGACTCGGGAGATCCAGAAAAATAAAGAGGACAGACTAAAGTCTGTCCCACATTTAGAATCTAGAGGCCAGGAGCTTGATCAGGTCACGGCAACGGCAGGAGTAGCCCCACTCGTTGTCGTACCAGGCCAAAACCTTGACGCAGCGGTCACCGACGACTTTGGTGTATTCGGCATCCACGATGGAGGAATTCGAATTGCCCTTGAAGTCGGCGGAGACGAGCTCTTCTTCGGTGTAGCTGAGGATGCCCTTCATCGGACCGTTGGCGGCAGCTTTCAGGGCGGCATTGACGGATTCTTTCGTGGCGGGCTTGTCGACGAAGACGGTCAGGTCCACGACGCTGACGTTGGGGGTGGGCACACGCATGGCGTAGCCATCGAGTTTGCCTTTCAGTTCGGGAATGACGAGGTGCAGCGCTTTGGCGGCGCCCGTGGAGCTGGGAATCATGTTGATGGCGGCGGCGCGAGCGCGGCGCAGATCCTTGTGCGGGAGGTCGAGAAGCTTCTGGTCGTTGGTGTAGGAGTGGATGGTGGTCATGGTGCCGCTGTGGATTCCAAACGTTTCGTGGAGGACTTTGGCGACGGGGGCGAGACAGTTTGTGGTGCAGGAGGCATTCGAAATGACGTGGTGCTTCGCAGGATCGTAGGTTTTGTCGTTCACGCCGAGGACAAAGGTGGCGTCCGGGCCGTCGGCAGGCGCAGAGATAATGACTTTTTTCACCGGCGCGCGAAGATGCTTTTTCGCGTCGGCACCCTTGGTGAAAAGACCGGTGGACTCGACGACAATGTCCGCGCCGACGGAGGCCCAGTCAATTTCGGCAGGATCTTTCGTCTTGAAAACCTTGAAGCTCTTCCCTTCCAC
>Ga0137403_10003181_pt1 | contig 19820 bp, 16 predicted proteins | sample CZOMad2_1_16fung_FD_122057 | JGI IMG/M metagenome (GOLD analysis project Ga0137403, IMG submission 122057) | Vadose zone soil fungal communities from Angelo Coast Range Reserve, California, USA - CZOMad2_1_16fungal (Hybrid Assembly) | ecosystem: Environmental > Terrestrial > Soil > Vadose zone...
GACCGGACGCTCGACGCGGTTTGCCACAGTCGGCAACCCGAAAAAGATCGTCTTCGGTGGGCGCGAGCAGCGGCTGCACGTGCTCTTACCCAACCACGTGATGTCGCTCGGCCTGGAGGGTCGCCAACAAGCCAGAACACATCTGGACGAACCTCTGGCCGATATCGCTTACGACACGAAGAACAATCGTCTGATCGGTGTCTCGCAACGGATCGACAAACTTTACTTTTTCGATTCTGATCTTAATCCGGCGGGTGTTGCTTCACTGCCGGCGTTTGGGTGGAACGGGCCGGTTTCCATGAGCGTCGATCCAAAATCGGGCGTGATCTGGCTGCATTGCGATGGATCTCCCAGGATCGCGCGTGTCGTGTTTGAGCCGCAGAGCAGTGTGCCGGAGACAGCTGAGTTGATGCTGCAAGGGGCAAGCCAGCCGATAGGACTGACCGTCGACGACCAGGGCCATCTTTTCGTCAGTGACGGAGGGAGACTGGCCGAATACGACGGAGATGGCCGGTCGATCGAGCGTTCGCGATTCAGCGGGCTGCGCGGGGGCCAAAGCATCGACATCCTTCGCGCGTTCACCAATTTCGATCCACGAACGATGACCGATGTTCGCTATCGCAACGTCCTGCCCAGCGACGTGGAGTAAGCTGCATTGGGCGTTGGCACTGGGGGAACCGTCGCTTCGCACCTCCATGTCGCGCTACTCCTCCAGGCTTTCTTTCTCCTGGACAGCGGCCGTTTAGAAAATATCTCGCCCATTCATGGTGGGTTCCAAGCGGGATTTCCGCTTTAGGAGGTAGAAGCACATTTATGCCGGCATGAAAAATAGAGGCTTCGCAATCACCATCAGACCAGAAACCAAATGAAAGGAACCAGACAAATGAAAGCACAAACCACACTAAGCAAGCTGCTGCCGACGCTCGCGCTTGCGGCGATATTCTTGCTCGGCGCGGCTACTTCCGCTCAGGGAAGCCCGCAGCCGCACCTGAGAACCGGCATGTTTGGCGTCGCCATCGGCCAGATCGCCCGCATTAACGCGGCCAACCTCGGCGGCCCAGACACACGGCCGATCCAGGTCGAGATGATGTTTCTCGACGAAACGGGCGCGGTCGTTGGGCGCGACATGAAGACAATCGCTCCCGGCCAAGCGGTCTTCTTCGACGCAGGCGTCCGCGAAGCGAACCGGATCGAGCTCCGAGCTGTAATCGGCGCGATACCCCCGCCGGAGCCCGACAAGAATCTCAAGGTGACCATTGAGGTGTTTGATGCCGACACCGGCAGGAACACCGTCTTCATCGGCGATCTCAATGGACACAGCGAGTTCTGACATGCGGCGGCGTGCTGGTTAAAAAGATCATACCCGGGGCGCCTAAACAAAGGAGGTACGGGGTGGCAATGTGAAAATATTCGATATGAGAGAGAGTGCTCCGTGGATATTTATCGCGGCTGTGTTGGTTACCTAAGGATGCTGGCGAGCGCCAAAACGCAAAGCCGAGCTTATTTTATCCGTGTCATCTGCGAGCGGAGCTGCTGGAGGCAGCGACACAGAAGGTAAAGCCGCGAAGGGTAGCGGCGAGCGAGGCGGGAGCCGAGAGAGTTTCAAATCCGCGGTTGTGAAGAAACTTGGTGCCTAGAATGGATTGACGGCGACCTTAGAAAAATATCTCTCACAGTCATGGTGAGTTCCAAGCGGGATTTCCGCTTTAGGAGGTAGAAGCACATTTATGCCGGCATGAAAAAAAATGCGCCGGACAGGTGTCACAACCTAAGAAAGAAAATCATGAAAACACGAAACACGACAACGAAACTCATCGCAATGGTGATAGCTGTGGCTATCGCGACCATCTGGACAATCAGGGGCGCGAGTGCGGCGGAGGCTGTCATCGCGATCATTAGACAAACAGGGATGTTCAGCCTCGCACAGGGTCAGTCCACCAGTGCTCACGTAGTCAATACCGGAGAGGAGCGCGGAACAACCTGGTGGTGTACGGTGTTCGACAGTCAGGGCAATATATTGGCGCAGTCAGACCGCCGCAGGGTAGAGCTCGGCCAGGCTTCGTCTTTTGACTTCGGGCCACTTGAACTCGAAGAGGGGCAGCGCATGGCGATACGCGTGGAGTTGATGGTCGAAGGGGCTTCGAGAAACCATCCTGGTTTCATCGCTACACAAGAAGTGCACAACGTCGGCGATGGCAAAACAACTGTGTTCTTGCCGTATCTGGAGTAGATGCCTTGTAAAGGGAATGGTGGGCAGGGCACGGGACAGGTGCCATAATATGAAAGGACGAACTACCTCATCAGTGCTGACGATATCGTTCGGGAAAATAACTGAGTCCAGATTGGGAGTCGTCTTTCCGATGACACTTTGGAGGGCCTCGTCCCATCAGTCGAGATGTTTGAGAGCGCCCCCAGCCGGACAACCGTTTTTATCGGCGACCCCGGCTTATGATTCCGGAGCGGATTTCGTGAAAACCATTTTGTCAATATCACGCCGGTCGATTCTGTTGGCTTATCTCCTCATCCTTGTTAGCTGTTCTCGTCACGCTTTCGATCCTGTGATGGAGCGGGCCAGGTTACTGCATCGGGACGCTGAGTGGGCTGACCTTGCCTCTGTCGGTAAAGATGTTGACAAGATTGTCTCCTATTGGAGTGACGATGCTGTACTCATCTTTCCCGGACAGCCTGTGCTTGAGGGCAAGCCGGCGATTCGCGCCTATGTCGAAGCCAGTCTAAAGACGCCAGGCTTCAAGATCCACTGGAGGTCGGAAAAGCCGGTATTCTCGCCCGATGGCCGGTTTGCCTACATGCGCGGCACTGACGAGCTCACTGTTCCCGGGCCTAACGGCACAACGACCACGCTGCACCTTAGAGGAATATCAGTCTGGCGCTGGGACGCGGACGGGCACTGGCGTTGCGTGGTAGACATCTCAAATGAAGAGCCTTCCGCCCCGCCTGCGGCGAACTAGTTCAAGTAGTGCTCCGTGGATATTTATCGCGGCTCTTTTGTTTACCCAGGGAACGCGAGCCGGAATACCATTCATTTATCACTTTCGATGGGTGGACGTGTACTTGCGGCGCCACGGCCGATGGCAAGCAGTCTCCGGGGCAACTGACCCCCCTCTGAGTCCGAAAGCAGAGTAAAGACATTCGTACCGCGCGACTTCGACGGAGTCTTTCCGCTGGGCGCTGGCCTTTTCAAAAAAGATGTCGCGAATCGTGGTGGGTTCCAAGCGGGATTTCCGCTTTAGGAGGTAGAAGCACATTTACGCCGACGCGAAAAAGACAGATGCGCCGGACAGATGTCACAATCTCGAACGGAAAAACATCATGAAAACAATTAATCCGAGCAAAAATTGCCTCCACTGCTCGTCTTGGCGACGCGGTTCAATTTTCATCCCGCTCGCCTTGGCATGGCTGGCGCTTTCGCCGCTCGCGCAAGCGGTGAACCCACCACCCGACGGAGGCTATCCCAACGGCAACACGGCTGAGGGTGAAGACGCGCTCTTCAACCTCACCACCGGCGTATTCAACACGGCGAACGGTAACGTTGCGCTCTTTAGCAACACCACTGGCAGCTACAACGCCGGCAACGGTGCTGGTGCGCTCAGTAGCAATATAACCGGCCGCGACAACACGGCCAATGGTTTTTTTGCGCTCGCTAGCAGCGAAACCGGCAACAACAACACGGCCATCGGTTCAGATGCGCTCGCTAGCAATACAGCGGGCGACAGCAACACTGCCAGCGGTTATCTGGCGCTCTTTAGCAATGACACCGGCAGCTACAATACGGCCAGCGGTTCTGCCGCGCTTGCTAGCAACACAACGGGCATCTGGAACACGGCCAGCGGATGGGGTGCGCTTAACAGCAACGTGGACGGCAGCTACAACACGGCCGATGGCTTGCAAGCGCTCTTTAGCAACACAAGCGGCACGTACAACACGGCCTGCGGTCTTAATGCCCTCTTTAGTAATACCACTGGGAGCAACAATATTGGGGTGGGCTCTGGGGGCGGCGGAGCGCTCACCACTGGCAGTGACAATATCGATATCGGCCACGGTGGGTTCGCGGGCGAGTCGGCCAAGATCCGCATCGGCACAAAAGGAACCCATAAGAACACCTATATCGCCGGCATTAACGGGGTAACTGTAGCAAGGGGGATCGGCGTAATTATCGACATCAATGGCCACCTCGGCACGGTCGTCTCCTCGGAGCGTTTCAAGGACGAGATCAAACCGATGGACATGGCGAGCGAAGCGATCTTGGCGCTGGAGCCGGTCACCTTCCGCTACAAGCAGGAGCTTGATGAGGAGGGCATCCCACAATTCGGCCTGGTAGCTGAGCAGGTGGCGAAGGTAAATCCGGATCTAGTCGCGCGCGATGAAGAAGGCAAGCCTTACACTGTTCGTTACGAAGCGGTCAACGCGATGTTGTTAAACGAGTTCCTCAAAGAACATCGCACCGTGCAGGAACAGAAAGCGACCATCACCAAGATGAAATCAAGTCTCACAATGCAAGAAACGATGATGGCGCAGCACGAGGAGGAAATTCGAGCTCTCATGGCCAGTCTGAAAGAACAGGCGGCGCAAATCCAGAAAGTGAGCGACCACCTCGAGCGGAGCAAAGCTGCACCGCGCATGATCGTCAATAATCAGTAGAACTGAAGGCGAGCCGCCTACTTTCTCTTATCCGTGTCATCTACGTAATCCGTGGTTGAGAAGAAACTTCGGGGGCTGGAATTGATGGATGGCGGCTGTCTAAAATATCTCTCGCAATCGTGGTGGGTTCCAGGCCGGATTTCCGCTTTAGGAGGTAGAAGCACATCTAACCGGCGCGAACAAGAGAGACGGGCCGGACGGATGTCACAACCTGGAAAAACAAAATTATGAAAACAAAAATTCTTCAAAAAAAGCGAATTCCGATCAATAACTCCATGCGCTTGGTATTGGCAACAGTGGTGGCGGCCACTCTCCTGCTTGGGGAGGAAGCGTCCGCTACGCCTACGACCCATTGGGTAAACGACGACGCCTTCAGCTACATGCCCCCGGGCGCAAGTTGCGACGACGCCGGTTACTCCACGATCCAGGACGCGATCAACGCGTCGAGTTCAGGCGACGTCATCAAGGTCTGCCCCGGGATCTACACCGAGAACGTCTACATCGGCACGAGCGACCTGACGATCAGCTCGACTGGTGGTGCATCTGTTACTACGGTAGAGGCTGCCGTGAGCTTCTACGTGTTCCAAGTCGTCGCACCGGGCCTGACGCTCGACGGCTTCACCATCGCGCCTGACGGCTTTGCCGACGGTGATATCGGCGTGAACGTGGCTATAGAGGGTGATACGGACCTGATGCTTGATCGCAACGTTGTTACCGGTGGTCGCATCGGCGTCAATCTGGGCTGTGTGAGCTTTGGCAGCACGATCGCTCACAATACGCTGACCGGGCAGACGGAAGCCGGCATTAACGTGGATACCTGCGAAGCGCCGCCATTCCCCGGCAGCCACGACAACTCGATCCATCACAACATCGCCTGTAGCGTGACGTCCACTGCCTCGATCGCGCTGGGTGGATCATCCAACGACAACACCATCCATCACAATGTCGCCACATCGATCTCGGTCTTCGGCACCGGCAATGATGTGCATCACAACAGCACTCAACTCGTCATCATTGACAACGGGGCGGGCAACAAGCTGCACCACAACACCACCGACCCCGGCGTATGCCCATAAGGAAGTAGCGATTGCTTGGCTGTCGAGGTGAGACCCGGGGAGCCGACGTACACACCTTGGCCGTACGTCGGCGGTAAGGGGAAATCATGAGCGAGGTTGGGTAGTCTTTCGTTCTCGCCCTGATGATGGAGCTCGCGCTCAGCGGCTGCACGAAGAAAGAAGAGCGGCCCCTGATCCCTGCATTTTTTTGCAAGGCCGGGCAAAATTTTCCGAAGGAATAGGTAAACACCAACACCTATGAAAACAAAAATCCTTCAAAAAACATTCCTTAACCTTACCACGGGATTCGCGGCGCTCGTCACTCTTCTGGTCAGCGCATCGACGGCCTTCTCGTTCACCTTCACGACGATTGATGTCCCGGGCGCCGCGTGGACGTATGCCATCGGGATCAATAATTGCGGCCAGATCGCGGGCCTCTCCGTCGATGTCAGCGACATGTACCATGGCTTTCTGGCGACACCATAATCGCCGTGCATCCTCCCGACGATCGAAGGCGAAGGATCTCTAGACTCAACCACGGATTACGCGGAGTTCGCGGATGTCGCGAATGGGTAGGCGGAATGATTAAAGCCGTATTCTGTTCTGTCGTGCCCTTGTTTTCTCTTATCCGTGTCATCTGCGAGCGAAGCTGCTGGGGGCAGCGACATAGAAGGTAAAGCCGCGAAGGGTAGCGGCGAGCGAGGCGGGAGCCGAGAGAGTTTCAAATCCGCGGTTGTGAAGAAACTTGGTGGCTCAAGCGGATGGACGGCGACTTTAGAAAAATATCTCTCGCCGGTCATGGTGGGATCCAAGCGGGATTTCCGCTTTAAGAGATAGAAAGACATTTATACCGGCGCGAAAAAGACGCGCCGGACAGATGTCACAACTGGGAAAGCAAAATTATGAAAACACGAAGTTTCGAATCAATGAGCAACGCTGAGCAAAATAACTTGGTAAATAACCGTTCGCGATCAGAAAGGAGTCAAATCACGAAGCAGATGACTGCGTTCGCCCAACGCGTTTGCTCCATGCTGGGCGGGGTATTCTTTGTGGCGATCCTCACTCTTATAGGTACTCCATCAGGCGCCTCTGCGTTTACCTTCACCACGATTGATATCCCGGGCGCCACGTTGACCAATGCCATCGGGATCAATGCTCACGGCCAGATCGTGGGCGCGTTCACAGATGCGGGGGGCGAGTTCCATGGCTTTCTTTTAGATGGAGGCAGCTTCACCGTCATCGATCCCCCGGGCGTCACAGGGGGCACTGAGGCCGGGGGAATCAATGAACTCGGCCTGATCGTGGGCGAATTCATAGACGGCAGCGGGCAGCACGGTTTTCTGCTGGATAAGGGCAGTTTTATCACGATCGATGTCCCGGGCGCCACGGCCACGTTGGCCGACACTATCAATAATCGCGGCCAGATCGTGGGCTTCTACGATGATGGCAGCGGTACGGAGCACGGTTTTCTCCTGGACAAGGGCATCTTCACCACGATCGACGTCCCGGGCGCCACGTTGACCCAAGCCTTCGGCATCAATGAACCCGGCCAGATCGTGGGCCGCTACGTAGATGCCGGGGGCGCGTCCCATGGCTTTCTGCTGGGCCAGGGGACGTTCACTACGATTGATGTCCCGGGCGCCACGTTCACCGCGGCGTTCGGGATCAATAATCGCGGCCAGATCTCGGGTTTCTACGTCGATGGCAGCGGTACGGAGCACGGTTTTCTCCTGGACAAGGGCATCTTCGCCACGGTCGACGTCCCGGGCGCCATGAGCACCGATGCCCTTGGAATCAATAATCGCGGCCAGTTCGTGGGCGTTTTTGCCGATGCGGGCGGCACGTTCCATGGCTTTCTGGCGACACCATAAGCTACCGTAGCCCACAAGTTTCAAAGGCGCGGGTTTCTCGGCACCGCGCCGCAAATACGGGTCAGACTTGTCTAGGGTTACTAGGGAGTCTCCTTGAGATCAGTCTTGAATAGATGAACGAAGAAGAAGCGCCGTGGTTTGGAGCGTGTGATCGGCGGGTTCCTGGCTCATGTAATGATGCGCCAACGGATGCAGTTCCGGCTGCACCAAAGGAATTAGCTTATCGAGCGCGGCCGTGTCTCCGCTGCTCCAGTCCACGAGAAGCTGCGTGACCTGTCGTTGCGTTGATGAGGCCGCCGCCATACCGCACAGCATCTTAATGCGACGGATCGGGCCGGTCGAGAACGCATTATCTTAACGCTTTCGGCGGTTCCTTACTATTCGTTGCCGCATGCACAGAAATTTTTCTGCCGAAATGGTGGGTTTGGGCCGCGGCTTCCGCTTTAGGAGATAAGAAACACATTATCCCGACGCGAAAAGATGCGCGCCGGACAGATATCCACCTGGAAAGGAAATATGAAAACCCGAACGATGTCATCAACCCTCACAAAAGCGATTGTTCTCGTCAGAGAATCGATTAGCCGGCCGCCCTTGCGGCGTGGTTTAGCGCATAACCAACAGCTGCCGCGTACCCAGACAATGTGGATTATACGCGGTTTCCTTCTGATCCAGCTTGCCCTCGCATGTTTTGCGCTTTTGCCGCAAGCGCGGGCCGATTGTCGACAAGGCTGCATCACCACCTACGGCTCCACGTTCTTTGGTGAAAGCGCGCTCTATTGGGACCTCGGCTTCAACAACACGGCCTTCGGTGAGGATGCACTCGCTAACAATTACGAAGGCAACAATAACACTGCCACCGGTTATTTCGCGCTGTTTGGCGATCCTAACAATTTTTCATACGGCAGCGACAACACCGCCACCGGTGCTTATGCGCTCTACAGCTACACCACCGGCAGCGAAAATACGGCGATAGGTGTAGCGGCGCTCTCCAGTAACAGAGATGGCAACAACAACGTGGCTATCGGGTCCGGTTCTCTCGTGTCCAACACCGAAGGTAGCGACAACACGGCCACCGGGCTGGATTCGCTCTTCAGCAACATCACGGGCAGCTTCAACACGGCCGATGGTTCGGCTGCACTCGCCACCAATACCACGGGTATCGGGAACACGGCCACCGGCCAAGCGGCGCTTAACCAGAACAACGGCAGCTACAGTACCGCTGATGGTTTGCAAGCACTCGTCAGCAACACTACCGGCAACTACAACACGGCCTGCGGTCTTAATGCCCTTTTTAGTAACACCACCGGTAGCAACAACACGGCCCTGGGCTCTGGCGCCGGTGGAGCGCTCACCACTGGCAGTGACAATATCGATATCGGCCACGCCGGTTCCGCGTACGATTCGGCCAAGATTCGCATCGGCACCAAACCAACGCACAAGAACACCTATATCGCCGGCATCTATGGAGTGACCGTGCCACGAGGCCTTGCCGTGATAGTTGATTCCAGTGGTCACCTGGGTACCAACACTTCTTCGGCGCGTTTTAAGGACGCCATCAAGCCAATGGACAAGGCGAGCGAAGCGATCCTCGCGCTGGAACCCGTAACCTTCCGCTATAAGCAGGAGCTTGATCCGGATCAGATTCCACAATTTGGGCTCGTGGCTGAAGACGTAGCAAAGGTCAACCCTGACCTGGTGGCGCGCGATGAAGAAGGCAAGCCTTACACCGTGCGCTACGATGCGGTGAACGCGATGTTGCTCAATGAGTTTCTAAAGGCGCATGCGAAACTTCAGCAACAACAAGCGACCATAGAGAAGCAGCAAAAGCAGATTCAAGCTCTTACTACCGGCCTGCAAAAGGTGAGCGATCAACTTGAACTGAAGATGCCTTCGCTGAGAACGGCTGATAATCATTAGAGATTGGCTGGCTCATCCGATCAAGATCCAGCGGGCATGAACAAACGACCCAACCATAGCGAACTAAGCCCGCTGGCGGCGCTCATCGCTATTCTGTTGCCGGTTTCATTAACGCACGCAGAGAGGCTGGAACGATCACAAACGTTTCGAGTGCCCAGCCGCCAATTCCCCAACATCCAGAGAGCAATCAATGCCGCAGCTGATGGAGATAGGGTGCTCGTCGCGCCCGGCATTTACAACGAAACGCTCACCATCGCATACCGCATCATCCTGACCGGCAGCGGCGCGCGCGGTGAACGGCGGACCGAGATTGTCGGGCCCCATCTTACAGAAGTGGTACCTCTCGAGCGTGCAGTGGGCGCCGTTAACTACCAGCCGGAGGGAGGAGGCAAAATTGAGAACCTACTGATCCGGGGCGGAGCGGGCGCGGGGATTTTAGGAGTAGCCATTGCAGGTCGGGTTCCGGCACACTTGGAAGTAAAGCACGTAATTATTCGTCAAGGCATTCGCGGTGTCGCGGGCAGCTTCTCCGATCTGCTTGTTCAAGATTGCCAAGTAGCGGACATGCTTTGGCACGGCTTCTCGATTTCGCAAGCGACGGGCAACATTCAGATCGTGCAGAGCGCTATCGAATTCTGCCAGGGAATTGGTTACTACGGCAACAATACGGGAACCGGCCCCGGCGATGTTTCGCTCTTTAACGACGTCTTCGGCATCAACTCCGGCGGAGGTATTCTGATTTTCGGGAACGCGAAGCCGCTTGGAGTGACGAAATGTTTCCTCTATGCCAACGGCTATACGGGAATAAGGCTAAAGGATGTGGGACTGGCTGCCATTTGCCACAACCTAATTGAATTGACTCAGCCGCGGACGTCCGATGGAGAATTTGGAGACGGGATCATAGCAGAATGCTCGGAGAACGTCATCGTTTGCCAGGATGATCAAAATTTCGCTTTGGATTACCTGCCGCCAGGAATCGAAGACAGCGCGCGGGTGGGCCTTACTACGATCGGCAGCAATGTCTCGCTTACTAATGTGAAATTCGAGTGCAACTACATCAACCTCGACGCAGAAGATGGAGGCTTATCGGGCTGTTCTGGTCATCCCTCATCCATTGGCGATAACGGTGGCAACGTATGTGGCTGCGACGGTGTGACCATTGCCTGCCAAGTCAGTTCTCTCAACCTCACTCCACCGGATCCGGTGCCACAACCGTAACGCGGCCAAGCAAAACGTTAAGCTCAGATTAGGCGGTGTTGCCGAACCTTTGTGGTGTGTTTGACGCGAGATTTCCGCTTTAGCAGATAGAAACACATTCTTGCCGGCGCGAAAAAAACAGCCGCGTCGGGACGAATGTCACAAGCTGAAAGGAAATCAAAAGTTTATGAAGATTCGAAACATCACGTTCACTACGATTCGACTTATGATTGCCTGCTTTGCGCTTTCGCAAAGACTGCAAGCGGTTCTTCCGGCCCCGGATGGAGGCTATCCCGGAGGCAATACGGCCGAAGGGCAGGCCGCCCTTTTTAGCCTCACCACGGGTGGTTTCAATACGGCGAACGGGTTCCTGGCGCTCAGGAGCAACACCATAGGCCAGTTCAACACGGCTACCGGCGCCGGGGCACTCCTTCTAAACACCGCAGATGAAAATACAGCCACTGGCGCGGGGGCACTTTTAAGTAATACGACCGGCCTTCGAAACACGGCCAGCGGAGCGTTCGCCCTCTTTAGCAATACGGAAGGGGCTGCTAACACAGCTAACGGCTATCAAGCGCTCTTTAGCAACACCACTGGAGTGTCCAACACGGCCCATGGCATTCAAGCGCTCTTTAGCAATACCATTGGCAACGGAAATACCGCCGACGGCAATACCGCGCTCTACGGCAACACAGACGGTAACGGAAATACCGCCAACGGGAATAGCGCGCTCACTCACAATATCACCGGTAGCTTCAACACGGCCAATGGTGCTAACGCGCTCTTTAACAATACCACCGGAAGCAACAACACGGCCAGCGGACTTAACGCACTCTTGCACAACACGATCGGCGTCGAAAACACGGCCACCGGGGACAGCGCGCTCTTTAGCAACACCCAAGGCATCCGCAACACGGCCGACGGTGTAGGCGCGCTCGACCAAAACACCACCGGCAGCGACAACACGGCCATTGGCTATTTTGCCGGGGCCGACATTACGGGCAGCGCCAATGTCTGCATCGGCGCGTTCGTCCCTGGGCATTATGGGGTAAACAGCACCACCTGGATCCAAAATGTTTACGCTTCTGTGGCCAACGCCCGGCAGGTTTACGTCAATGCGGACAACAAAATTGGAACGCTGGCCTCCTCACGGCGCTACAAAAATGAGATCAGGCCGATGGCGAAAGCCAGCGAGGCCATCTTCTCGCTAAGGCCGGTGAGTTTCCGCTACAAGAAGGAGGTTGATCCGACGAGCTTGCTCTCTTTTGGCCTTATCGCCGAGGAAGTGGCCGAGGTCGATCCGGACCTCGTGACCCCGGACCGTGATGGCAAACCTGAAACCGTGCGTTATGAAGCCGTGAACGCGATGCTGCTTAACGAGTTTCTCAAAGAGCATCGCAAAGTCGAAGCACAACAAAGCAAAATTGATAAGCAGGAAGCGACCATGACTGAAGTAAGATCAATCATCGCCCAGCAGCAGGAAGGAATGGAAGCGCTTGCTATGCGTCTCGAAGAGCAGGCATCGCAAATCCAAAAGGTCAGCGCACAGATCGGAGTGAGTAAGCCTGCTACGCAAACAGTTGTTAACAACCGGTAAGCTGTGGAGACGCAAGAAGGAGGGACGCTTTTAGAATGTACGCTCCTTTGGATTCTCCATGTTGACCTCAAAGTCGTTCGTAACAAGCGAAACGGCGCGCTTATTCCAACGCGTAAACAAATCCGTCGGCGCTGCCGAAGTAAACGACGCCGTTAACCACGATCGGCGAAGAGTAAATTCCCCCGATCCGAATCTGTTGATCGTTTGCCACGAGCGGCGCTTCACGCCAGTTGGAATGATAAAGAAAGGGCACATTGAACTTTCGATCGCCGGTAAGCACCCAACTGTCGTTTTGCTTGGACTTCTCGACCTGAAAATCCCAGAGCAGATCGCCAGTTTTTGCGTCGCGCGCTTCCAACGTCCCGTTCAGCACGCCGATGAAAACGATATCACCAGCGACTGCGGGCGAGGAAAACACCCATGCCTTTCCCTGCTGGCGCACGACGGGCTTGCCATTGTTTGCGTCAACGACATGATACAAACTTGAGTCGGATGTGGCGAAGAACACTTTCCCATCGGCAACTGCCGGCGACGTAATCACCCAGCTCAGGTCGTTAAAAAATTTCCATTTCTCTTTGCCGGTTGCCGCATCGAGCGCGTAAAGATTGGAATCGCGACAGCCGGTGTAAACCGTTCCGTTCACCACCGCAGGCGAAGATTGGAACCCGACCTGATTGTGGATCAGCGGGTCTTCGCCTCCGTGGAAACGCCATTTCTCTTTTCCTGTCGCAGCGTCCACGGCGTAGAAATAGCTGTCCCAGCTTCCGAAAAACAAAACGCCGTCCGCCAGCGCGGGCGAGGCGTGCACAACATCACCAGTTTTGAATTTCCAACGCAGATCGCCCGTGGCGGAATCGAGCGCGTAAAGGTTTCCGTCCCCGCTGCCGAAGTACACTGAGCCATTCGCCACGACTGGACTTGAAAGAAAAGTATCGAACGGGTCGGCAATCGTCTGGTCCTTCGGTTGCAGCCCATGCAAGCCTTTTGCTTCGAACCGGCGCTCACCGTCAGTGGTGAACTTCCATTTCAACGCGCCGGTCTTCGCATCAAACGCGTAAAACTTTCCGTCGTAACTGCCGATGTAAACCGTGCCGTCGGCGATGGCCGGTGTAGCGGGCACCGGTCCGTTTGTCGCTCGCTTCCAGATTTGACGACCGGTCGCGGCGTCAACCGCGTACACATTTCCGTCGTCTCCGCCGAAGTAGATCGCGTTATCTTTGAAAACCGGCGACGAAATCACGCGATCGCCGGTTGGAAATTTCCATTTCACGCGATGGAATTGCCGCGGCGCCGGTCCCGCATACGTACCGGAGTGCATGGCATCGCCGCGAAACATCGATTGGGCCTCGATCGCCGTCGCTGCGCAAAACGTGACAAGCGAAACGACAATCCCTGAAATCTTCCTGGTCATTTTGCGCCCACCAAAACCAGCGGCGTTTCCATGGCAGCCTGTCGAATGGCACCCGTAAGCTTTCCATTTCGCAACCGCCCTTCGAAACTGAATCCCATCTCGTGCGAATCAACCGTCACCAGATCGCCTTCCTGCGTGACAAGATCTACTGGCAGAACGTTGTGCTTCCGCCCGACAATCACAAAATCCGCCGTGGCGCCATCCGGGTGATTCGCAAACTTGATCGACACATGACGGGTGTAACCGAGCATTTCGTAATCGCCTTTCCATTCGCCTTCAAGCTCCTTCGCCACTGGCGTGTTCCGGCGCGGATACTCAACCTGCGGCGGTCCCGTTTTCGATAGCGTTGCCGGTGCGCGATTTCCCGCCTGCTCAAAATTGCCGGCCAATTTTTTGTTCGCATCGAGCAGCCGTAAGTTCAGGTGAATCCCGAGCGGGCCTTTCACGGCGAAATTTACATCGGGCGATTCAACCTTGATGTCCGTGAGCGGCGTGCCTTTCAATCCGAGCCACGGGATAATGATCGATCCAACCCATTCGCCGTTCTCCTGCGCAAGATCGACAACGACAGTTAGTTCGTCGTCGGGAACCCGTGCAGTGCCCTCCCACCGGCCGCTGATTACGTCTTCCGCTCGACAAGGCAACGCCGCAGCGACGATCAGGAGCGTTGTTAACCGCACTAGCACGCCGGCCGCTGTCATCAGCTGAGCGGCAGCCAACTGCCCGGTTGCGGCGGCGCCTTCACGCCATTGAAACTCAGGTAAGTGTATTCCTGCAGAAACCGCTCGTAGTCATCGAGCAGTCGCATCGCGTCGTTAGGCTTGAGGCGATCGGTCTTAATCGCCTCATCTACTTGCGCTTTGAGCAAGCGCATCAGCTCGAGTTTATCCCACTGCGTCATTGCGAGCACTTCCCCGATTGTGCTGCCCTCGATCACTTCCTCAATGTACCAGCCCGATTCTTCATCTGGATCGAGGAAAACGTGTACCTCCGTGACCCGGCCAAACAGATTGTGCAGATCACCCATGATGTCCTGGTAAGCGCCCACCATGAAGAGGCCGAGATAATAAATTTCTCCGGGATGAATCCGATGCAGCGGCAGTGTTTCTTTCACGTCCTGCAAGTCGACAAACTTGCAGACTCTTCCATCTGAATCGCAGGTGATATCCACGATGGTGCCGTTGCGATCAGGCGGCGTGGTAAGCCGATGAATCGGCATGATTGGGAACAATTGGCCTAGTGCCCAATGATCGAGCAGCGACTGGAACACGGAAAAATTGCAGATGTACTGGTCGCCCAGCGTCGTTTCCAGCTGCTTCACTTCGTCCGGCACATAACGCAACCCGCGGTGCATGTTAACGATTTGATGCGCGACCTGCCAGTAAACCGTGTCGATCTTCGCTTTCGATTCGAGATCGAGCAGACCGAGATCGAATGTTTGCTGCGACTCCTCTTTGATTTGCTGGATGTCGTGCAGACTCTCAAGACGATTTCCGCGTTTCAACCGCTGTTTCACGTCAAGGATATCCGCTACCAGTTTGTGGTCCTTTTCGCTCGCTTCGACCTTGAGCTTTGGTGCTGTCTTTTCGATCGAACTAAACGCTTCGACCACCAGCACAGAATGATGCGCGACAGTGGCGCGCCCGCTCTCACTCACAATCACCGGATGCGCGACGCCTTCGGAGTCGCAAACGTCTATGATGTTCCAGACGACGTCGTTCGCGTATTCCTGGAGCGAATAATTGGTCGAACTGTCAAAGTCGCTGCGCGATCCATCGTAATCGACACCGAGCCCGCCGCCGACGTCGAGATAACCAAGTTCGTGTCCAAGTTTCGACAGCTTTGCGTAATATCGCGCGCCTTCCCGCACTGCGCGTTTGATCGTCGAAATGTCCGGCACCTGCGATCCGACGTGGAAATGGACAAGTTTTAGGCAATGCGCCAGCCCGGCATCCTTTAACATCTGACTCGCAGCGACCAGATTCGTCGTGTCGAGGCCGAACTTCGCGTTCTCGCCGCCGCTCGGCGACCATTTACCGGAGCCTTTGCTGTGTAAGCGCGCACGAATTCCAATCCAAGGCTCGACGCCAACCTCCTTCGACGCGCGGATGATTTGCTCAACCTCTTCCAGCTTTTCTGCGACGATGACGACAGGTTTGCCTAGTTTGCGACCGAGCAACGCGATGCGAATGAAAGCAGGATCCTTGTAGCCATTGCAGATGATCAAGGTCTCGGGGCCTTTCTGCATCGCAAGCGCGGCGACGAGCTCTGGCTTGCTGCCTGCTTCGAGTCCAAAATGAAATCGTTCGCCTGCATCGACGATCTCTTCGACGACTTCGCGCAGCTGGTTGACCTTGATCGGAAAAACACCGCGATAATGATTTTGATAGCCGAACTCAGAGATTGCGCTTTGAAATGCGCGATTAATTGCTTCGACCCGGTGCCGGAGCAAATCCTGGAACCGAATCAACAACGGAAAACCGAGGTTTCTGGTACGCGCTTCGTTGACGACTTCCAGCAGATCGATGGAACCGCCATCGTTCTTCAACGGCCGCGCTTCGACGTTGCCTGAACTGTTGACCGTAAAATAGCCCTCGCCCCATCCCTCCACGTTGTATGTGGCGATGGCTGATTCGATATCCCACTCGGTTTTCATTGTCTTTGCGCAGCGCGGTGTCGACTGCAATCCGCACATTAATCAGCGTGCAGAACATTCAAGCCCGTAGCGCGAAAATCTTCGTCTGACGCGTAAGGCGCAGGTGGATGGATGAGGAGCGTCGTGTGCACAGCTTGTTTTTCCTGTTCGCCCAGGTACTGTTTGCGCGATGAACAAGACGGTGATCGAGGTGCAGGTGCGGGCAGTTTTACCGACGAGCGGTGGATGCGCGGTTTTCCTTGGCAACAATGAGAAGGTTTTCATCATCTACGTCGATCAAACCGTCGGCAGCGCCATCACAATGTTCATGCGTCACATCACCAAAGAACGCCCTCTCACTCATGATTTGATGGCGCATTTGCTCGCGGCTCTCGGCGCAAAAGTCGAGCGCGTGATCATTAACGACCTGAAGAACGCCACTTACTACGCGCGCGTCATCATTCAGGTCGAAAACGAGTTGCAGCAAAAAAAGATCATCGAGTTAGATGGACGACCGAGCGATTGCATCGCCATGGCTACGCAGCAGAAGGCGCCCGTTTACGTGAGCCAGGATGTGTGGGACGAGGTGGACGATATGAGCGATGTCCTGCGCAAAATGGAGGAAGAGGGACTAAAGACTGATCCTGAAGGGGAAGAGTAGCGCGACGCGCAGTCGCGCCCGTTAAATCGTTAAAAGAGTTACATCGTTACAACAGTGGAGTCGTACTCTTGTAACTTCTTAACTCTTCAATGTGCTCGGTCTTAACCGAGCAGATCGCCATAGCGACTGTCTGCCAGTTGCAGGCAACGCTCTAGAATTTCCGATGCAGTGTTGAGCTTCAATGTCTCCTCGACCAGCTCGCGGCATTCAGGAATCGTTAGGCTTTGCACGGCGCGCTTGACTCGCGGCACCAGGGTCGCTCCTGCGCTGAGCTCATCCACTCCGAGGCCTAACAAAAGCGGCACCAGCGCGACATCGCCCGCCATCTCACCGCAAACGCCCACCCAGATGTGGTTCGCGTGCGCCGCGTCAGCAACCATCTTGAGCAAACGAAGTATTGCCGGATGCGTCGGCTCGTAAAGATACGCGACCTTTTCATTTACCCGGTCTACTGCAAGCGCATACTGAATGAGGTCGTTTGTTCCGATACTGAAAAAATCGACCTCGCGTGCAAGCGCGCTTGCACAGATGGCAGCGCTTGGGATCTCGACCATCGCGCCAACTTCGACTCTTTCAGCCATCTCGATTTTTGAGCTGCGCAACTGTTGTTTACATTCCTTGAGCACGGCCATGGCGCGGCGCAATTCATCCAACCCAGAGATCATGGGAAACATGAGTTTTACATTGCCCACGGTGCTGGCGCGGAGAATGGCGCGCAGCTGCGTTTTGAAAATGTCCTGATTCTCAAGACAAAATCGGATAGCGCGCCAGCCAAGGAAAGGGTTCAACTCATCGCCGGTGTCCACTGCACCAGCAGCCAGTTTGTCGCCGCCCAAATCAAAAGTTCGAATGATTAGCGGATTCGGACGTACGCGCTCGGCAACCTTTCGGTAGGTTTCGTATTGCTCGTCCTCGCTTGGCAGGGTTTCGCGGTTCAAATAAAGAAACTCGGTGCGATAAAGTCCAATTCCCTCCGCTCCGTTGGCTATAACCGCATCGACGTCTTCCGGAAGTTCGATATTTGCCGAAAGAACAATGTGACGTCCATCGCGCGTGATGGAGGTCGTCTCGCGCAGTTGCTTCAGTTGCGCCGTGACTTTAGCCCTTCGGGATTCAATTTGCTTGTAGTACTCCAGCGTTTCCGGCATCGGATTGACGATCAACCAGCCATCGCTCCCATCGACAAGAACGTGCTGACCGGTTTCGACCTTTGCAGTGATATCGTGCAGACCTAGTACCGCCGGAATATTGAGAGAACGCGACAGAATCGCGGCGTGCGAAGTGCGGCTGCCGACGTCGGTGGCGACCCCGAGCACGTTGTCGCGGTTCATGCTTGCCGTGTCCGAAGGAGTAAGATTATGCGCAACCAGAATGTGCGGCTGGCTCAGGGAAAGAAATGCCTTGGGAGCTTTACCCTGCAGATTGCGAATTACTCGCTTCGTAACATCCTGAATGTCGAGTGCGCGTTCGCGCAGATACGGATCATCGATTTTGCTTAACGTCTCGGCATAGCGCGTGGCCACTTCCTGGAACGCCCACTCCACGTTGCAAAGATCGGTTTTGAGTTTTCGCAGAACTTCATCGATCAACGTGCGATCCTCGACCACGAGCAGGTGCGCATCGAAAATCGCAGCGTCTTTCGCGCCAATGGATTCGGCAATCCGCTGCTGCATCTCAAGGATCTGCATCCGCGTTTGGATGAGCCCGGCCTCGAACCGCCCGATTTCATCCGTAACCTGCGATGGCGCAATCTGGTAACGCACCACTTCATCCATGTCCTCGCGGACGACATGAATTCTGCCGAAGGCGACTCCGGGTGAAACGCCAATTCCTTCAAACCGGATTTCCGGGTTGTCGCTCATTCGCTTCCGAGAGTAAGGCCAATGTCAAACTCACGAAAGTCCTTCGCGCATCAGTGGTGTGACACCGCGCGTCGGGCGAATCAGTCTTCGTTGAATCCCGCTTTGACAAGTTCTTCCAGCTCCTCCATCGCCTTGTCGGCGTCTGGTCCGTCGCAGCGGATACGCAGCTTCGAGCCCTGCCCGGCAGCAAGCATCATCAGGCCCATGATGCTTTTGCCGTTTACCTCTTCGCCTTCCTTCGACACCCAAATTTCCGCGCGATGCCGGCTGGCAATGCGCACAAACATCGCAGCCGGGCGCGCATGCAGCCCAAGCCGATTCACGATTGCCAGCTCTTTTTCGATCCTCTGCGCCGCTGCAGCTCGGCTGCCTTTTCGATACAACAATCCCATTAGGTCGCCCTCTTCTGCTCCATCAAACGAAGCAACCTTGTATTGAAATCAACGGCTGCGTTCTGTCCCAAGCCTTTCAATTTTTCGTCCATCGCGGCGACCTCGATCAACCGCGCCATGTCGCGCCCGGGTCGCACCGGAATGGTCACATGCGGTACTTTGAGTCCGAGAATTTCATAAAATTCCCGGTCAAGTCCGATTCGGTCAACCTCTTCCACGTCCCCCCACTCCTTTAACGTCACAACGAGGTCGAGGCGTTTTTCCACTCGAATACTTCCGATTCCGAAGATCTTTGCCACATCAATGATGCCGATCCCGCGCACCTCCATGTGATTGCGCGTCATTTCAGGTGCTGTGGCCATGAGCTCACGTCGCTCCAGCATTGTGATGCGCGTCACGTCGTCAGCCACAAGACTGTAGCCGCGCTCAATCAACCCCAGCACACATTCGCTTTTTCCGATGCCGCTTGCGCCGCGGATCAACACGCCGACACCCAAAATATCCACCATGCTTCCGAATTCCGTCACCGTCGGCGAGAAATCCATCTCAAGAGCGATCGTTGC
>Ga0137403_10003184_pt1 | contig 19814 bp, 21 predicted proteins | sample CZOMad2_1_16fung_FD_122057 | JGI IMG/M metagenome (GOLD analysis project Ga0137403, IMG submission 122057) | Vadose zone soil fungal communities from Angelo Coast Range Reserve, California, USA - CZOMad2_1_16fungal (Hybrid Assembly) | ecosystem: Environmental > Terrestrial > Soil > Vadose zone...
ATATTCCTGCGTCGCGATTAGAGGCCCAATCCTTTCAAAAGAACTTCGACCTGCCGTTCTATCCTTTGCCGATCGTAGGAAATCAGAGCCGCCCGAGAGATGCCCGGGATATAAGTCGCAATGATTTGCGCAACAACCGCTGGCTCGAATTCCTTGGGGAACTCGCCGGCTTCCTGGGCGGATTTGAGAAGCCCGACTAAGCGGCCTCCGGACGCCGCTCTCTCGCCCATGAGGTACTCGCGCAGCTCTTTTTCATCGAGCACATCGCGGGACATGCTGCCTGCCCACAGGCAGAGGCCTGGTCTTTTCGGGTCGTCCATCTGGTCAAGGACTATCTTGAAAAACGCCCGAACGCCCAGCTTCGCCGACGGCTGCGAGAACAGGGCAGTCTCGCGCTGCCTGACCACCGTAGCGCGATAATGCTTCAGACATTCAAGATAGAGGTTCTTCTTGCTTTTGACCGTGTTGTAGAACGATCCTTCGCCGATCTTCATCGCTTTCAGCAAATCGCGCAGGGAAGTGTTTGAGTACCCCGTTTTCCAAAACACACGAGTGGCTCTGTCGATAGCCTTGTCGTAATCGAATTCGATCCCGCGCCCCATATCCGCACATTATCACACTTGTAGCATGCGATAAAGAATTGTCTTGACATCGGAGAGAGGTCATGGTCATTCATCGCTGGCCTTGGAGTGGGCGCCACCGTAATGCACACGATGAGCGCGGCGTTAAGCACGAAGCCCGGTGAGGTCGCCCGTGCTAGGCCTTCCTTATAGGCGGCCTCGATTACCTAGCAATGTGTAGCAGTCGCTAAAAAATGTCTTGACAATGATCAGGTTCACGATTATGTTTGTAGTGGATGCTACAACAACAACGCCACGATGGCAAAGATGTTATCGGCTCCAAGGGGCACGCTCTCTCCCGAAACGAAGCGAGGAATGTCACCTCAAAGGGGGCTTTACTATGAGTGCAATCGCTAATGGGACCGCGGTCTCCGAGACGTCCCGGCCTTCCGTTGGAAGCCCCGGCGTTTTCACCTCTCGCAAGAGAGGGCGGGGTTCTGCGTCCGCCATGAATTGGGTCGCGCTGCGAATGCTGACAGGCGATCGCGCCAAATACCTCGGTCTCATTTTCGCTATCGCCTTTAGCACTTTCTTGATCGCCCAGCAGTCCTCGCTTTTCGTGGTGGTTGTAAATCGAACGCGTTCATTCATTGTCGATGTGACTGACGCGGATATCTGGGTTATGGCCCCGGCGACACGTTATCTCGATGAAGTGTTCTCGTTGAAAGACAACGACGTGGACCGCGTGCGCAGCGTGCCAGGCGTGAGATGGGCCGTTCCTTTCTACAAAGGCTCGGCGCGAGTCATTGCGGCCGACGGCCAATTCCGCCAGACGACTCTACTTGGCGTCGACGACGCCTCTCTTGCCGGCGCTCCCGAGCCGCGGCGGATGGTTCTAGGATCAGTCGAAAATCTGCGCGATCCCGACGCGGTCGTGACAGATCTGGCAGGTTATAACTCTCTCTTTCCAGGCGAGCCCCTGACACTCGGCAAGACGCTGGAGATGAACGATCACCGGGCGAACATCGTTGGCATCGTCAGCGCTTCAGTGCCTTTCGGGCCGCTGCCCGTCTTCTACACCCGCTATAGCCTTGCGCTCGATTTTGTCGGGCGAGAGAGAAAGCTTCTCTCTTTCGTCCTTGCGAAGGGTGCCCCAGGGGCTCGGCTGAGCGACGTGACTAAACGTATCGACGATCAAACCGGCCTTCAGGCGCTTAGCAGCGACGAGTTCGGATGGATGACGATCTGGTATTACATCCGCCACACGGCTTTCACCACGGTGTTCGGGATTACGGTCGTGATCGCCATCATCGTTGGGATGGTCGTTGCAGGCCAGACTTTCTACATGTTCACGCTGGAAAACCTCAAACAATTCGGCGTGCTGAAGGCCACCGGCACGACCAACGGCCGGATCGTCAGCATGATTCTGTTGCAGGCGCTGCTCGTAGGTGCGCTCGGTTATTCGATCGGAATCGGCATGGACACTCTCGTTTTCGTGGCCATGTCTCATAACCAGGCGACACGCGATTCTATGCTCTTCTGGCAGACGATGGGGCTCGCCGCGGGGCTTGAGCTGCTGATCGTGCTGATTGCAAGCTTGGCAAGTATTCGCAAGGTTCTTGTTCTTGAGGCTGCAGTCGTTTTTCGAGGATAGGCATCATCATGATTCACGCGGTAGTGTGCACGGATATGGAGAAATGGTTTGGCGCGGGCGATACGCGCATCCAGGTGCTGCGCGGGCTAAGTCTGGAGATCCCCCTGGGAGAAATGGCCATGATCGAGGGGCCGTCGGGGTGTGGCAAGACCACGCTGATTTCGATCATGGCAGGGCTGCTCGACGCAAGCGGCGGCGGCCTGGAGGTGCTTGGCACCGATTCCACATCGATGTCGGCAAGGGAGCGTGTCGAATTTCGCAGGGATAATATCGGGTTTGTTTTCCAGCAGTTCAACCTCTTACCGGCCCTAACTGCGGTGGAAAACGCGGCCGTGCCGCTTTTTGTGGCGGGATGGAGGCGACGCGAAGCCATTGAGAAGGCCTCCGAGTTGCTTGCAACGTTGGGCCTCGGGCACCGAACACGATCACTGCCTTCGCAGCTGTCCGGCGGGGAGCAACAGCGGGTGACTTTTGCCAGAGCGCTCGTGCATGAACCGCGTCTAGTCATCTGCGACGAGCCCACTTCCGCGCTCGACGCCAAAACTGGACACCTGGTAATGGAGCTTCTGTCAGAAATTGCGGTACGGCCCGACCGCGGTGTGATCGTGGTGACGCACGACAGCCGGATTTTTGAGTTTGCCGGTACCATCGCCCATATGGAAGACGGGCTCGTCACACATGTTGAAAAGGGCGAGAGCATCGGCCGCCCTGTGCCAGCGGGAATTGCACAGGGCGTACAATCGAGCCGCGACCACACGGAGCTAAAAATATGAAAAGTTATTTCTTACCTCTTCTAGCCGTTCTCTGCGTTGTAGCCGCCGTCGGCTGGACCTATAGCGTCCAGCCCAAGCATCAACCGACGCTGCCGTCAGCCCCGCCGCCGGAGTCTCCTGCCAGCGGAGGAGTCGCAGGAGTCGGCCTTGTCGAGCCTGAATCGGAAAACGTTCAAATAAGTTGCGCCGTTTCGGGTATGGTCACAGGTCTATACGTAAAAGCCGGGGACCGTGTGAGGAAGGGGCAGAGGCTCTTCTCGCTCGATGATCGCGAACTCATCGCCGACCTCGGGGTGAAGAAGGCCGCTGTGGCTGGAGCGGAGGCACGCTTAAAGAAACTTGAGGAGGAGCCCCGGCCGGAAGAAATTCCCACCGCCGAAGCCAAGGTGACCGAGGCGACCGCACTGCTGGCCGATGCTCAGGTGCAAGTGCGGCTTATCGAGAGCGTTACCGATCGTCGCGCCGTGAAGGAAGAGGACGTGGAACGGCGTCGGCTGAATTACCAAGCCACTGCGGCGAGGCTGGAACAAGCGAAGCATGACCTGGCGCTGCTCAAGGCTGGCGCCTGGAGGCCCGATATCGACATTGCGCGAGCCGATGCCGCTCAGGCGGCCGCCGCGGTCCAGCAGGATCAAATCAATCTCAGCCGGCTCACGGTCGAAGCGCCCGTCGATGGAACCATTCTCCAGAACAAGGTCCGTCTCGGACAATACGCGCAATGCGGTCCGCTCGCAGAACCGCTGATGGTTTTCGGCGGAGGGAAGAACCTGCACTTGAGAACCCAGGTGGACGAGAACGACGCATGGCGCGTCCGCGACGGTGCGCCGGCGGTCGCTCACCTTCGCGGCAACAGCCAGGTCACCTACGGTTTGGAATTTGTCCGGTTTGAGCCCTATGTCGTACCCAAGGCCTCGCTGACCGGCGACACGACTGAGCGAGTGGATACGCGAGTGCTGCAGGTAATCTACCGCTTCAAAGATCCGAAGGTGCGCGTTTTTGACGGCCAGCAGATGGACGTTTATATCGACGCGGCGACTCGGGGGCCACAGGAAGCTACGCAATCTTCACGGGTGGGCAAATGAAAAACGCATCGGCATGGGCAGTGGCTGCGTTGATCTGGATGGTTGCCGGATGCACTGTCGGTCCGAATTTTCGCCGCCCGCAAGCAGCTGTCCCGCCACAATGGACGACGCCGGCCGCGCGCGGCGTGTCTCCAGGCGTCGAGACGCAGACCGATTTATGGTGGAAATCTTTTAAAGATCCCAAGCTCGATTCCTTGATTGAGCGCGCCGTCGCGGCGAATTATGATCTCAAGCTCGCTACTGCTCGTGTGGATGAAGCGCGGGCCGCGAACGGCCTGGCGAAATCTGAGTACTATCCGCAGATCAACGGGACTTCGTCCACGACCCGCAACCGCGAGTTTGCAGTTGCTCCTTTACCGGGTCCGGGCGGAGGGGTAACACCCAAGCCCGTTGCTTTCGATCTCAGCAATTTCAGAGGCGAGTTCGATGCGTCCTGGGAACTAGACCTCTTCGGCCGCATTCGACGGGAGGTCGAGGCATCCAAGGCCGATCTGGCTGCTTCCGAACAGGATCGCCGCAATGTACTTGTGACGCTCCTGGGGGATGTCGGCCGGCACTACGCGGACCTGCGCGGCTTTCAGGCCCGTCTGACCATTGCCGAGCAAAATATCGCGACCGACGAGGACACCGTGGGACTTACCCGCTCTCTTTCCAAGGCGGGTCAGGCCACTGAACGCGACGTGGCTCAGGCTCAGGCTCAGCTCGAATCGGTGCGTGCCCAGGTGCCTGTCCTAAAGAGCAATATCGCAACTACCTTGCATCGGCTCTCCGTACTGACAGGACGGCAGCCGGGCACCCTCGATGCCGAGCTGGCGGAAGCAGCGCCCATTCTCCTGGTGCCTCCCGATGTACCGGCCGGCCTTCCCTCGGATCTGCTGGAACGCAGGCCGGACATTCAACGGACGGAAGCGCAACTGGCTGCGGCAACCGCGCGCGTGGGGCAAGCCAAGGCGGATTACTTCCCTCGCTTTACCCTGTTGGGAACGGCGGGGCGCCAAGCCTCGCAGCTTCATGATCTGAGTTTGGGACTCGGCAATTACTTTTCGGTCGGACCTTCGATCTCACTGCCCCTGTTCACGGGAGGGCGTATTCGTTCGAACGTCGCTGTTCAGGATGCCCGTCTGAAACAGGCGGCGATCACCTACCAGTCAACAGTGCTGGCCGCGCTTGAGGAAACCGAGAATGCGCTTGTCAACTACGCGACGGAGCAGGATCGCCGTGACCGGCTTGACGCCGCTGTGAGCGCGAACAAAACGGCTTTGGAGTTGGCGAATGTACAGTACAAAGCCGGGCTCTCTGACTTCCTTACGGTGCTGCAATCGGAGCGGGACCTGGACGCGACCCAGGATCTGCTGGCTCAAAGCCAGGCGTCCATCTCCACCGATCTCATCGCTCTGTATAAGGCACTCGGAGGCGGATGGTCCGTTAAGCCTCAATAGGCCGTGAGGAATGAGTCTTACAAGGAGAAGAGAGACCAAGAAAGGAGACCTAGATGTCATCGAAACCAAGGACAACCAGCAGTATAGAGGCCAGCCAACCTTCCAGCGAGGTCGGGAAAGACGAGCGTGCAGTAGAGAACTTGGCGAGTGAGCGAGAGATCGAACGTCGCGCCTACGAAATCTATCTAGAGCGCGGCGAACAACCGGGCCGTGACCTGGATGATTGGCTGCAAGCCGAACATGAGCTTTCGCTCAACGCGTCCAATTCACTCCATGAGTAAGTACTGAAACCATGATAACCATGTCTGTAGTTTATCGGGGGCACGCGAGATCTGGTACTAGTCTCTGGCATTTCAAAAAGTCAGGTAACTAACTTATGAGCACAAAGTACGAAGGGAGACGCAGTGAGAGGAGAGGAGGTTCTTCAAGCCATGCGCGCAGGGAAAGACGTGTACCTGGAGGCTTTTTCCTGGGGGAATCCGAGAATCGATCACGGGATTCAGATCCTCGGGACTGCGGCCCTGCGTATTCATTCGGGCACCCGAACGATGCTCTTTCCCCTCTCCTGTTAACAGCGGTTTCAGCGATGGCGTAGGTCTTGTGCGCCAACCAAGTTCAGACACGTTTGACCTGAACAAAGCAGAACTCCCTTGCAATCAACGTCCCAGCCGCGGTTGTACGCCAGAGCTGCCGGCCGTCGCTGTACGCAGTCGATCGGCGGCTGCGAATGTGCGTGCGTTAACGATCCGGGGGTTTTCCAAATTGTGCGGGGACCCAAAGAAATCTGCCCACTGTATATAGTTGCTGCAACAGCAATGTTGCAGGTTTCCGATTTCCACAGTCGTCGCGCGCGAGGGTTGTGGAAATCTCGCGCTTGTTCCTCTCGCACTGATCGTGTCAGGGTGAACAAGACGCAGGCGTCCCGCTGCTACGAATGCCACTGGGTGACATCTCGATGTCCGTTAACTAAGTTTGCCACTCGGGTTGATGCCATTCCCAACCTCAAAGCGTTCGGTCTTTACCCACTTCATTGGGCGTCGGGCAATGAGGTCGTCGTAGAAGGCCTTCCCAACCACGGGGATCCAAAGCTGGCAGTACGTGAAATACATCGCCATGGTTAACAGGATATTCTTCGTTGAGTCCTCCTCCCGTTCGGAAGCCAGCGCGATGGTGAGCTGCAGGACGAATGTCACGTAGGCGAAAAGCCAAACCAAACTGTACGGGCCAGGCACCGTTATGCGCACTAGGTGGGTAGCACTAAGGAGGAACAGGCCGTCGGAAATAACGATGGCGGAAAAGAAGAGGTAATACAGACACAGGGAATATAACAACTCCAGTCCGATACGCCGTGGCTTCATGCGGATCAGGTATCCGGCGTATTTTCTCAGAAGGTAGTTATGGCCGCGAACCCAACGGTTGCGCTGGCGGAACCACACCCGAAGGGTTTCCGGCTCCTGTTCCCAGCTCACGGAATCGGGAACGAACTTGATGCGATATCCGGCGCGGTAAACGCGCAGAGTTAGTTCGGCATCCTCCGTCAACGCGTTCTCATCCCACCCGCCGAGCTTTTCGACCAGCGAGCGCCATATCGCGTAATTGGTCCCGGGCAGTGTTGTGAGCTGCATGAGCATCCACCGGCCGGCTTGAAGGATCCATTGAAAACCGATGCCCTCGATGTTGAGGAAACGGGTGAGCAGATTGCGGTGGCGGTTGACGGCTCTGTAGACACCGATAGTAGCTCCGAGTCTGGGGTCGCCAACCAGCTCCCGAATCAGCGGCCGGAGAGCGCCGGGCTCAGGCGTGTTGTCCGCATCGTAAATCACGAGCACGGGATGCCGGGCGTGGCGTCGGGCGAAGTTCAGCGGGCAGGCCTTTCCGCGTGCTGAAAGCTCTGGAGGAACATCGAGCACCTGCAAGCGTGGGTCCGCGGTGAAGGTCCGTGCGATCTCCCCGGTTCGGTCAGTGCTGCCGTCGTTGATGATCAGCACCTCCAACTTCTCCGCCGGGTAGTCAAGACGAAGCATGGACTGGATGGTAAGCCCGATCACCACCTCTTCGTTGTGGCACGGGACCAGGATGGAGACTGCTGGTAACTCCGCATCAGGCGGTGAAGATCTTTCGGCCATAGAGCCGCGAACCTGGCGGTAATACCGGTGCCCCAGGAAAAATAACAATGACTGGTATCCGAGCATAAACCAGATCAGTGTTACCGACAGCACAAAAAGTGCGTCGAGAAGGATGTGAGAGTACACCTAGCGCACCGCCACTTTCGCAGTGTTGCTCGCGTAGAGGGGAGCTATAACCTGCACTTCGACTTGGTTTCCCAAGGGAGCCGTCTTGGGCACGTCAAAATTGATCTGATAAAGGCCAGAGAAGCCAGGCACCAGCCCGCTGAACCGAATGAGTGCGGGAATACCGCCCACCACCACTTCGAATGTTTGGCGCGTCGGGGACAGCACATCACTCGGAGCTGCGGCGCCGTCGATTGGAGGCGGTGTGGTGATTCCCAGCCCCGTTACATAGGCTACGAGAGTTTCGCCAGGGTGGGCTGGATCCGAGCCCCTCACCAGATCGGCCGGGCGGAGTCCGTGCACAATCGCAGGCACCGGATACACAAATATGCCGGGCGCAACCGGCGCGACGTTCACGGTTTCCACAGGACTCGTCTCCCCCGAAACTGTTGCTGCCACGCGTACTGTCTGGAGGGCGACCAAGTGAGACGGCGCAAGTACGTTGATCTGTCCGGCCGCCGAAGATGTGGCAAACAGAGGCGCCGGCACTCCGTTGAATGTCACTTTGGCATTCCCCAGACTGGTTGGCAACGGCAACAGCATGGCGCTTTTGTCACCAAGTCCCGGGAAGTTACCGAACACGGAGACGATCCCGTTCCCGCTAACAGGATATGGCGCCTTGGTGAAACCGGCTCCCTCCACTACCCCTCCGGCAAAGATACGGGGGCTTGAAGTTCCCGAAATCACTGTCAGCTGCTCCGAAGAATTCCCGTCGGGATTCAAGACATCCACCACGGCACTCGATCCATGGAACGAAGGAACGTTGACATGAAGCCCCCGGCTGTCCAGGAAGCTCGGCTGGACTGTGAGTGTCTGTGGAGGACTCGTCGTGCTGAAGCGGACGACTGAGTTCTGTACGAAGCCTTCGCCGCTGAGAGTAAGCTGGCTTCCGTTCAGGGCGGGATTGGGCGCCAGTTCCAGCAGAGTCGGAGCGTTCAGCAAATCGAACTGCACCGGGACACCACCCACCGGAATTGTCGCCACGACCTGGTCCGTGTTCACATCGATGACGCTGACCGACCCGGAATTCAAATTCGTGACGTAAAGAAAGTTCTCGTCGGGATCGAGCATCAGGCTAAACGGTTGGGCACCGACCGGTATATCCGTCTCTGCAGTGTTCAGAGTGAGATCCAGGAGCGTCACGGTATTGGATCCCTGGTTGGTGACGTATCCGAACTTGGAGTCGAAGGTCACTATCATCGCCACGGGCTGTGTGCCTACCCCAATCTCGGTCAGCACCCGGTTCTGCTGCGTGTCAATTACGGAGACGCTGTTTGAGTCCCGGTTAATCACGTAGAGCCGCCGGCTATCGGTAGAAAACGCAACACTGACGGGAGCACGGCCCACGGCGAGTGTCCCGGTGACCGCATTGTTCGCAAGGTCCACCAGTGATAGGCTGTTCGATCCTGTATTCACCACATAAGCGGTATTCAGATTGGGAAGGATCGCAAATTGGTTGGGTTTCACCCCCACCATCAGGATTTTGACTACCTGGTTGCGGTTGACGTCAATGACGCTGACCGTCCCATCATCCTGATTTACTGCGTATGCGAATCTCCCACTCTCCGAGATGTTCACCTGGACGGGAGTGGTGCCGACCGGGACCGTGGCCACGGGCGCCCGGGTGGTGACATCGATCACTCCGACGTTGTTGCTAACGTCGTTCGCAACGTAAACAAAGAGGCCGTCCGGAGTGTTGGCGAGGCTTGCCGGCCCTTGCCACTTTGAATCCTGGATGTTACTCACCTGCGCAGGATTAGTGAGATCGACCAGGGTGACGGTGTTCGCTCCTTCGTTGGCAATGAACGCTGTTCGATTGTCCGGCATGATGAGTATTTCCGACGCTCCTGCGCCCGCCAACACCGAACCGGTTACGCGCCGAGACCCCAGGTCAATAATCTGTACGTGCCCTCCTGCGTTGTCCACGACATAGGCAACATTCTGAGCATACAGGGCTGCTACTCCAACAGTGATCGTCAAGAATGCAAGACCAGATTTCAGCTTCATTTTTTTCCCCACAAACGGACATTGAAACTGAGGCCACCGGTGATCTGATAGTGTGAACTGTTCAGGTCCACTCTGCCGACACTGCGTCCAGAGCTCACGAACAGGCTCCAACCCGGCCGCAATGTAACCGCCACACTGCCGATCACATCAGAACGCGACCGGTTGAGACCGAGCGCGCTGACCAGGCCCAGTTCCCGCGTCAGGCGCGAGCCGGACATAATGACGAGCGGCGTGATACGGCTCCAGCGGTTGAGCTCGAATGCCAGGGAGTTGTAGATGATTCCCCGGCTCAGGTAGCCGGCCATGTAGTAAATCCGATAGTAATCAAACGATTTCTGGGTGATGAACGGCAATACGTAGTTCACACGCTTCGGCGCCAGCGGGCTCCCGGCGATGCTGGCGTCACCGAGCACTTCGATCATCGGTTCGAGAGCCAACGCCGGTCGCCGTTTGGTTTCGGGCATGAGCAGGAGTTTGGAGCCGAAGTAGGAGTCTGACAATGCGGCAATGCGCGTGCCTTCGAAGACCGACCGCCCGTACGACACGTTTGCAGAAACATCGATCCGCTTGTTGAGCCCGAGAGATGCGTAGGTGGAGGTGAACGTGACATCCTGCCCAACAGGGATCTTGTTGTAGGCATAAGACTCGCTCACATTCAGCATTCCGTGCACGGACGGGTCCGCATCGTCGTAGAAGGAGATCGGCGAACTGATGCGTGCCCTCACCGGGCTTGTCTGCTGGGCGAACGATGACGCGGCCGCATACAGACCAGTTAAAGCTATGACAAGCCCTCTCACGACACCCTCCGAGGGCGAGGGGGGCGATGCAAGCGAATGCGCAAATATATGGCCGCCATCAGAAAACTGGTGACGGCGCCAAAAGCTGCGATCGCCGAGGCAGAAATGTAGCTCCAGAGATTGACCAATGCGCCGACGCTGGTAGAAGTGTTTACCTCCACGCTGTGTTCTCCGGCCGGCACGAGCAGCGCGAATCTTCCGCCGCCTTCTTCGACCAGCGGCTTCGCATCAACCCCGTCCAGCCGCACGGCAAGTGGCTTCTGGTTGAGCAGGAGAACCGTGCGGCTCCGGCTCCTGTACCGGACCGCGATTCCATTGGTCTTCTCCCGTGCATCAATCAGGTCGCCGCTAAGCCGAAGGAGTCGCGTTGGCCTTTCTTCGCGGTCCAGGAATTGATACCAAGGCCGGCTGAAGCTGAGTTGGTGGTGTCCGGATGGGATGAGCACGCCGTCGGCGGAAACCGCCGGCCAGAGCCGGCCCCCGAGATACCAGTTGCGATCGCCGGAGGAGGTGAGCTGCACGGGGACCGAACTGTCAAGCGTCCAGCCGCTGCCGGCCCCTTCGACCCCGGACGGCTGGGCGAGGGCAACGCCGATGAGCCGCCAGTCCTGGGACGCGACAGTGTACTCCGAGTAAATCGCTACGCGTCCGGAAGCTCCTGCGGCCGCCACTACCGTCTCGGCCAACTCGCCGCCCGTCGCCCGTGCCGAGGGCAACGCCGTGCCGGCCACGTCACGGTCTGGCATCACGTTGACGTCGAACATCAGCCGGCGCCGGTCGGACACAAGCGCGAGGTATGTCTCGGCGAAGGACCTGTAGCGATCCGGGGGCTTCATCCAATGCTCGGCTGGATCTTCAACCTGCAGGGTGAAATCGAATTCCTTCATCATCGCGATCAAGCGGCGAGAGTCCACGCCGAGTGCAGGCTTTACATAATTGCTATGGAGGCTGTCCAGCATTGTGACGATAACTTCCCAACCGTGCGCTTTTTCGAGCGGCTCCAACTCCCGCAGCACTTTCCGGTGCCAATCAGTCACCACGTCTTCCCGGTAGCGAAGGAACTGTTCGAGCGCCTGGGGGTTGCGTTCGAAGTAATAGGGTGACGCCGGCACAAATAACTGCGCCGGATCGAAACCCGCCCGCTGGTGGAACTCCGCACGCACGTCATCGTTCATGGGGACGAAGCGGTCCGGCCGCAGGTAATTCAAGAAGTCCGCATCGAAATTGAGCTCCGCTATATTTACGCCGTCCCATCGGTGCGCGCTCAGAGTTTCCTTCATCCAGTCCATGGCTGCGCGGAAGCAGCTCGGATTCTGCAAGTTCATCAAGTACCGCCATCCCACTCGTCCGTCGCTACCGGCGGCGGTGCGCTCACGCCATTCCGGGTGTTGCTCCCACATGCTCCTGGTGACAGCCGGGAGTACGAGCCAGGCATAGACGGAGATTCCGTTGCGATGGCAGGTGGAGATGAACTGTTCGTAGTCGAACTCCTGGTTCTTGTAGGACTGCCACGCCGCCGCGTAGATGGTCCGAATCCCTGCCTGACGCCAGGACGCAGCCAGCCGGTTCAGGTTTGCACCTTCCCGGAAGCTGGGATCGAAATACACCTCCAGCCGCGGACTGCTCAGGACCGGAGGCATGTGTAATCCCTCGGCCAGATACTCCATCAGATATGGATAGTGGCTGGTACCTTGGGTCGTGCGAGGGTCGAGCTGGGCCGCCAGATGGAGATAGCGGCCGCGTCCATGTGCGCCGGCCAGCGCGAGGATCTGCTTGCTTAGAGGATCGACCATGAGTTGCTCGACGCCCTCAGGCGGCGTAAACCGCTCGATAGATTCCTCCGGTTGCCAGCGGAGCGGCATTTCGGGGAAAAGCACATCGGTGACAGTTGCGACGGGGATATGATGCTCCGTCCAACTAAATCCCAGTCGAGTGAGCCAATCCTGGCGCCCGTCGGCGACAACACGGCCCCCTCGTGCGAGGTAGGCGAGCACGTCGCGTTGCTGCCTTTCCGAGAGTCGCGCACCAGAAGCGCGCGGTATGGCAAGAAGCGTTTCCGTGTCGGGCGGCAGCCGCGAAAACTCGGACAGCCTCACCGGTTTTACATGGTAGCCGAAGGTTTCCAGGACCTTGCTGTAGCTCTTCTGATTGTTTGTATCGCCGACGGAAGCGTCCGGAAGCCACAGCACCCACGCTTTACGCGAAGCGATCCGCCCTCCGCCGTCGAGCGACCGCCGTGCAGGCTGAAGTCCGTTCCACCACTGTTTGATCCGCACGGCCCAGTGCGGCATGCCGGCCTCCGGCCGGTGTTCCTTGATCGAGTTCAGCGCACCCCAACCGTGCGGGGGAACCTGGAGGGTCACTTCAACGGCACCTTGCTGACGTGAAGACGAAGACTTCTCATCCACCAGCCTGCCGCCTGCGTCGTAGAGCCGAGACCGCCAGAACTCCCTGTCAAGCGACACGTGCTCAGGTCCGGAAGCGGTTCTCACCGCGTATTTCCCCTGGTAGTTCACCCTCCCTCCGAATTGGCGCAACGAAACAAACCGATAACCCAGGCCGGAAATTCCCTGTACGACTTGATCCAACAGTGCAGGGTCGAGGAATGCATGAAAGTAGAACGACGCGACCGAATCTCGCACCACGCGCAGATTCCGTGCACGCTGGATCAGCACTTTAGGGTCGGCGTTGTCCGCGGTCAGGTAACCCAGGTTCTCGGGCACAATGTAGCGGCCGTACCGGTCGATCGTTGGATAAGGAAAGTACTGGATGGAACTGATGTCCGGAGTGGCCATGGTCCGCTCATTGAAGAGCGAGAAAACCTCCTGCATGGCCCGGTAATCGGTTTCGGATGCGGCGTAATGGGGCGTTTCAAATGCGATCGGGAAGATGTCGTTGGCGAATGACTCGCGCAATCCGAGTTCCAAGCGCTGAAGAACGGTCTGCCTCGAATCACCCAGGATAGGCCGGTTCCCGACGTCATCCCAAAACTCGTAATCGTCTCCACTCACGCCGTGGTATTGATGCGTGGCCCCGTGCAGAACCGGAGTGCCGCCACGGGCGACCATGTAGTGCACGGCTTCCACGAGCGCGGGGCGGTCTGACAGGTACACCTCATAGCCTTTGGCTGGGTCGCGGAAGACCGGAATGATCGCAATCTGAAAAGGAGTGCGCCGAGCTGCGAGGACATCCGCCAGTGCCCGTAAGTCGGCAGGATCGATATCCGTACTTACGTCTTCGATGCGCGCCAGCGCCAGCGCCTGGGCAGGATGCTGCACCCCGAGAATGTCGTGCAACAGATCGCAGAAAACAAGGTAGCGACCGCCTTCCTCGGCATATGAAAACGGCATGTCCGCTATGTACCAGAATCGGTTGCGGCGCACGGCGTACGGGTGGCGGACCTTTTCGTCGTTCACTGCCGTAGACAGCACCTGCACGCCTGCCGGATCGGTAACCGTGATGATGTTGAGGTCGGGATCCTCTTTCGGTAGGGTGACATCCTTATATTCGACCTCGCGGAACTCCAGATCGTCCCGATAATCGACATAGGAGAAACCGAAATAGCGCCGGGACTCTGCTGTCTTTAGTAGGCCACCAACATGCCGCCCCAGCCAGCAGAAAGGGCTACGGGACGCTCGAACATCCTCGAGGAAACCGGATGGAAAACGGGTGCCGGTAACCGTTCCGAGAAAAAAAGCCGCCTGGTAACGCGAAAGCTGGCCGGGACGGTACTGCTCTAAGGGGACCATCTCGCCTCTCAGCCCAAAATGCCCGAGCAGGCTCTGGATTTGATGGGCGTCAAGATACCCCTCCGCCACCGGCTGATCCGGGCCGTCGTAGTAGATGGCTACGGAAGCAGAGCCGCCGGGAGCTGGAGCCGTTTGGGCGCACACGCAAATTGCCGTCCCCAGCAGCACCAACGTTGCTCTGCCGATCCGGCCCGCGCACCGAAGTTGATGGATGCGGCTCAGCGCTTGGTACATAAATGAATAGAGCAATAGCCCAGGAGGATGTCTCTATCGTTCAGCATTGCCCCTCTTTTCCTTGACGAATGAATCAATCACATCGGCGATCCTCTGGCTGGCATGCCCGTCTCCGTATGGATTGTGATCTCGCGTAACCCCGCGGTGCGATTCCGGGTCGTCGAGCAATGCATTGACTTGAGTAACGATCCGGTCTTCGTCGGTTCCCACAAGTCTGGCGTTGCCCGCGGTAACCCCCTCGGGCCGCTCAGTCTTTTCGCGCATGACAAGTATTGGTTTGCCCAGCGACAAGCCTTCCTCCTGAATGCCGCCGGAATCGGTCAGCAACAGGTAGGCGCGTCGCATTAAGTCGACGAAGGCCACGTAACCGAGTGGATCGAGCAATTGAATTCTCTCCTGTCCCGCCAGATAGCGGTGGACAGGATTCTGTACGTTCGGGTTGGCGTGAACGGGATATACGATCTGTACGTCTTCGCGTTGAGCCAGCCGCAGCAGCGCACGACAGATGGACTGAAGCCCGTTGCCGAAACTCTCGCGGCGGTGTGCGGTCACAACGATCAATTTCTTCGAAGGATCAAGGCCTCGAGAAACGACGCTGCTGAGCCTACCGTCCTCGAGTCTGGCGCGGATATGAAGAACCGCGTCGATCCCGGGGTTACCCGTCACGGCGATCATGCGACGATCCACGCCTTCCCGAGCCAGATTGTCGGCAGCTCCCTGGGTGGCGGCGAAGTGCAGTGTCGCCAGGCGCGTCGTCAATACACGGTTCATCTCCTCGGGAAAGGGTTGGAACACGTCCCCGGTTCGCAGTCCTGCCTCCACGTGCCCAACTGGGATCCTCTGGTAGAAGGCCGCTAGTGCTCCACATAGAGTTGTCGTAGTGTCTCCTTGCACCAACACAATATCCGGGCACTCCTGGCGAATAATCGGTTCCAGCGCAGAAAGGATGCGGGATGTCGATTGGAGAAGGCTCTGGTCCAGTATCATCTGCGCCAGGTCGTAATCCGGCGGGCAGCGGAAAGCCTCCAGCACTTGTTCGAGCATGGAGCTGTGCTGACCGGTCACACATACTTTCACATGGAACTGATCTCTGCGGGACTGGAGACGAAGAACCACCGGGCAGAGTTTAATTGCTTCCGGCCTCGTTCCAAATATGACAAGCACCGACGACACAGCGAATTCCCTCGGATTCTATTTATTGGTGATCGGATTTTTACATCGCGATGCCGGCGATGCTAACCAGGGCTGACACAAAAAGTAATGTTAGTTCTGGCGCGCAGTGCATCAGGCAGTGAAAGCTATTCGTACTTACGGGACACCCTGAGATCAGAAGACACCAGTCCTTAGCCGCTCTTATGATTATCAGTGCGCTTGGACCCGACGCTCAAGCCGCGCTTAGTTAACAGAGATGTGCTAACCGCGGATATCAAACCGATATCCACCTTGTGATTTGGCAGCCTCCTAGGTTACGCCGGACCACGCTCAACCGAATCGAACGCCTTTTCGACATAACGATCGATCAAGCGCAGAACGAATTCGGCGAGATATTCTTCGGGAACGCAGTCCCACAATGCGTAGACGTATTGATACTGCCGCTCGGGGACGAGTCGCGCTCGAATCACAAGCAGTTTCTCGTTCGCCGAGTCGCCTGGCGGCTGCAGGCAATCGCCGAAGGTGATCTCTCCGAGCGAGCCCGCCAGCGGGCACTCACCCTGGCGATGGTTAACTTCTGAAAGGAGGAAAACGAGATTTTCTTTTTATAGACCCGAAGAAATCAAAATTTAGAGGGTTTGTTTCTCACCACTTCCGAGAAACAAAGTCTTGAATATTTTGGCTGGGGAGCCAATATTCCGCTACGGAAAGTGTTTCTCAGTGCGACCAGGCAACTCGGTCGTGAACAGCGAGTCTCGATCATGGATCAGATAGCGTTTGCCATTCAGAATTCCATCGACGGCATCGGTAAGATTCCTGCCGATCTGACGCATCCACAGCCCGTTTGCAGCAGCCGCGATGCCCGCGATCTCCACCTTGCGCGTGTGCATCGAGTGTCAGCATGTGAAGCCGTGGTGTTTGCACGATGTTTGCACGAACCGCGTTACTACCAAATTAGGCCGGGCTGGGTGAATCCCAGATTTGGTTTTTCTCTTGGAGAAATGGGGCTTCAGTTTGGAGATCCGCCGTTCGCACCGCAGCATACAGTTGCCCATTGGCGTCACGGAAGAACACGGCTGAATAATCCCTCCCATTATGGTGCCTGAGGCGATCAAGGTAAGGTTCGGCGTCAGCTCCGTATTCCTCCCTGACTAAATGCAGTCCGTCATTCATCTGCTTGGGCCCGCGTGCAATTAGATCAACGCCGGGCTCAAGCGGGTCCATGCTAGTGAGCAAGTCCGCGCCTTCGGCCGTCCAAAAGTAGCCCGTAGAGTGATTGCGAACAAGAATGTTCACGTTGCTTGCCGGCCGGTCTGTTGGATTCCAGACGCGACACCGATATGTAGCGTCGATAATCGCCACGGGAGTGTTTTGCAATTCGGATCCGCCACGGGCAAAGTCAATGATTTTCATGAACAGGTACGGCTTCACACTGAGCGCCAATTGACGGCGCGCCAGCTCCACTTGCTCGACGGCCGCCTCCCGAAGTTTCTGCGTTTCCGTGGTATAACGCCAAACGACCACTGCGACGAATATGGCGACGACGCCCGAACCGCATTGGATAACCAAGCTCCACAGGTTATATATTCCCTGGCTCACGGCAACTCGTACCAGTAAACGTCACCGCGTTTGAAGACGGACATTACAGGTCACTTTTTGACCTTTCTGCAGGCGCATCTGCAGGCGCCTCGCGAGTAATCAGTTGGAATTCGATCCAGTCCATGACGTACGTTCCGCCGCTGGTAGCAACATTGTCACCGGGGTCGAAGGTGACTTCGGTTTCAGAGATTCTCGTAACGTTCTTGACCTGATCACCCCAATTGAATGTCCATGAACCCTTGCCGTCACGCCTAAGAACGGTCTTCACCCCGACAAACATTCTTGTGTTCATCCCGTCAGTCCTTCTTCCCCGCGGACTTGGGCGCCAGCTCTGATTTCAACGCCGTTAAATAGCGCTGCCATTCGGCCTCCATGTCGGCCAACGTGCCGGGTATGACCTCCGCAAGAATCGTCTTGCGTCCGAGGTCACGCGCGGCCTCGAAGCGATGGAAACCGTCCTGTAGCCAGTAATTCGCGCCGTCATGGCAAACGACCACAGCTTCGATCCTGTCACGGCGCTTCATCCGCTCCCTGTAGTCCATGACGACCTCTGGGATTAGATTTTCATGCGGCTGAAAATCCAGCCGGATCATTTCAAGGGGCAGGCGCATCACGCCCATCACCCCCCCTTATTCCCCGCCTCGGGCGCCACAGAAACACAGCGATGGGAGGCCACGTGATCGTCGAGAGCTGCTTGTGCCTTCTTTGCCGCTGCCCTCGCCCGCTGAGCTTGGGCCAAAGACTCGTTAAAGTGTGGATCAGCGTCCCGAATTGCCGCGGCTGCCTTATCCTCCAGCTCCATCCACCGCTTGATCGTTTGCTTTACTTCAGATTCCAGAAGTTCTCGCTCGCGGCATGCCATCAGTCGCCCTTCTGTTCCGGCGGTATCGGCATCCGTTGAATCAATGCGCGGTCCGCGCGAAAGCGGCGGCTTGCTCGGTGTGCGCTTCATTGATGCATCTTCGCAGCAACATTCCATCGAGCTTCTCTTGGTAATTCGCAACCAACTGAAGAACCGATCCGGGCAGACCTACGACGGCGTTGCCCGGTGCGTTGGCGTGCTCATACAGGAACGGTATCGAATCGTAGATGATGCGCAGGCCGCGCGAGCGGTCAAGTCGGAGTAATAGATCAAATCGGTTGGATTTGTACCAATCCATCACATCGAACTTTGGCCGCCACGTGCAATGTCGTTTTACGGATTCAAAATCCACTTTGTTATCCTTAACCCGTTCCATTCCCGCGATGTACCCCGCCAACTCCGAATAGATCTCCCTGCGCGCAATCTTCAATTCTCCTTTCCGCAGGATCCAGGCACGCACCGGCTCCGCGAACAAGCCAAGTACGAGACCAATGGCGGTCGCCAACACCGTTGAGAGAAGCCCAGCGAGGCTCGTCATCATAAGAGAAGCTTTCTCATCCGGACAGCAGTTCCATTCCTTCTTCCCCCGCGGCCTTCGGCGCCAATTTCTTGTCGAGCGCGGGTGAAAACAGCAAATCTACGCCTGCGAAGAATCAGACGGCTTGCTCCAGGCTTGATCTTTTGGGCGCTTCGCTACGATCTGGCTATGCGTTGCTGCGCCTTCTGCCAACAACGTCACCAACTCCCAGCCTTCGTCACCAAGCTTGTTCAGTAGCGTAAACAGCTCACCTGGGCTTTGGACTTGCTGGACGAGATATTCCCATTTCTGCATGACTATTCGCCCTGCTGGTCCGCCGCCTGCTTCACCTCATCAACAATTTCGACTGCCCGAATGTTAATAGAGCGAATTGGATGCGCATCCGTGCGCTGAAACTCAAAGCGCTTCACCTTCTCGGAAGCCTCGTTTGGAGTGCCGGCCATCACTTCGCTGATTTTAATTGGCGAACTCTCCCCATTGGCATACGCTACTCTGTACCTGACGGTGTAGAAAATCATGCCGTCACGTAGCCTTTCAGCGTCAGCGACGGGTTGTTTTCGAGCACGGCCTGAGTCATTGTGACTTGCCCTTCCACCGCGCGGCCGCGGCCTTCTTGGCTACCTCTGACCGCTGTGCGGGAGTGAGCTTCGTCATACGGGCCTTTGCCCCGCGTCGCCCGAGTTGAACCGCAGCGGGATTCTTCTTCTTTGGCATCCAGAAACTCCATGCTAAGCGCTCAGCGTGTGAAAGGCAAGCAGTCACTTTACATGCTAAGCGATAGCTGAAGACATGAACGCTGTCCGTGACCTCTTCGCCATCCTTGAGCAGGGCTGCCACGGCGAACGTCATAGGCACGAGACCACCGGCTGGTGCAATAGCAGCCGGCTTGACTGGAGCGATGCTCCCCAGCCAGTGCACAGACAAGGCTTATGTCGTAAGATGCAAAGAGCAATTGACGGCAAAGCCGTCTGATTGCTCAAATCCCATTAGTTGTCATAGAAAGGCATGCGAGTGAATAACGTCGAGAATGTCATTTCTCAACTTGAAACGCAGCGATCTGCCATCGATCGCGCCATA
>Ga0137403_10003185_pt1 | contig 19799 bp, 16 predicted proteins | sample CZOMad2_1_16fung_FD_122057 | JGI IMG/M metagenome (GOLD analysis project Ga0137403, IMG submission 122057) | Vadose zone soil fungal communities from Angelo Coast Range Reserve, California, USA - CZOMad2_1_16fungal (Hybrid Assembly) | ecosystem: Environmental > Terrestrial > Soil > Vadose zone...
ATAAATGCTCACCAGTTGGTAATTGTTTCCATAATTGTCGGTCACTCGCTCAGCCTGTGCCATTAGGTCGAAGCGATGCAAAATTAACCACTCCGCTCCTAATGACGCTCCATTCGTGCGGACGTATTCCTCGCGCAACGCTGGCCCATGCATATAGCGTATATAATCCGGTCGCTCGAGGTAACGTTTATAATAGTTCACCAACATTGCGTTACGAAAATCGTGATCCGAGGTGATCACGACTTCTCGACCGTCGGAATTTTTTTCCATGAAACGGAGCGCGGCGAGGTACTGGCCGCGACCAAATCGGAGTAGATTACCCGTGTTGACGGCGTTTCCCGCGACGAAGACTGCTAATAGCGTCAGCCCTATACCACGCCCGGCAACGCCTCGACGCAACAGCGCTGCGTAACCCGAAGAGAGCAGCACTAAGGAAGCCGCGACGCTGACCATGAAATAGCGAACGGAGAGTGGTACCGGCAGTAGAATTGCAATCAATCCGAGCGGCGCCACGATCACAACAGCGTAAAAGATCCAACGATCGTCGCGCTCAAACAGCAAATAAACGAGAACGACGTATATTGAGGCGACGGCCAGTAGAGCTGCGATTCCGGCCGCGGCGCCACTCGCAGGTCCGCCAAGCATGTAAGAAGCTGTCTTGATCAGTAATGGCGTCACTTGATACTTAGGCCCGCCGCCCACTTCCATGCCGCGGATCGCGATGAAATAAAACGCTAGCAACAGTACGATCGGCGCTGTGAAAAGCGCGAATAGGTCGAGCACAGCCTGTCGCCATTTCGACCGATAGCGGACAAATCGCCACAGCGCCAAGGCAACGAGGCCCGCAAAGCAAATTGCGAATTCAAGGTGCGCGAGAAAACCGAGCACCGCCGCGCTCCAAAAGACAACCGTCCAAGTCCGCGACCGTCTTTCTTCGAATTGTTGTAGAGCGTACCAGGCTAAGAGCGCAAAAAAAATAGCCAACGAATAACCGCGGGCCTCCGTGCCGTAGTGAACCAGGAGATACGACGAAGACGTGAGGATCACAGCGATGCATCCCTCAACGCAGGAGCGGCGCGCACCGATAAACCCCGCTAGCGCAACCGTTCCGATTGAGGCCACCACCGAAGGCAGGCGGTACGTTAGTGCAGAGGCGTTTTGGCCAACGAGCCACATCCACAACGAAACGAGGTGGTGATTGTTCGAGTGTTTGATATTTATAAACACGTCTCCGAATGAGTGGACCCGTTCACGAAGTAGTTCGAGTGTCCAGACCTCGTCGAACCACAAATCATTTTGCGCAGCAAACACACGGACAACAGTACCAACGGCGAAGGAAGCGACTGCGATTGCAAGCATGGCCGCGTCAAGCCATGGCCGCTGAGTCTTACCCACCGGCGCCACTTCCGTCACTTGCTTAGGTCGGGTTCGCGCAAAACGACGACGTCACGAACCAAAGCCCGCAGATGGGATTCGGCGTCCGCTGCGGAGAACGGCTCGCTGCTGATGAAGATTGCTTCGATGACCTGCTGCCCCAAATGACGGCGTCCTTCCAGCACCGTGCGAAGACGCTCGGCGCGCGTCCATTCGGAACGGCTTCCGGACATGCCGGGCGAATTCGCGACCAAGTTCGCGCCCTGCTGCGGCGCGGAAGATCCCGCAGCGCGATCTTCCGATAAACAATAAAATGCGTGCGCTATCTGCGGCGGGGAATCTCCGAATGCGCGCTGAAATTCGAAATGGCGAAACGGCAACTCAAACGCAGCGCTTACGGGATAATTCCGGACGCCGTCGTCCGCCACCTGGCTCCAGCCGCTTGCCGGCAAACAAACATCGGGCCGGTGCAAGTTTGCCAGAAGCGCGCTATTTCGGCCCGGCTTCCAGCGAAAAACGTACAGCAAGCAGGAGATCGTGTTTTCCCCCGACCCATTCACTTGTGTGCCGGAAGCTCTCGGCTTGGCAACATTTTCGGAACTGATAGGCGACGTTAGCGTCCAGGCCGCCGCCTCGCCGTCGTCGAACCGGAGGACACCCCGAATTTCTGAGTCCATTTTGAGCTTGCGAAAATTCAGCGACTGTTCGGACCATTGCACACTCCAAGGTGCCGTGCTGACAAGATTGCGCTCATGAACGCGGTACCATGCCGCAGTCCCGATCTCGACAAGCAGAAGCCAGCAAAGAGCTGCAGCCAGATATGAACTACGGACAACAGACCACCGGCCAGGGACTTCTGATCTCTGATGTCTGATTTCGGATCTCCCGAGCAAGTACGCGAGACCCATCGTGCCGACGAAGACAAGAGCAATGATGGTGTAGCCGGCGATGTCGTGCCAGCGGCTGACCTCTGAGATATTTTCTGTTGCTGCGACGGTCACCAAAAAAACTGCGCGGAAAAAATTGGCGAAAAGCGCGATCGCAACCGCGCCAGCGACGAGCTCGACGCGGCGCAAAATCGAAAGCCGCTTCAGTTCGCCGAACAGCAAGCCGATCATCAGTGCCGTCTGCAATGAGCGGATGCCGCTGCATGCTTCATTCACGCCCACGAGTCCGTTGCTCACGCGAATGAGGTTGCCCTCGACTTGGGCCGGAATTCCAAGGAGCATCGCTGTTTCCGCGGCGACACGGGCGACGATGCGCATCAGGCCCTGGATGATTGGAGTTTCCACCGGCGTAGGCCACGGCACTGCGATGAAAATGAACGCGACCGGAAACGCAAAATGTCGGAGCCATGCGCGCCCGCCTGCGCGCCAAATCAGCAAGAGCGTCAGTGTGACGACGGCCGTCGCGTGAACCCAGGCGAGCAATCGCCATTCTGGGTTCGCAATTTCGAAAAGACGAACTGGCAAAAGGAGAAGAAGCGCGACAACGGCGCCTACCGTTAGAATTCGAAATTCGAAATTCGAGATTCGAAATGACTGTGGCCGGTCTTGCCAGCGAAGCCAAAAAAGATAGAGGGAGAAAAAAGGAACGAACCACCCATAATTGTATTGTTCGTTGACCGACCATTCGCCGGTGAGCTGCCTGCACAGGATGAACCAGAGCGCACCGAAAAAGAGAAAAGGTAAGACGAGGCGCGCCGAAAAATATCTGATCGACAACGGCGAAGTTCCCGCGGGCGCGAGGTTGGCTGCCAGGTTTTGCACGAGGCGAAATCATAACACTTTTCCACGCGACGCGAATTCGGAATGTTTTGAAGAAGTTGTTAGTTGAGAGTTGCGCGATGGGCAAGTGGGGAGCGCACGCGTCACGATGCAACGGTGCAACGATTTAACGAATCACGTGAGGCGAAGCCTCAACACGCGCAGCGCGATTAAGTTCGATATTCAGCGTTGGATGTTGGATGCTGGGTGCCTGCCGCGCCATAGGTCGCTGCGGCGACCGCTGGCGGGTTCGATGTTCATTTGATGATTCCGACTCAACAGATTCTTGGTCTTCGGTTCTTCAACGGGGATGTCGATGAAGCGGTCGCGTTCATGCACCGGCATGGCGGCTATCTGGTGGCCCCTTCGGGGACATGTTTTGCGCGACTGCGCGAGGACGAACCATATCGGAGCGCCATGCTCTCAGCCGACCTCGCAATCGCGGACAGCGGGTTGATGGTTCTCACGTGGCGATTGTTGCGACGCGAAAAGGTTCAGCGCATTTCTGGCTTGAAATATCTGAAACAACTTCTCGCAAGGCTGGAACGTGAGGGGAGCGCACGCGTTTTCTGGATCTTACCTGGAACGCACGCACGGCAAAAACTGCTCGATTGTTTCCGCAGCGAAGCTTTTGCGGTCAAGATTGAAGACTGTTATGTCGCGCCCCGATACGGATTGGAAGTTGACGATCGGCACCTTCTGGCGCGAATTGAGAAAGACAGACCGGCACACGTCGTGATTGCGATCGGCAGTGGCCCACAGGAAAAGCTCGGACATTACCTGTGCGAAAATTTGTCTTATCGGCCGGCGATCCATTGCACCGGGGCCGCGCTTGGTTTTATCACAGGCGAGCAGGTTGCGATTCCCGATTGGGCCGACCGTTTTTTTCTGGGCTGGCTCCTGCGATTGATGGCTCAGCCGCACCGTTTCATTCCGCGCCTGATACGTGGATTTGAATTGCCGTGGCTGATCGCACGCTATGGAAATGCCCTTCCACCGCTTCGCTCGAGAAATCAGAAATCAGAATTCCCGCCTTCGCCCAAACTACGGCGCGACAGGCAGTAGTCAGGCAGTTTCGGGGGGCGCAGGGACTTTCTGATCTGTATCTGTTATGTTCTGGCTCCTCGCTTTCGATCATGCCCTTTGACGCGCTGAAATTTTTTATCCTCGATTTGTTCGTGCTTCTTGCTTTGGGCATTTTCACCCCCGCGTGCCCGGCGGACGCACAATCACAAAGCGATCGGGCCAAGACACCGCCGGGCCGTCAATCTCCTCCCGCGAAACGAGGGTTGGATTTCTCGGTTGGACCTCGGGGACTGGATTCGCTCTCCTACAATGGACAGTTCCTTCTCCGTTCCGCCCAAGATGGAGAGCTGAGGCAGTGGAAGTCAGTTTTTCGCGCCGCGCTTGACACGCTTCTGTGGCGTTCTCCATCACAAGCCGTGATGCCGAAGAAACAGGCCGACACAATCGATCTAAGTTATCCCTGGGGACGTCTTTCCTGCGCGTACGGCAAACAAGACGATAAAATCACAATGAGAATTGAGATTTCGATTTCCAGTACAGAACCGCTTAATGAATTCTCTCTTCGTTTGATGGACCTAAGTTTTCCCACTGTTCCGGACGGCGGCACACTTGAGGCAGGAATGTTCGGCTACGGCTTTAAGGGCCCCGAGTGGCCCTTACATCAATATCCTCCTTCGATTCCTTCGGTTGCCGATCCGCGGTTCGTTGTGCCGATTGTCCGGGTGGATTATGGGACGGCTGCGCTCAATTTTTGCAGCGATGATCTGGAATGCTCGGTAGATGTGCCGTATTCGACGAATCCCCCGGCCAGAACCAGCTATCCGTTCGTGATCACTTGCCGCGATATCAAACCGGGTATGAGCAAGGCATTTGATGTTTCGCTGCGTTTCGGCCCGGCAGGTGCGCGCGTCGAGGATCTCTCGGGTGACGTTCTGGAACGGTACGCGAAGAAGTATCCCTTCCAAATAAACTGGAAAGATCGTCGTCCCATCGGCGCGATCTTCCTGGCTAGCTCGGGCATCAACGTCGCAACCAATCCGCGCCGCTGGGTTCTGAACGAAGGCAAGATCGACATCACAACCGACCAGGGCAAAGCCGCTTTTCGCGAAGCACTGCTCAAACTGGCGGATAACAGCATCAAAGTTTTAAAGGACGTGAACGCTCAGGGAATGATTACGTGGGACCCTGAAGGGCAGGAGTTCCTGGGATCGTGCTATTACGGCGACCCGCGCCTTACGCCGGTTCTCGCGCCGGAGACTGAGAGCAAGGACGATCGGGGAATGAGCGCCGTCGACGAATATTTCGACAAGTTTCGCCGAGCAGGACTTAAAGTGGGAGTGTGTCTTCGGCCGCAGCAGATCACGATGTTGGATGGCAAACCGGTGCAGGGCGCGGCCAACAATCAACAGGCCGCACAGGTTTTGAAAGAGAAGCTCGCTTATGCCAAAGAGCGATGGGGCTGCACGCTCTTTTACATCGATTCAACGGTCGCGGTTACAGCAAATTCGCTCGACCCTGATGTTTTCAAAGCAGTCGCCGACGCGTATCCCGATGTTCTGCTGATTCCCGAAAACGAGTCAATGCGCTACTTCGCATACTCCGCGCCGCTTAATTCTTATGTGCATCACAAGGTGACCTCGACGCCAGTTGGCGTGCGAATGGTTTACCCAAAAGCGTTTAGTGTGCTGATGGCGGCTGATGGCGATCGGCCCGAGGATCATGATGCCTTGGTAACCGCCGTTCGGCATGGCGACATCCTGCTTTTCAACGGTTGGTATAACAACGACGGAGTAGCAAAAATCAAAAAAATCTACGAAGAAGCGAGCCGATAATTAGAAATCAGAAGGCAGAAGCCAGAGGTCAGAGGTCAGAGGTCAAAATTATGCTAATCGAATCAGCAAAAAAAAATGCTCGGCGGCATGATCAAAAAGTCGGAATCGTTTCTTACCTCGGGGCAGATTGTGACTTCGCATCCCCCGGCCTTGGACGTCTGTTCTCTGACTACTGATTTCTGGCGTCCGACGTCTAATCTCTGACTTCTGATCGCTCACCTCCGAGCTCTGACATCTCCTTTCGCATTTCAGAAACCACGGTGGCTGGATTTCCGCGCACAAATGTTTTCGGTGCGACACTCTCAAACACGACACTGCCTGCTGAAACAATGGCGCCAGAGCCAATCTCGACGCCCGGTGCGATGAAACATGCGGCGGCGATCCAACTGCCTTCGCGGACAGTAATCGGTGCGACTCGCAGTCTGAAATCTTCCCGTCGAAAATCGTGGCTGCCTGTGCAAAGATATGTGCGTTGGCTGATGCAAACATTCGATTCAATCGTTACCGGTGCGAGCGTGAGGATGCCGACGTCTTCACCAATCCAGACGTGATCGCCGATTACCAGCCGCCACGGAAATGAGATGTTTGCGTTTGCGCGGATCACCACGGCGCGACCGATTCTTGCGCCGAACGCGCGCAGGAGTGCGCAGCGCATGGATGACGGCCATGGAAACGCGTTTTGGAAAAATAGAAAACGCGCGAGCGCCCAAACGGCTTCTTTCCATCGTGGCGCGCCGCGATCAAAATCGCTGTTATCGTAAATGCTCAGATCCATCTCGCCAATAGCGTATCATCGTTACATCCTGTCATTTTTCGTTCAATTTAGTCTTACGTTTCGCCTCTTGGTTTACGAGTACCATTTTCCAGAAAAATGGCGTCTGCGATATTTGCGTCCATACGCTGCATGGCATGACCGCCGGTCGAGTCGGCTAGCCCATGCAGTCATGCCGTGCTTCCGTTCGCGCACTGGGACACAGAATGCGATGTTAGCTGGCATGAGAACTGGGCGCGATCAGTACTCCGCCATTTACAGTGCGCAACTTGAGGCGGAGGCGAACTGGCTAGCGATTGGGGCAGTTGAAAAGGCGAACAGTATCGAGCGGCTTGTCCTGCCACGGATTAGTCACCCAAAGCGAATAGTCGAACTTGGTGCGGGCACAGGCGCTATCATCGCCGAGTTACAGCGTCGAAATTTCGGTGACGCGTACGTTGCTGTAGATTATTCAACTGACGCGACTGAGTACATGAAACGGAATCTGACGAACGTCGAGGTGCTGCGAGCGGATATCGTGGAGGAGCCAATCTACGGCGCATTCGACGTGGTCGTTGTAAGTCACGTTCTTGAACACCTTGAAAGTCCCGACAATTTCCTTGCTGCGCTAGTTCGGAATCTAGATTTTCGGTTTGCGGTGATTGAATGCCCGCTGGAGGACTTGGCCGCATCGCGGCTGAAGAATCTTTTTCGCAACCGAGACGAGAACCGCGCCGGACACGTGCAATTTTTCAATCGAAGATCACTTTCAGCCGTACTGCGCAGGCATTTGAAGATCGTAGACTCCAGGCACTATTGTTCTTGGGCATCTCCCGAGACCGTGCGCTTTCTCGCCAACAAAGATGCTCTCCCGTTGCACAAACAGTGGATCAAACACCTCACATTAGGGGTTTTACCGCGTATAGCGGCGCCTCTTTGGAAGCGGTACTGGATCGGCAATTACGCGTTGCTATGTCAGAAATAAGCGAGGTGTCCGAGACGGATTACGCGCCTCGGCGCTGCTCCCACTTAGCGACGCCAACTCGCAGCTTCGTTACCGCAGAAAATCTCCTGACGTCATCTAAGGAAAGAAGGCGAAGAAAAAAAGCGGAAATATGCAAGGCCGCGCCGCCAGGAGAATTTGGACCGTGAGTGGAAAACTGTCGGCCCATATGCAAATCGCTAGTGTAAAGGGCTTGTTCTCGCAGAATTGGATAGCAGTGAGTACTGCAACAGCTTGTCTCGCCCTGTTAGTCACGATGATTGCCACTAGTCCATCGCGGCTCTGCTACGATGAAGTCGTCTATCAGCTTGAACAAGTCCAGACGGTAAGGAAGGTCGGATGGCGCACGACGCTAACATCTCCTAACGAGATTTCTGTCGGACCTCTTTACGCCGCAATCCAATTATCGCTCTCGCCGCTAACTGGTTTGCAGGCGCCGGCGATCCGCTGGGTAAATCTCGTCTGCTTCGTTGCTCTGCTTCTGATCATCGCAAGAGAGGACCAGGCACCACTGTTTAAAGCGGCAGTCTCGACCACCACACTGTTGGCAGTACCGTTTCTGTGGCCTGCTGTCGGTATGGCTCTCACCGAAATTCCCGCCCTGCTTTTGTTCACGCTTTTTATTTTCTTCTTTCTGAGGCTGATCAATTCCGGGGTTGCCTTGTCGGTCGAAACACTTGCATGGTCCATTTCGGCCGGATTATGCCTTGGCATAGCCATTCTTGGTCGGCAGACATATCTGGTGGCTATGCCCGTTCTAGTCGCGATGGTGTTTTGGCTTCCTGGGAAGGGGCCTCTCGTGTTGATATGTTTGGTCGCTGCGCTGGCCGTGTGTGGGTGGTTGTTCTTGTTATGGGGTGGCCTCGCTCCACCAGCGTGGTACTACGGCCACTCCCCCTCACCATTTAGTCTGACGAACGGTATGCTTTCCCTCGGCTACGCCGCGGCCGCGACACTGTTCTTGAATCCGCAATGGATGAGGCCCCGGAAGCGTACGGCATGGATTGGCTGTTGCATCGTGGGAATTGCCGTTGCCTGTTTCGGGCGGGATTATGCGAATCCCCCTGCGAGGTCCCTACTTATTCGGGCGTTCGGTGACCGAATTGGACTACTAATTGGATTCGTGATTGGTTGCGCACTTGCAGTCTTTGGCGTGATTTGGGCCTGGAATACATTCGCAATGACTTGGCACGCCCGGCAAAATCCGCGGCGAGTCTTTCTTCTTTTGACCCTTGTTGCGCTGGTCCTGACGCCGATGAAAATAACGCATCAGTTTTCGAGTCGATACGTTGTCGGGTTGCTGGGAGTCCTTTTTCTCGTTGTCGGAGCACCTCGTGAATTGCGAGGAGCGTGGGCGGCACGAATGCTTGCCGGCAGCCTGGTAGGAGCGGCGATCCTATGGACCTATTTCGCTGACACTACATCGCGTTAGTTCATCGTGCCTCCGTTCCTCCATAACGCTTTTAATCTAATCAGGCGCGTTCTCTTCCTCGCCCGTCCTTACGGGCGAAAGAAGCTGGCATTAGTGTTTTTCCTCTCGCTGGCGCAGGAAATCTTTCAGGTCAGCGGCGTGACCTCGATCTTTCCGTTTCTAGCCATTGCGGCTGATCCCGATCGCATCCGTCATTCGCAATTCGGCCTCCATTTCCTTGCGCTGCTGCCACCTATGAGCAATCGGGAACTGCTCATAACAGCCGGCATCGTGGCCATCGTTGGACTCCTGCTTTCGAATGCTGTTAATCTGCTGGCTGAATATGCGCGTACTCGTTACGCCCATAGCTTCGGTCACTGGTTGCGCGTCCGGCTCTTGCGCAAAATGGCGTCTCAGCCCTACGGCTATTTTCTCCAGCGCAACTCCGGCGATCTGCTCAAGAAAGTCGTTGGCGACGTGATGAATTATATCGACGGCGTGCTCCTGCCGTTGCTTGACAGCATCGCTCGTGGCCTAACCGCAGCACTCTTGCTGGCCACTCTCTTTCTCGTCCAGCCCGTCATTGCCGTCTCCGCTACATTGGGGTTCGGCGCCTTTTATCTCATTATTTTTCGTCTCCTTGCACGGAAACGCCGGGAGGCGAATGAAGGTTTGAGAACGTCTTTTGCTGGCTCATACCGGGAAGCGCAGCAGATGCTCGGCGGGATCAAACCAATCAAAGTGCATCGTGCGGAAGAACATTTTCTCAGCCGGTTCGCTGGGTACTCCGCGATCGTCGCGCAGATGTTTGCTCGCGTGCCGATTATCGCTAATAGCGCTCGTTATCTTGTTGAACCGCTCGCATTCGGCGGCCTCGTACTTGCGGTCGTGGTGCTGGCGGCCCGGGGACGCGATTTCTCCGATATCCTTCCGAACCTTGGCGTCATGGCGGTGGCCGGTTACCGGCTGCTTCCAACTCTGCAGCTCCTTTATGGACAGGTGACGCATCTTACTTCCATGCGGTATTCCCTGGACGAGGTTTTCGAGGAATTTGCTGCTGCGGAACAAGAAGAAAAATTGGGCAACGTCGAAATTCCTCTCAGAAAACCGCGCCCGGTTGAGTGGCAAAACGCGATCACGCTGGATGCCGTTTCTTTCATTTACCCGGGGACCGATCGGCTAGTTCTGGATCGTTTCTCAGTCACAATTCAAAAGAACATGTCGATTGGCTTCATCGGTCCCACTGGTTCCGGCAAATCAACTTTGATCGACCTCCTGCTTGGATTGCACCGGCCGACCAGTGGACGGGTGCTCATTGACGGCCGGCCGCTTACTCCGGAACTGATCCCGTCGTGGCAGGCTACGATCGGCTATGTCCCGCAGGAAATTTTTCTTATCGACGATACAATCGCTCGCAATATCGCGCTCGGGGTGCCGGACAACGAGATCGACGATGCGCGCCTGCAAGAAGTCTGCGCCATCGCTCAGATCCTCGACTTTATCGAAACGGAACTGCGGGATGGATTTCAAACTACTGCGGGGGAACGGGGTGTCCGCCTGTCTGGGGGACAACGCCAGCGCCTTGGCCTGGCGCGCGCGCTTTACCACCGGCCTTCCCTCCTTCTCCTCGACGAAGCAACCAGTGCGCTGGATACCGCCACTGAAGCAAAGCTGATCGAAGCGTTGCACAGTCTCATCGGCAAACTCACTATTGTCATGGCGACTCATCGCCTCAGCTCCATGGGCGGCTACGACGAGTTGATTAACCTGGGGAACAAGACCGCCGCGATTTTGATGTGACGGTCGAGAAGCTTGCGTTCAGCATAAGGGCGAATTCGGGCCAATGCTTGATACTCGTGCTGAATTCAATCAACGTTGAGCAAATTCGATGACTACAGTTCTAACTATATGCTCAGCAAACTACCTCGCTCACGCTAGAACCCTGGGTGATTCGCTCCGCGAGCACAATCCTGACTTTCATTTCGTGATCGGATTAGTGGATCGGATGCCCCATCGATTAGACGCCGGATATTTGGAGCCTTTCGAAGTAATCCCAGTGGAACATCTCAAGCTGCGGCAGTTGGGCGAGATGATAAAGAAGTATAACATCGTCGAGTTGAGCACGGCGGTGAAGCCGTTCTACATGGACTTTCTGTACGAAAGAGATCAAAAGATAGATGTGGTTATCTATTTAGATCCCGACATTCTAGTCTGTGGATCATTTGCCACTCTATTAGGTAAGTTAAAAAATTATAGCATTGTGGTTACACCACATAGCTGCACCTACGACGACACTGCCGTGAATATCCATTACGAGGAAGTAATGCTTTGGGCCGGCGTCTATAACCTCGGTTTTCTCGCTACGTCACGTTCGGACGAAACAGCGGCGTTCCTTAAATGGTGGCAAATCAGGTTGCAAGACCATTGCTTTTATCGGCCCGGGGTCGCCGGATCATTTCTCGATCAACTCTGGATGGGCCTGGTACCACTCTACTTCCGCAGAGTCTATGTCGAGACTGATCCCGGTTACAACATGTGCTATTGGAATCACTTCGAGCGGCGTCTCAGTTTGCGCAACGGAAAGTATGCCGTGAATGATCACCATGATCTGATTTTCTTCCATTTTAGTGGATACAAGCCGGAAAAGCCCGATCTCAGTGTCAGTCGAGCAACCGAACCCATATCTTCATTTATTGAGCGCCCGGACCTACGTCCGATTTATGACGATTACCGCAGGCAGTTACTTGCTAGGAACTATGCCTTCGTCGCCTCGATCCCATGGCACTTTGCACCTCCGACCGAGTCAGCAAAGAAGCACTATGCTAAGAAGCTTATCAAGGGTGCTCTGAAATTCGTGGTTAGCTTGCTGCCCTGCGGTGCCAAAACACGGCTCAAGCGCTTAGCTCAATTTGTCGTGCAAAACACCTAGTGGCCGTTATTAACCTAAAGAGATAGCTGAGGAGAATTATGAAAATTGGCATTATCTCCACCGTCGGCGGCTACTCTTGGGCCGGTAGCGAAGAGATGTGGAAGCTGTTTGCGACAGAAGCACTGCACCGTGGGCATTCCGTCGCCGTCATGCTACAAACACCAATCGCGCAGTCTGCAGAGCTTGCCGAATTTCGTGCGCTTGGTGGAGTGGTATTCGCATATGACCCTCTAAATCGCATCACATCGCGTACCGTGTCTCGTGGTTTGTATTCCCGATTTCGGCCGTTGAAGCGGTGGCATCCCGAAATCGTATGCACGTCGGGCCCTCCAGCCACTCCGTATCGCGACCGGGATCTCTACAACCTTTTACGAGCACACAAAGGCCGCCGGGTGTTCATTATCCAGGGCAACGCGGAGTGGTATATCACCGGCCAAGCCGAACGTGATGCGTTGCGAGCGCTTTATCGCTCCGCGCAGCGAATCATCTGCGTCTCGGGTGATAACGCGGAGCTATTGCAGAGACAACTAACATCGACTCTGCCTATTGCGATTTTACCCAATCCAATCAGAACACGATTGGAACATCCATTACCTTGGCCTGGTGATTTAGAGCCAGTGCGATTTGCGACAGTCGGTCGGTATGAAATAGGTAGTAAATGCCAGGATCGCCTCCTTCAGGCGCTCGCCGGTTCGGAGTGGAAACAGCGCAATTGGCGACTCGATCTTTTCGGGAATGGGCCGGATGGAAAGTACCTACAGGACGTGATCCGATACTTTGGCCTGGCAGATCGCGTGGCGCTGTGTGGTTTTGAACGGCGCTTCACGAAGATATGGATGGATCATCATCTCCATATCTTGACTTCTCGCGCCGAAGGCCTGGCGCTTGCGTTGATAGAGTCTATGTTTTGCGGCCGGCCTGCCGTAATCACGCGAACGGGCGGAAATCATGAGCTACTGCGAGACAACAAAGATGGCTTCGTGAGCACCGGTGAAGATCCCGAGATCATACGTGAAGCGTTGGAGCGAGCTTGGATCAACCGCCAGAGGTGGCCGGAAATGGGAGAAGCCGCTTTCCACCGAGCCAACGAGTGGATACCGAGGGACCTACCGGTTCGTTTATTTCAGACCATTTGCGATTCATCGCCTCCGGAAGCATAAGCTGACCGTGCCCGGTAGTAGTCAGCAGTGTATAACTAAAAACACTGTAGCTGATTCGGGATGGCATTTACGACATTATTTCCCCAGTTAGTAGTACGCGAAACATGGATCCTGTCGGTATTGCCCTAGCGAGTAACGAGCGCTACTTCCCCGGACTGTATTGCGCGGTGACGAGCGCGTTGAGCCAGCTGGACGTGGCAAGGAAAGTGGATTTGAAGGTGCTCGACGGCGGTATTTCCTCGACATCTCGGGACACTCTTTCGAGATTTATTGATCGGGTTGGCGAACACGTCCGCCTGGAGTTTGTAACGGTGGATGACTCGATCTTTCGCGATGCGACACTCGGGCCGGCCGAATCGTACATGACTTATTGCCGGATTCTGCTGCCATGCTTGCTTGACGTGCCTCGCTTGATTTACCTTGACTGCGACGCATTGGTGTTCCGCGACCTTTCCGAGCTTTTTGATCTTCAATTGCCATCTGGCAAAATTCTCGCTGCTGTCCGCGATTCCGAGACGCTGTCACTTGGCGACGACTCCCAGATCGTGACGGATGCGATGAAACTTCCTGCTCAAGGCGTTTACTTCAACTGCGGCGTAATGCTAATGAATCTCGATGAACTTAGGAGAGAGAACTTCATGGAGCAATCTCTCGCTTTTTTAAGAACTTGGAGTGGTCATTATCGGTTTCACGACCAGTCGGCTATCAACTTTCTACTTCACGGCCGGATTCACGAATTGCCTGAATCCTGGAATCGCGCGGCCTGGCGCTTCAATAAGCAATCAGACAACAATCTGAATTGTGTACTTCATTACACAAGCTCACCGCCTTGGCTTCGCGAGACACCTGGTCCAGCCCAAGTGTTATTTGAACGGTTCGCGACAGAAGCAGGTCTGCCTGTAAATCGGGACGCGCTCCCGTTCAAAAAATCGCGGCGGCAACGGTTATGGCAAAATGGGCTGGCACCCTTGCGCACCCTCGCGTTTTCGGTGGCATCCTTGGTCTACAGAATTGTTGGAAGAGAGGACAAGTCGGCTGCTTATCGGAAAGCAGCACGTTACTGGTTCGATTACATTCGCAACGCGCCAAGCCGACGGCGGGTTCATCGCCACCGGAGTCAGCAAATTGACAGTATGAAATTCAACTCTGCCGCATCCGTGACCACACCATGAGGGTTTTACACTTCAACACCCACGCATCAGGCGGAAGCTATGAATACGCGACAGTTCGTTGCGATGCCCTAGCAAAGGAGGGAATCGAGAGCCGACTGCTTTGCAAAGCCCTGCCGCCGACCAGAGGCTCCAGACCTTTCTTCAATCGATTGATTCGTCGTTCCTTTGTTTCCTGGCCCGCGATCCCTGGCTCGGGGCCCGGCCACTTTTGCTGTTGCACGGTCCCAAAGAATTGGAAGAAATTTGACGTCCGTACATCTGCTCCTATGGCCGACTGGTTCGATTTTAGAGCTTTGGAGGCGCTCGGTGTGAAAGAGGGAATAATTTCGTTCCATCACGTGGATGATCACCCTGAGACAAATTTGGCTTGCCGCGAGATTCTAAAAACGGAAGGGCTTTGTGCCATGGGGTTATTGCCCTAATGTTGTGGTCTTTCGACGGGAGTAACGCGTGATGGATAATGAAGCTCTGGTTGCGCATTTCACATCTCAACTGGCGGGTGGAGCAAACGTCGCGGCGCAACGCCTGCATCTGGCGTTGTGCCGGGCAGGCGTGAAAAGCGTGCTCCATTTTGGCGCGGGCGAGGCGATAGATTCCACCATGATTCCCGCTTTTCAGAATCGCACCTTTTTCTGGAGAAATGCTGTGGCGCTGGCCAACAGTTGGCGTGGTCGCCGCGAGGCCAAAGGTGGATTTGTTACCAGCCCCCGTTGGGTTCGTAAAACACCCATTCAGAGATTCGGTGGGTTGCCCAGGGTGATAAATCTTCACTGGGTGGCACGATGGTTGGATCTGCCCAGTTTCCTTGGATCGCTGCCCCCTGGGGCGCCGGTGGTTTGGTCACTTCACGACCTTATTCCCATCACAGGCGGATGTCATTATCCTGGTGAGTGCGACCACTTCACCCGTCAATGTGGGAACTGTCCTCAGCAAAGAAAGCCGGGTCGCTTCGACGACACCTACAAGTTCTTTTGCATCAAGGACCGTTGTTACTCCGGGAAAAATCTGCATTTGATCGGGAACAGTGAATGGACGACCTCGCAAATCCGCCGTTCCGGACTTGCCAAACACGCGGTGTCAATTCATACGATTCACTACGGTCTGAATGTCGAGGAATACAAGTCCGTGGACAAGCTTTGTGCGCGTCGGGCCCTTGGAATTCCTGATGACCGCTTCGTGGTCGGTTTCGCGTGCTCGGATTCTTCCGAGGAACGAAAAGGAGCGCGTCTATTGCTCGAGTCTTTGAAAAATCTATCGGCGCAAAAAATTCTTCTGCTGACGTTCGGCGGGGGAAAGTGGCCTTCGGCCAGTGGGGTTGAAGCCATGCAATTGGGAACTCTGCATAGTCCCCAACTCCAATGCTTGTTCTATTCAGCTTTGGACGTGTTCGCCATGCCAAGTCGGGTGGAAACCTTCGGGAATGTGGCCATGGAAGCGATGGCGTGTGAAACACCAATAATTGCTTACGCGGCTGGAGGCTTAACCGACGTAGTCGTGGATCGTGAAACGGGACTCCTCGAGCCAGAGATTGGAAGTGTATCAGGACTGGCCCGCATGCTGCAATGGATGTGGCAACATCCCGCTGAACGTCAGGCGATGGGCATAGCCGCGCGACGGCGCGTAATTGCTCAGTTCACCGATCAACTAATGGCGCAGCGCTACTTTGAGCTCTACGAGAAATTGCTCTCGGGCTGCATGACGTGACTGGGTCAACGGTTGCACAACGCTAAACAAGAAAACGAGATTTACCACTGGCACCACTAATGAGCCGCTTCTTGCGATTACAATTTAGTTGTTTGTTTCGAACGCTGCCGTTGCGGCGCAGTTGGCGCCACAAGCGGGTGATTCCTCTTGGGATCGACACGACTGTCTTTAAATTGCAGAATCAGAAACCAAGCGATGCCTGCGTTTTTTGCCCTTCTACCAGTCCGCGACGAAGCCGACATCATCGGTCAGTGTCTTGACCACGCGTTAAGATGGGCAGATGAGATTTATGTTTTCGATACGGGCAGTGTCGATAATGCGTGGGAAATCGTGCAAGAGTTCGCTTCACGCGACAAGCGCGTTGTGCCGATGCGAAAAGAACGGTGTTTTTCTCAGAGGCGCGTCTGCGGGGATACATGTTTCATGTCGCACGACAGAAGATGCGTGAGGGAGATTGGTTTTTGCGCATTGACGCCGATGAGTTTCATCACATCACACCACCCCAGTTCGTGAAGAATTGCATGCGCAAACACGAGACGGTCGCGTATCATCAATACTATGACTTCCGTCTGCTCCAGTCGGATGTGGATCAATGGAATCGCGGCGAGGAATCTTTAAAAGATCGGCAGCGCCCCGGGTGCGCCCAAAGCTTTTACACGGCCTTACAGGGGCATAATTTCCGTCAGGAAATTCGCGGCGAAAACATTTTCGTTCTTCTCGAAAAGAGAGGAAGCAATCCCGCTATTGCACAAAGTGAAACTGGATCTGTGGATGGACAACATTAAGGTTACGCCAAGGCCGAGGGAAATAGCGTTCAAGTTTCTGATGATCCGTGGCACTAATGAATAACGATTTCAAAATACATTGCATTACCGTATGCAAAAACGAAGCGGACATAATCAATGTTTGCCTTTTGGAGGCTATCAAATGGGCGGACTATATTTATGTCTATGACGGCGGTAGCACAGATGGCACTTGGGAGTCTGTCAAAAAACTGAACCATTCCGGTATCATCCCATGGAAACAGGATTCAAAGGTGTTCAGGGAGGGGTTGCGGGCGGAAGTCTTCAACCAGTTTCGACATCAGTCGTCAAGAGGAGACTGGTGGTTGCAGCTTAACGTAGATGAATTCTATGTTGGAAATCCTAAAACATTTTTTTCGCGGGTGCCTAGAGGGCAGGACCTCGTCTGGGGCATCATGGCGGAATATGTTCTTACTGAAAAGGAAATCGCCGGGATAGATTTTTCCCTTCCCTTTGAGACGGTTATGCCTTTGTTGTGGCACTATTATGTAGCTTGGTCCGAACCTCGTGCCTTTCGATATCGAGACGGTCTGGTTTGGAATGAAGATTGGGCGTGGCCCCGCCACGCTGGCGTCGTTGCCAGGGAGCGCATCATTTACAAGCACTATCCATGTCGTTCCCCAAAACAATTGCAGGAGCGCTGGAAGACTCGCAGAGAGAACCGCGAGCGTGGTTTTGAGGGTTGGAAGGAAGACGCTGAAGGTTGGAGACAAACCATAAAGAATAGCAAAGACTTTTTGTTCGATGATCGTGTGAGTCCACTTAAAATTGATGAGGCGAAACTGCCAAGACACCTGGAAAAACCTCATGTGCGGCTTTTAAAGCAGATTCTTCATCGTTCCGCTATATGGTCATGACAACATGCTTTACAACTAGTTTAATATGCGGCGATTTATAAAGAGTACTCTCAGGCGGTTTGGCATTGAGGCTTGGCCTCTTTCAACCATCCCACGAGGAATCCTATTGGAACAGGATCTGAGGAGGATTTGGTCGAACAGCAAACAACTTCTACCAACATTCTTTGATGTTGGCGCAAATATCGGGCAGACAGCCATTCGCTTTAAGAAAGGGTTTCCGGAAGCGCAGATCTACAGCTTTGAGCCGAGCAAAGCCACATTTGTTAAACTCGAGCAAAACACTACATCTTTGTCGGATGTCCATTGTTTTCAAACTGCACTCGGAGATCGAAATGGCGGCGCAATCATGGAAATAGAAGCCGAATCAGTTTGGAACCGAATAATGGACGATCAAACAAACTCTTCCGTCAGAACCGAAAGGGTCACAATGCAAACATTAGACACCTTTTGCCAAGAGCAAGAAGTCGTCAAAATTGATTTGCTTAAGACAGACTGTGAGGGATACGACCTGCAGGTATTGGAGGGTGCCACTACACTGTTTGGCGAACGCCGAATAGATGCGGTCTATAGTGAGGTGAATTTTGAGCGAAGCGCGAGATATGGTGACTTTTTTGCCATCGAGCGGTTTTTGGGTTCGCGGGATTTTACTGTTTACGGTATCTACGATTACAGTTATTGGGGTTATGATATTGCTGAAGTAGGCTTTGCGAACGCTCTCTTCGTTCACAAAGAGGTATGCACTAGGGTTGCAGCTGCTGCTGGCCGGAAATGATAAGGTGTTTGCTCGACCATGAGTGAGCAATCGTTAACCGTCTCAGTCATGATCACCACGCGGAATCGCGCTGTGGATTTGGGGCGAACGTGCCGGGTTCTGCGGCAGTTGAATCCACAACCATTGGAGGTCCTCATCACGGCCGATGGCTGCATCGATGACACTGTGAAGGTGGCAAGCCGTGAAGTTCCGGGCGTGCGGCTGTTCGTAAATGAGCTGGGCCAAGGTTCAGTGGTTTCCCGCGACCGAATGATTCGCGAAACGCGAGGAGATTTGGTCCTGGCCCTGGATGACGACAGTTATCCAGAGCAGTTGGATTGTATTGCCCGATTTGTCCCAATGTTTGAACAGCGTCCGCAACTTGCCGTGCTGCATTTTCCTCAGCGCACGGATGAATATCCCGAAACGCTTACGCAGCCCAATTTCGGCCCAGAACATTTGACGCGTTCGTTTCCGAATTCGGGAGCGGTTCTGCGGCGATCCATCTATCTCCAACTGCCGGGCTTCGAATCCCGTTTTTTTCACATGTATGAAGAGCCGGACTACGCGCTTCAGTGTGTCGCGGCGGGTTACGACGTGCTTTTTTCTCCCGTCGTCACCATTCGTCACCGCTACTCCAGCGAAGGTCGCAGCGAAGTGCGGAATCATCATCGTCTCGCGCGCAATGAATTGTGGAGCACTCTGATGCGATGTCCTTTCCCATTTGCACTTGGCCTCCTTACCTGGCGTGTTTTTTCCCAGTTTCGGTATGCCTGCAAACGAGGCTGGTCCTGGATGATTCGCGAACCTTTGTGGTGGTTGCAGGCGGTGGCGGGAATTCCGCATTGTCTGGGAAAGCGCCGCGCGGTTTCGTGGGCGGGTTACAAACGTTGGCTCCGATTGCCGTAAGACAAATCGCCGGCTTGTGTCGGACCTTGGCGAATGAGCTTGATGAAAAAATACGTCTGCGCTTTCCGCGGCCGACGCGATTCATATCAGGTGCCCCTGGCACTGGCGGAAGGTGGCCTGCTTGACCAATTCATCACCGATGCCTATGCCTCGTCATCGATTCGTACTCTCGCTCGCTATCTGCCTGAGAGGTTTCGCGAAAAAGTGACTTCTCGTCGGATCGATGGGATCCCGATTGAACGAGTGCGATGCCTTTGGCTTACGACGTTCGCAGAGCACTTGCGCCATCACCTAGGCTGCGCGCGAGCCAGGACATTTGCCCAATTTGACAGACGCTTTTCCAAAGCAGCG
>Ga0137403_10003187_pt1 | contig 19792 bp, 18 predicted proteins | sample CZOMad2_1_16fung_FD_122057 | JGI IMG/M metagenome (GOLD analysis project Ga0137403, IMG submission 122057) | Vadose zone soil fungal communities from Angelo Coast Range Reserve, California, USA - CZOMad2_1_16fungal (Hybrid Assembly) | ecosystem: Environmental > Terrestrial > Soil > Vadose zone...
TGGCCGCTGGGGGAAGTTAAGGCTGGCGATGTCTTGGCGATTTGGAGCGCGGGCGCTTATGGGATGTCGCAGACTTCCAATTACAATGCGCGGCGCCGACCAGCGGAAGTGTTGGTGGATGGAAAGCGGTTTCGAGTTATTCGACGTCGGGAAACACAGCAGGATTTGGTGCGCACGCAGCGGTTCTAATTAACTTTGGCTTGGATCGGAAAAGGCTTCAGGCTTCTCCCCATTTCAGTTTGTTGCGCAAAATTTCAAAATAAGACTTCTGGGCGGGCTGGATCAAGCGGAGGCGCTCGGCCGCGCGACGCATGCGGACTACGTCGGCGGCTTGCATGGGGATTCCGGTTTGCCCATCGAGCGTGAGGAAGACGGATTCGGTGTCGCCCGACAAATGAACCTCGATGGAGCTGGAATCGCGCACAACTACCGGACGGTCCGACAAAGTGTGCGGGCAAATCGGCGTGATGATCCAGGACTCGACGGCGGGGTGCACGATGGGGCCGCCGGCGGAAAGGGAATATGCGGTGGACCCGGTGGGGGTGGCGACGATTAAACCGTCGGCGCGATAGCGGCAGACGAAATCGGAATCAATGGTGAGTTGCAGATCGATCATGCGCGCGAGAGCGCCCTTGTTGATGACGGCTTCGTTCACGACGATCTGGTGTTCGATGATTTCGGCGTCGCGATGCAGTTCGACGTCGAGCATCACGCGTTCGCTGCAGGAAAAACGGCCGGCGAGGACTTGTTCGAGAGAGGTATACATTTCTTCAATTGTGAAGCTGGTGAGAAAGCCGAGGCTGCCCATGTTGATGGGGAGGATGGGAATGCCGAGCGGCGCCGCGACGCGGGCGGCGGCGAGGAGGGTGCCGTCGCCACCTAGGACGAGTAGGAGTTGGGATTGCTCGGCAACTTCCGTGCGGCTGAGACCGTGCGAGGGATCGTGCAGGACGCCGGCGGTTTCTGTGTCGTAAACAGTGCGAATCCCGCGCGAGGCGAACCACTCGAGAAGGGGAGGAGCGACGGCCTCCAGATTCGAACGACGAGGCCGAGAAATGATGCCGATAGTGTGGAACGCGGCGGATGCGTGCATGTCGGTGCGATTCTACCGCAGGGGTTTGCGGGCGTGCATAAAATACTCCTGATTGCCTTCGGCGCCGGGTAGATGGCTGGGGCGAACGCCGAGAATTTCGAGAGCGAGTTTCGCGGCGGCTTCGCGGACAGCGGTGACCGCTTTCTGATGCAAGGCGGTGTCAGTGACTATGCCGCCGGCGCCGATGTCTTCGCGAGGCAATTCGAATTGGGGCTTGATCAAGATTAGTAGATCGGCGCCAGGGTTTGCGACAGAGGCCGCAGAAGGCAGGATTTTGCGGACGGAGATGAAGGAGACATCTATGGCGATGAGATCGATAGGCTCGGTAATATCGTTGGCCTCAAGAGATCGGGCGTTGCGGGAGACTCGGATTACGCGGGGATCCTGGCGCAGCTTCCACGCTAACTGATCGACATTTACGTCCACGGCGTAGACGCGCGCGGCTCCGTGCTGGAGCAGGCAATCCGTGAAGCCGCCGGTGGAAGAGCCGATATCGAGGCAGATTTTGTTGGCCGGATCAATCGTGAAATCTTGGAGCGCGCCTTCTAATTTCACACCGCCGCGACTGACGTATTTTCCTGCCCGGCTGGTAACTTCGATGCGCGACTCGTGGGGAAACCGGGAGCCGGCTTTATCGGCGCGCGTGCCGTCTACGGAGACTTCGCCGGCGAGAATCATGGCTTGCGCTTTAGGGAGGGAATCGGCTAGGCCGCGCTCGACGACCAAAGCATCGAGACGCTTGGGAGTGGATTTCGTGCGCATATGCAATGAGCACCGACTAAGCGCGACGAAGCACGAGGTACTCTGCGATGGCGCGCAAGCGACTGGCGGCGTCGCCGTAGGGCGCGAGTTCCGCGATGGCTTTGGTGGCGAGGTCGTGGGCGATTTCGTGGGAGCGCTGCAATCCGTGGATCGCGGGATAAGTGGCTTTTTGCTGGGCGATGTCCTTGCCCGCAGTCTTGCCGAGGGCTGCGGAGGATTCTTCGACGTCGAGGATGTCGTCGGTGACTTGGAAGGCCCAGCCGATGGTTTCGCCGAAGCGCCGGAGGCGGGCGACATCATCGGCTGGCGCACTGGCGCAGAGCGCACCGGCGGTTACCGAAGCACGAATCAGAGCGGCGGTCTTCGAGCGGTGAATATATTCGAGCATTTCTGGCTGGATTTTCTGGCGCTCGGCTTCAATGTCGGCAACTTGGCCGCCGACCATGCCATTGATGGTTCCGGCGGCGCTGGAGACTTCTTTGACGATGGCCACGCTCTGTGCAGCAGCGATTGGCGTGGCGCTGATTGTTTCGAAGGCCAGGGTCAGCAGAGCGTCTCCCGCTAAGATCGCCGCGGCCTCACCAAACTTTTTGTGGCAGGTGGGTTTGCCGCGGCGGAGATCGTCGTTGTCCAAGGCTGGCAGGTCATCATGAATCAGCGAGTAGGTGTGAATCATTTCGATGGCACAGGCCGGATGCAGGGCGGCGGCAATATCGGGAGTGAATACCCGGGCGGTCTCGATGCAAAGGATCGGGCGAATGCGCTTGCCGCCGGCAAAAACGCTATAGCGCATGGCTTGATGAATGGAAGCGGGCCGAGCGGATACTTGTGGCAGGAATTCTTCGAGCGCGGCGTCCACGGCGAGACGGTCTTCTTCAAAGAATTCGGGGAGTTTCATCGCGGCGGAAGTGGGATGCGCCATTCGGTTCAGAGCCGTCTCAAGACTGATTTTCTTTTTCCGACTCTTTTTCGGGCTCGAACGGCTCAGCAACAAGCTTGCCATCGGCCTTCTTCAGCAGAATCTCGACACGGCTCTCCGCTTCTTCGAGTTGTTTCTGGCATTCTCGCGAAAGCTCCACGCCTTCCTCAAATAATTTCATGGCTTCATCAAGAGCAAGCTGCGGGCTCTCGAGGCGGCGCACGACTTCTTCGAGGCGCGCTAGCGACTTCTCGAAATCCGGTTTCTTGGGCGGCTCTGGTTTTCTTACGGGTGTTGAGTTCACTCGACCAAACCTTTTCTTACAGCAGGAGTAAGAGACATTCTAAAGCACGATGCAGATCGCAAACAATCGATTACGGAACCTGGCGTCACGGAGCGGGCTTCAACGTCAAGGTGTGCTTGCGAGCACCGGCTTCCGCCACATCGCTAAACGGCTGATAGATCGGGCGGCCCTCATACCAATAAGGAAACTGGTCGGTGTAGTGCGCGCTTCCCGGCTGGCCGGACTGGCCTCCCGCGATGAGCATGATGGATTCGTCCCAATTTCCGAGATTAGCGACGAAACGCATGGCGGGACCGTGATGTTTGGTAGCGGCACGCGGGCTGTAGGCGGTGCCGGACTGCGGTTTGTCGGTAATGCTCAAAAAAGTTTTTAGCAGGCCGGTGCGGCCCAGTGGATGGACCATGTCCAATCCGTCGAAGCGCTTCCAAGCCCAATCATCGACGCGCGATTTGTTACTCAACTCGGCCATGCGAGCTACCGCGCGATCCCCGGCCCCAATAAGTAACTCGTCGTATGTCTTGTATCCGACTGGCAGCCACTTTGCTGGGCGCTCGGTGAGAATTTTCTGCAGGAACGCAGTTTTTCTCCACGTGTATAACCCAGTTTCCTTACCCAGATATGGTTCGAGAACCATGGTGATCGCGGCGCGGCGCGTTTCTTCCAAGAACGAAACCTCCGGAGAGTCGGCGTCGGCGATTCCATTCCAATCCTTGAGTCCTTCGATCAATTTCTTGGTGCGGCCATCCTTAGGTTGGGCAGTCTTTGAGGCGGCGGATAATTGATCGGCTAAAAACGCATGCGGATAGCTGTAGGTATCGGTCTCGACCTTGAGCATGTCTTCCGGGCGTAGCCCGCCTTTGTCGCGCAATAATTCGTAGATGCGCGCGGTGCGGTAAGGCTCTTCCCAGCGGTCGGTCAAATAAGGCTTGTAACCGGGCCCCACGACGCGGGCGTTCGCGGTGACAATCAAGCCACTGTCCGGATTGAGCGCCTGCGGGAGTTGCTCGAACGGAATGTAGCCGGTCCACTCGTAGTCGTCCGAATCGCCTGGTACCGGAATTTCTCCATGCCCTTTCTTGCGAAGAGGCACGCGCGCGGCCATCACGTAGCCGATATTGCCATCCACGTCTGCGTAAACCGTGTTTTGTGCCGGGCCCCACACGCGCTTGATGAGGTTGCGAAATTCTTGCCAGTTCTGAGCCTTCCCGAGCGTGTTGTAGGAGTTACTTAGACCTCCGGGTTCCGTCGCGGTCCAACGCAGCGCGTAGCCCTTGTCGCCTTCCCGGTGAACGATGGGGCCATGACGGGTGACGATTACTTGCAAATGTTCGTCGGTGGCTCCTTTGACGTGAATCGTTTCGTCATAGACCTGCGCTTTCTCCCAAGCGCCGTGGACGCGGTATTCATCCGGAGCGGATGGGTTGAAGGTTTCGATGTACAAATCCTGTACATCCGCGCCGTTGTTGGTAAAGCCCCAAGCGATGCGATCGTTGTGACCGATGATGACGAGCGGTGCGCCGGGCAGAGTGAATCCCTTTACGTTCCAGCCGGGCGCGGTGACGTGGACTTCGTACCAGATGGGCGGAAGGCCCAACTCCAAGTGGGTGTCGTTGGCGAGTAGTGGCTTTCCATTCGCTGTGTGTGTGCCGTTCACCACCCAGTTGTTGCTGCCCAAACTTTGGCGTATTTCCTGCTGAATATCGAGCAACGAATCGCGGACATCCCGGGCCAGAGCTGATGTTAGATCTGGGAATCGAGCGGCTGGATTATCGCCGTTCTCGTGAAGACCGGCCTTGATGACTCGATTCGGCTCCGGGTCATCTTCATCATCGTCCGGGTCAGTTTGAACGCGGGTGCCCTTGGAACCGTCGTTGGGGACATTGGGATCGCCGATCACAAAGTGGTCCATGGCGGCTTCGACCGAAAACAGATCCTTGGCGCGGCCTGGTCCGACGCGCGCCTCGACGGTGGCGCGGTCTAATTCGTTTTCCCACACATTGGTCAGGGTGCGATACATGTAGGCGGTGATGGTTAAGGTATCGGCAGCCTGCCAGGGCTGAGGTTTGTATGCCAGCAGGGAAAACTCGAGCGGTAAATGGTCGGGATGTTGCTCGATGAAATGATTCACGCCGCGCGCGTAGGCCTCCAAGAGCGAGCGAGAATCGGCGTCCATCGCTGCTAATTCGCGATCCGCTACGCGCGCAAACTGCATGGTGCGGAAGTCTTTGTCGATGGCCAGGGTGGATTTGCCGAGGATCTCGCAAAGCTGTCCGCGAGCCACATGACGCAGCAAATCCATCTGCCACAGGCGATCCTGCGCCATCACGTAACCTTGAGCCTCGGCCAAATCGTCCAGGGAATTTGCGCTAATGTGCGGGACGCCCCAGCGGTCGCGCTCGACGGTCACTTGTTTCTGAAGGCCGGGCAAAACAACGTTTCCGTCCAGTTGAGGCAATGGCCGGTATACCAGCCACCAAATCAGAGCGCCTGCGACGACCACAACAATCCCGAAGACCCAAAATACGATCCGAACGATGGTTCGCAAACCGACCCCTTGATGATGACGAACTTGAGTTTAGAAGAGGCGTGAGGGTGACGCAACCGCCCGTCGGCGAAGATGCTGTGCGTCGGTTCGGCGCTCCGCTGCTATCAACCGGCTGCGTTGCGCTGTGATACGTTCCGCATCAATCCGAAGCGGCGGCCAGAGGAATTTGTTGATTAGTGGGGGAGGGAAGCGCAACCAGTTGTGGTGGCGTGGCAGGCTTGAGTATGAGCGGCTTGCCGAGATAAGTGTCTAACAAGTGTTTGGCGGCGGCCAGGCGTGCGGCAGTCTCGGCGGAATCGACCAAGCCAGGAACATGCAGCAATACCGCAGCGGCGGTTTTCTCGGCGCGAAATCCAGCAACCTCTCCGATTCCGGACTTGCGGAGCCCGCGGGCCAACCGGAGGACTCCTGCCAGCGCGCGCAAATTGGCCTGCTGGTCCTCATGCAATTTGGCGAAGGCTCCACTCGCGGCGGTAGGTTCTGAGCCGCGATAGTAACGCACCGTGGAAGCAAGCAATTCCCACTCCTTGCGGGTCCACGATGGCGGCACCGGCTGCTGCAGGAGAAAGCGGTGCGCGGATTTTTGCCGCGATTTGCTGGTTCCCTTCAGGCGCAATCCGCAAAGCCGCGCGGAGGCACGGAGCACGCGACGCATATTCGCGTCGTCAAAGGCGGGGGCGCAGTTTGCGCGGGCGAGGGCATCGAATAATGCCATTGAGAGGCGGGATATTTGGGCAGCGCGGCGGGGATGGGCGTCGCTGGCGCGGGCGGTAACACGCAGTCTTGCGGTGGCCGCCAATTGCAGACGCTTGTTACGGGGCAGGGTTTGCTGCCACTCCTGCCAAACGCTATCTTTCCCGATGGTCAGCTCGCGATATTCGTGCAGGCGCGCGGCGCGTTGGCGTTCGATGGTGCGTTCCCATTCAGCTTGCAGCTCCGCGGCTTCCCCAGCAGCCTTCTGACCGATAATCACGCGCAGCACATCCAGATCGTGTACTTCCCCCAGGAGGTCTTGGAGTTGCTTCAGATTCGGGCTCCACAGTTCATATTGCTCGGGCAGCAGGCTCTCCACGGTGTAGCGAAACTTCTTCAGGCCGATGCGAAGGTTGTGCCACGCCGCCGGTTTGTCCGCGCGTAAAGCCTTAGCGTGCAAATCTTTCGATTCGCTCAGCCGCTCGACAGCCAAACATTGCGCGGCCAGGCTGCCGGGGGGGACCAAGCGGGCTCGCTTGCGCAGCTTGCCCTCCAGGCGCTGCCAGGTCTTGTCATCGAATTTGGAAGCCAGCCGAAGCGATCCTTGCAGTAGCTTGGGCTCTCTTTCCTGAAAGAAGTTGTGGAGGGTTACGCGAAGCTTGTCGTTTTCGGCTCCGTGCTCAGTTACCCACTCGTCCATGATTTGCGTATCGCGCAGCTCGCCCAGCTTGCGGAACAGTTTTTTCGGCAGGGAGCGCATTTGGTGCCAGGCGGGGGCGGGATCAACCTCGCGCATCACCGCCGCAACGGAGCGGCAGCGTCGGATCGCCACGCGCAGGTCGTGCACCGCATCTTTATCCGGCGCGCTCTGCAGGGCCTCGAGCTGCTTCAGAACGCGTTCCATCCAATGAAACAGACCCCGATGATCCGGGAGAGCCCCAGGACCGGGAGCAAGGGTTGTCATTCTTCCTTCGCCTCGTAGAACCGTTCGGCACCGCAAGTGGGATTGCGGCCCCGACCGAACGGAGGTCCAATAGCCTATCCCTCTGTTGTGGCGGCGTCTAGCAGGGCTGTGGAAAACTCAAGTGGCGGGCGGGCGAGCCTCGTGCTATTTTCCTAAGAGGCCCGGAGTGGCGGAACTGGCAGACGCAGCGGACTCAAAATCTGCCGGAGCTTTCCTCTGTGTGGGTTCGACTCCCTCCTCCTAATTTTCCATACCGCAGTACCAGCCAAAATCAGGGATTTTCTCGTTTTTCGCGGCTTTTTGACGATTCCCGTACCGCCCAGATGTGTCACCGTGTGTCATCGTGTAGCAGAGTTTTTTTGCGTGATTGGCAACAACTGGTAACAATAGGAACGCCGATTTTTCGAGGGAATTTGGTGGCGGTGAAAGGAATCGAACCTTCACGGAGCAAAGCTCCGGCAGATTTTGAGTCTGCTGCGTCTGCCAGTTCCGCCACACCGCCAACGATTCGAGGATACCACACGGATACGACTGCGCATACTACGCGAGGCACGACTTAAATGCGATGCCTGTTGTTCCGACAGCGGATTTACATCGTCCAAGACTCACGTTCGCCCGGTCCCGACCAGCTTTTGCCCCCCGAGCCATCGCTGCGATTCTGAGGTAACATTGCTGCTAGGAGACCATCATGGTGATTGGGAATCGCTTGAAAGAATTGCGAGAATCAAAAGAACTCTCGCAGGGTGACATTGAAAAACGGTCAGGCTTGCTCCGCTGTTACATCTCTCGCGTTGAAAACGGACATACCGTTCCGGCTGTTGAGACCCTTGAAAAGATGGCTCGCGCCTTAGGCGTGCCGATGTACCGCCTGTTTCACGATGGTGAAGTGCCAACTTCATTGCGCAAGCTGAAACCTCCGAAGGATGACGAATTCGGAAGCAAGGGCAGCGAAGCCGATTACTTCTCCAAACTGCGCAGGCTCCTCGCGAAAATGGAACCCGGCGACCAAAAATTGTTGCTGCACATGGCCCAAAAAGTGGCAAGAGACTAACCCCGAACAGTTTCACCTACTGTGACCGGGCAGACGTTCTTTCCCTCATCGATCAAACGGAGCTGGACATCTGATTCTACTTCTCGAAAAAAGCAGGTAAACACCTGATTGATGAGGACTCGCTTCAGACGTTCTATATCTGTTGACCCGCTAAAGAAGATCAAGGCCCTGCAAGTCGTAGCATGCCGCAGTATGAGCAACAGGACGCGATCCCTGCCGCCACGAAGCACGCTTGGCGTAGCAGAATCTTGGTCATCGATGATGGAGATATGGCTCGGAACATCATTGGGATTTTCTTGGAGCACGCAGGTTTTGAAGTGTGCGGGGAAGCTGCTGATGGAGTGGAGGGGATTGAGCAAGCAAAAAAGTTGAAGCCCGATCTGATCGTGTTGGATTTGGCGATGCCTCGGATGAACGGAGCGGAAGCAGCATCCGTCCTCAGTACGACAATGCCGGATATTCCGGTTGTTCTACTCACGTTGTATCAGAATGTGCTCGGGACGGCATTGGCAGCGGCTGTCGGCGTCAAAGCCATCATCGACAAAACAGACGGGCTGGACAAGCTGGTTGCCTGCGTTCGTTCATTGCTACGACCCGCTCAAATGCCAGACGATGCGGCCTAGAAACCTCGTTCATGATATGCCCAATTGCCACGAATCTCTTTGAGGATTATGCAAGCGCGGTGATGGAGTTGTTCGACGCCACCGACAAACTGGCCAATCTTGTCGGGCAGCATGGCCCGTTTGAGGACGAAAGGAAGTACGCAGAACAGGTGCGGGGAAAATGCAGTGCTGCCCGTTTAGTTTTGGAGCAACATTGGGCACAACATACCTGTCGTGGTATATGAACGGTTCGGTGCAGCACTGAGGACATTTCCCACGGCCAAATCCGCCACGAGTAGAAGCGTCAAAGGATTACGACGCGGCCCCCGGTTCAGGTAAACCGTCTTTGACCACAATTTTATTGCCCGTAGTCTGGCTGAAAATCATATAGTCGCCGGGGGAAGTAGTTGCCAGTTCTTCGACCTTTGATTTCGCAAGCTCGAAACTATCCGCCGCCGCCTTCCACACATAAGTTCCATCTTCCATTTTGATGAAAATGTCCAAAGGTGCGAGCATGGCTGGGGTGCCCTGCCTTTCCGGGGGACTCGGTACGTTATAGCACGAAAGACTGGTGCCAGAGCTACTAGCGTGCGGTTGCGTACCGCAGACTAGGGGAAACTCCACATGCAAAATGCGAGAGTTCACCGGATTGAATATATCTTTATTCACTTTTAACTTTGGAGTTTGACGCTAGGTGAATTTAACTTGCAGCAGAAACCTTCGTATCCTCGGAGGTTCTTCTCGCGGGTCGAGACACGGGTGGACGTTTGGGTCTCTTGGCGTTCTAACGGACGCAAGGAGACATCACGAGTTCGGGATTTGAGCCTGGGTGGTCTGTTTGTCGAGACAGCAAAGTCAACAGGGGTGGGTGCGTCGGTCAAACTTTATTTTCTTGTCCAGGAGGGACAGATAGGGGCTGAGGCCGTTGTGCGGCATGTAAAGTCTGGTGGACTAGGATTGAAATTATCGGCGATCGGTGATGAAGATCAGAAACGCCTGAAAGCATTGATAACAAGGCTTCGCAAGTAACACCCCAGGACTTCTATTACGATTTTCGGCCAAGCAGCCGTTCGAGGCAGCGAAGCAATGGGGCCAAACCATCGTCCTTGGAGAGAACAAGCGTCACGCCAAGAACTGAGGACCGTGGCCCTATTAAGTCCCCGTGAAGGGTGAGCAGAACAACAGGAACAGTTGGCATCGTGTTCCTTAATACTTTCGCCGCTTCCAGACCGTTCATCTGTGGCATGGCTAGGTCCATCAACACTAAATCGGGCCTCAGTTCGTTCGCCTGCCTTATCGCTTCAACACCGTTAGAGGCTTCGCCACACACGCGGAACTTGGTCCGGGACTCAATGGCTGTACGAACGGCAGTTCGCTCGCTCTCAACGTCATCGACAACCAGAACAGTTTTGACCCGTGCAACGTCTTCTGGCTTCGGGGCAGAGCGCTGTCCGGACAGTAGGGACTCCGACATGCTAGCCAGGATGCTACGGCGTGTTTGCACTACAATCGGGTCAAGACCTGCTTTTTCGTAATTTCACCGCTTGCGGTCTCGTAATAAACAAGCAACTCTTGGTCCGCTTTGAAGGTTTGCCTGGAGGTCTCTTACTTTTTCGAGAACACGTTTAGCCAGTGCTTCAGACATAGGGCAGGTTGCTGTAAGCAGGCCGTGTTACACTTCGCGGCCAGCATTACTTAAATAAAGTTGCTAAATCGGTTTAACAGTGCCGGTTGACGGAACTCATACGCGCATTTGGAGATCCTATGTCACGTCGTGGTTGCTTTGCTCTGACCATTGCTGCCGGAACATTGTTGAGTGGGCACGCGGCCTTTTGCTCTGAGGAACCATCGAGAATTTATCTGCACAAGGACTGGCAGATTCAATCGTCTTGCGAGGTGAAGGCAAGCGCGGCGGAGATTTCGGCGGCCGGTTTTGACGCGAAGGGCTGGCACCGCTCGGATGTGCCGGCCACCGTGGTTGGGGCGTTGGTGACGGACAAAACGTATCCGGATCCAAATTACGGCACTAACTTCAAATCGTTCCCCGGAATGGACTACTCGTCAAAAACTTTTTTTGCTAATCAGAACATGCCGAAGAATAGCCCGTTTCGCTGCGCATGGTGGTTCCGGACCGAATTCACCGCTCCCCCAGAAACGGCGCAGAAAATAAGCTGGCTCGATTTCCTGGGGATCAACTATCGAGCCAACGTTTGGCTAAATGGGAAGAAAATCGCGGATGCCAAGGATGTGGCGGGAACGTTTGAGACTTTCGAGTTCGACGTCAGCAAGGCTTTGCGGCCGGGAAAAGCCAACGCTCTGGCCGTGGAAATATCGGCGCCGGAGAAGAACGACCTCGGAATCACATGGGTGGACTGGAATCCCACTCCGCCGGACAAGAACTTGGGGATCTGGAAGGAAGTTTTTCTCAGGACGAGCGGAGATGTGTCGCTGCGTAACCCATTTGTATCCGCCAAGCTCGATAGCGAGTACAAGAATGCGACGCTAACCATCAGCGCGGACTTACGTAACGCCTCAAATCATGACATCAACGGCGTCCTTCGCGCGGATGTGGAGGGAAAGCAAGTGCGCCAGCCGGTCTCGCTAAAGGCCGGTGAAGCGAAGACCGTAAGTTTCCTGCCGGAGCAATATGCCGAGCTTCGGCTGCAGAACGCGAAACTTTGGTGGCCCTATACGATGGGCGAGCAGAATTTGTATACGGCGAAACTTTCCTTCGATATTTCCGATGCGACCTCGGACGCCGCCACGGTCACATTTGGCGTACGCGAAGTTACCTCCGAATTGACCGACAAGGGATATCGCCTGTTCAAGATCAACGGCCGAAACATACTGATTCGTGGCGCGGCATGGGCGCCGGACCTCTTGCTCCGCTGGTCTTCCAAGCGACTGGATACGGATCTGGACTATGTTCGCGACATGGGCCTGAATACGATTCGCCTGGAAGGGCGAATCGATCGCGAAGAATTTTACGAGAAGACGGATCGACTGGGAATTCTGGTGATGCCGGGTTGGACTTGCTGCGACGCGTGGGAGCTGTGGAGCGACTGGAAGAAGGAGCAGCACAAGATCGCAGCAGAATCGTTGCGCAGCCAGATCCGCGTCCTGCGCAATCATCCCAGCGTGTTTGTCTGGTTGTATGGGAGTGACGGACCGCCTCCAGCCCAGGTGGAGAAAATGTATCTGAGCATTTTGAAAGAGCTGGCATGGCCGAATCCCTCGGTGTCCTCGGCCAGCGCAAGCGCGACCCCCGTCACAGGCGAATCCGGAGTGAAAATGACGGGGCCGTATGAGTACGTGCCGCCGGTATATTGGCTTGCGGACACAAAAGCTGGAGGGGCGTACGGATACAACACCGAGACCAGCCCGGGGCCGGCGATTCCACCGCGCGAATCACTCGAGCGGTTTATCCCCAAGGATCACCTGTGGCCGATTGACGACGTCTGGAATTACCACGCCGGAGGCGAGCGATTCACGACCATCAATGTGTTCACCGATGGCTTGAATCGCCGATACGGGACGGCGACTTCGCTCGACGACTACCTGCGCAAAGCGCAAGCGGTTACCTACGACGGCGAGCGCGCCATGTTCGAGGCCTACGGACGCAACAAGTACACCGCGACAGGAGTCATTCAGTGGATGCTGAACAATGCCTGGCCGTCGCTGATCTGGCACCTCTATGACTATTATCAGGTTCCGGCAGGCGGATATTTCGGCACTAAGAAGGCAATGGAGCCCGTCCACGTGCAGTATTCCTATGACGACAATTCGGTGGCGGTAGTGAACAGCACCTACGAAGCAGTGCCGGGCGTGAAAGTCAGCGCAAAACTGTACAACCTGGACGCGAAAGAGAAAGGCGCACGCGAAGGCACGATGGATGTCGCGCCAGACAGCAGCACCAAGGCGTTCGATCTGCCTAAAGTCAATGATCTGACGAAGACCTATTTTCTACGTTTGGAATTGCACGACTCGCGCGGAAAGCTACTTAGCGATAATTTTTATTGGCTGTCAACCAAGCCGGACGTCATGGACTGGGAACACAAGCAGGATACGGTCTATACGCCGCAAGCGGAATTCGGCGACCTGAGCGGACTAAATACTTTGCCGCAAGTAAAGCTGGATCTCACATCCGCGAAGGAAAATCAGGACGGCAAGCCAGGCCTTCGCGTTTCGGTTACAAATCCCAGCGGCAGCGTTGCATTCATGGTTCATCTCCGCGTCACAAAAGGAAACGACGGAGAAGACCTGACGCCGATTTTATGGTCGGACAATTATTTTTCTCTGCTGCCAGGAGAGCAGCGCGATGTTACCAGCCGCTATGACGCTTCCGATCTGAACGGCAGTGCCGCGATTCTTAAAGTCGACGGCTACAATATCGCGGCGCAAAGCGTCGAAGTGCGATAAATATCCGCTGTTCCGGTCGCGTCAAATAGTGCAGAGAGCAAACAACAAGTTGACTCCGTTGTGACACCAACCCTCTCGCCGAAACCTACATTCGAAACTGGCGACGCGCTGATTTGACCTTCAGCCTCGCCCTCCGCCGTGCACTTCACGGTAGAGCGCTTCGATCATCGATATAACTCAAGCGGCGATTTCCGATTCTCAGCGGAGTTGCGGCGAACAAACGACAACAGCGGCACGGCGATCTGTGATCCTGAAACTGTAACTCTCGACCACAAGTTACCGCGCTTTGCCGGTTTACCGGCCACAGTACGGGTGTGCGAACGCCCATTGAAAACACTCGATTCGATTGTCAAAAAAGGAGAAAGTGATGAAGAAAGACGAAACGATAATCGGCGGCCCCAAAAATCGGCGGTCGTTCTTGAAAAATGGAATGGTCGCAGCCGGCGCGATGACCGCGGGCGTGGGGCTCGTGTCCGCCTCGGCCGCCTTCGCCGACCAAGAGGACCATGGCCCGGTGAATAAGGGCGATATCGCTATCTTAACGTTTCTGAGCGCGCTCGAGCAGGTTGAAGCCGACCTGTGGATTCAATATGCGGAACTCGGCGGACCAACTCCGAACGTGCCCAGCTCCATAGGATTGTCTCGCACCGATCTACAACTCAATGGCAAGGCAATCAGCACCGGACTCTCCGCCGGGTACATTGCTGCGCTCCAGGTCCTTGACGGCGACATGCCGCAGTACATCGCAGATAACACCGACGACGAGATCAGCCATCACCGATTTCTGAATAACTATCTCCAATCAAAGGGCGCTAAACCTATCGATCTAAGTTCGTTTGCGATTCTGCCGCCCAGTCGAGTGACCGGAGTGCCGCAGACCGGACGGCTCACGAACCTCAGACAACTGACCGTTGACACCAGTTGGTGGACGCGGTATCGCAGTGCGTTGCAGAATCCGGACCTCGGAGGCAAGTTCGAGAACGCCGTGCCCGATCTCGCCAAAGGGCAGCACCCGGCGATTCCCCAGACGGATGCCGAAGCCGCACTGAACTCGGACGGCACCATTCCCAATCACCTTCAGGCTATTGCCAGCACCGCCGGTTTTCACTTTGCGTTCGTCGAGCAAGGTGGCACCAGCCTCTATCCGACGCTGGCTCTGAAAGTAAATAATTTGGAAGTTTTGCGCGTTCTTCTTAGCATCGGTCCCAGCGAGACCATGCACTTTCAGACTTGGCAAGACAAGGCCGGAAACGCGCCCAACATCACCGACGGCAACCTTACGTTCCCCAACCTGAACGGCGGTGTCGATCCCAACACTGGTGCGACCGGCTCAATAGGCGGCGGCGAAACAGTTGCCGATCTATTCCAAACCAATCTCATCATGCCCGAACCAACGCCCTTCCTGGATTCGAAGTTTGGACCCGTGGCCATTATTCGTCCTACTAGCGAAGCCGGCGGTGGCGGCGCAGTGTCCGCGGTTAAGAGCTTCGTCGACGACGGGCTGTTCATCGACCCAGCGAGCAACAAGAATACCGGAATCGTCGCGGTACTCATGAGGTTGGCAGAGGAAGCTGACGATGCGCGGCGCAGGTAATCCCTGGTAAAGCTGCTTTTCGACACGCAGGGCTCAGGCAGTTTGGCCTGGGCCCTTTTTCTTTGTTGGTAGCGGTTGTCTTGAGCAGAGTCTTAGTGCAATATTTCCGCCGATGACGCCGCTCTTGTTCCTAGCTCTAAGCTCGATTTCTCTGCTCGCTTCCCTGTCTCATCATCCTGCTCCGCGACGCCACATCGCTCCTTCTCCCGGCGTGGCTACCGAGGCCGGCGCGACGCCGATCGACGAGAAGGTCGCGGCCGACATCTTGAGTCGTATTCAGAAGAGCGGAGCCGATGTTGGCGTCGCCTTTCGCACCCTGGATGGAAAACTCGAATGGTTCTCGCGCGCGGATGATGTGTTCCATGCCGCCAGCACCATGAAAATTCCAGTGATGATTGAGCTGTTTCATCAGGTGCGCGAAGGCAAAGTGAAGCTCAACGACCCCCTTATCATCAAGAACGAGTTTCACAGCCTGGTTGACGCCTCGATCTACACCCTCGATGCCGCCGACGATTCGGAAGCCGACCTATACAAAGCCATTGGCCAGACGCGCACGCTCAGCCAGCTTTGCGAACTCATGATCACCGTGAGCAGTAATTTCGCCACCAATCTCCTGATCGAGAAACTCGGCGTTGACAACATTCGCGCCACCGTGACGTCGTTGCACGCGGACGGCATGAATATGCGGCGCGGGGTAGAAGACAACAAAGCCTACGAGAAGGGAATGAACAACACGACCACGGCGCGTGGCTTGTTGATTCTGCTTGAGGCCATTGCCAAAGGAAAGGCTGTCGATCCGGATTCCTCGCGCCAGATGGTCGAGATACTGGCTCGACAGAAGTTCAACGATGCCATTCCAGCAGGTCTGCCGCCAGGAACGCGAATAGCCCATAAAACCGGCGACATCACCAAAATCCACCACGACGCAGCCATTGTTTATGGTCCGCGGCCGTTTGTTTTGGTGATCCTCGTGCGCGGCATGGCGCAATTGAAAGACAGCGCTGCCCTTATGGCCGACATCGCCCGCCGGATTTACCAATCCGCCGAGCAAAATACATCTTCTGGGCCCGTCGCAACATCAAAGGCAATAGAATAATTGGCTGAGAAGCGCGATTCTGTGGTCAGTCCGTTTGCGACGACCCATGGGGAGGGATCGCGGCTGTCTTCTCGCACCATCGTCGAGAGAGGAAATCACAATGAAGCGTTTTGTACGTTTTGTCTCCACCGCTGCTATCGTTCTGCTGTTTGTAACCATCGCGGCCGCTGACACCTTGGAATTAAGGGATGGGCGAGTCTTGGATGGCCGCTATCTGGGAGGCACGCAAGCGGTGCTGCGTTTTCAAGTTGAGGGCAATATTCAAACGTTTAACGTGAACGACGTTGTGGCGTTGACGTTCACGCATAGCAGCGGCAACGCCGCAGCTCCTCCGCCTTCTGATCCGGCTCCTGCGCCCGCTCCCGCTCCGCCTACCAGGCTTGCGCCCGCACCAGTTGCCCAGGCGCGGCCTATTCCCGCAGGCGGAACGGTCACTATTCCCGCCGGACAAAGTATTCTGGTCCGCATGATTGACGGTGTCGATTCCGCAAAGAACCACGTCGGAGACATTTTTCACGCCAGCTTGGAAACAGATTTGACCATCAATAACGGCTTGGTGGCACGGAAAGGTACGGATGTGTATGGCCGGCTCGCGGAAGCCAAAGAGGCTGGCCACATTTCGGGCAGTTCGGAGCTGCAGCTTGAGTTGACGCGCATGGTCATCGACGGACGCGATTACCCACTGGTGAGCAGCGATTACACGCTGCAAGGGAAGGGGCGCGGCTCCAACACCGCGAAGAAAGTCGGCGGTGGCGCTGCGCTCGGAGCGATCATCGGTGCCATTGCTGGCGGCGGAAAAGGCGCCGCGATTGGCGCTGGAGTGGGAGCTGGCGCGGGTGGAGCCGTGCAAGTCCTGACCCGGGGACAGCAAGTAAAAGTCCCGAGCGAAACCCTTTTGGAGTTCCGTCTGCAGCAGCCCGCGACCGTTGCGGCAACGCAGAGCTAATAACCAAAACCTTCTCCCCGATGAACCTCACCCAGTAGAGATGCAGCAATGCCTGCCTGCCGCAGGCAGGCTGCGTCCCTGCTGGCGATTGAACGTCCTTCCGTGATTTGTCCCGCTGAAACAATTTCACATCTCTTGTAACGACCACCCTTTCTGTATAATCGCCTTCATTCCCATCCTAGGAGGTGTCATGGCTGAGCCGTCTTATGAAGAGTTGAAGGCCCGTTTGGCGGAGCTAGAAAAGCAGGGAGGCGGCCGGCGAACCGGTCAGCTCGATTTCCGCGTCGGCGAAAAGGGAGGCGTCAGCGTCTACGGTTTGGGGCGATTCCCGGTCACGTTGTATTACGAGCAGTGGACCCGGTTGCTGGACGCCAGCACGCAACTCCGCGATTTCCTGGAGGAGAACAAGGCCGCGGGCAAACTCAAGCTCAAGGAGAAATAGTGAGAAATTTTCTGGGCGGCGTCCTGTTTACGGTGCTTTTGCTGCTTGTTGGAGGTCTCGCTTACCTGCGCTTTGGATTCGCGGAAGTTCGCGCCGATCTTCCTCCGTCGAGATGGGAAAAGGCGCTGATGTTTTCCGCTGTTCACGCTTCCGTGCGGCGTCGCGCGCCAGAGATGCCCAACCCTGTTCCGGCCACCGACGAAAATCTTATCGCGGGCGGCAAGGTCTATCTCGATGGATGCGCCGGTTGCCATGGGACGCCAGGAAAGCCGGACACATCCAGCGACAGCCTGTATCCTCCCGTTCCGCAACTTCCGGAAACTGGCACAACCTACACGGAAGCACAAATCTTTTGGGTCGCAAAGCACGGTATCCGGTTTTCGGGGATGTTCGCCAACGGTAAGTGGGACTCGGATGAAAAATTGTGGAAAGCCGCTGCTTATCTCAAACGCATCAAATCGCTTCCGCCTAACGTTGAGCAACAACTCGCCAAGCCCGAGCCGCCAAAGTAGGAGTTGACCATGATTAGATTGGGTTTCGTTTCAATCTCGCATCTGCGAAGTCTGGCCCTCTTATTCCTTTTAGCCGCGGGCCTTGCGGGTGCGCAAACGCCTTCGCCGGCTTTGCTCGTTCTGGAGAAAGCCGACAACACACTTGCCATCGTCGACCCATCGACGCTCAAGATTGTTGGCCGGGTGCCGGCTGGGCCGGATCCTCATGAAATTGAAGCCTCCCCTGACGGCAAGCTCGCCTATATTTCCAACTATGGCGGCTCCGATAGCGATCTTCATACCATCTCGGTAGTTGATCTTGCCGCGCAAAAGGCTCTGCCGCCCATCGATCTTGGCTCGCTGCGCTCGCCGCACGGGCTGGCGTTTGCCGGCGGCAAGCTGTATTTCACAGCGGAAACGAGCAAAGTTGTGGGCCGCTACGATCCGGCGGCGCACGCCATTGACTGGCTCATGGGTACGGGGCAAGACCGAACTCATATGGTCATCTTTTCCCCGAAACTCAATACTGTTTTCACTTCCAACGTGAGTTCCGGCACCATCAGCATCGTCGAACAAGTCGACGCACCCATGCCCAACTTCGGTCCGCCGCCCGGCGCACCCGCGGGTTCTGCGCCACCACCGGGCCCGCCGCCTGGCGCGCCGCGAAAGACATGGCGTATCACCAACGTCCCAGCCGGCCGCGGCTCCGAAGGTTTTGATCTTTCGCCAGACGGCAAGCAAATCTGGGCCGCCAATGCGCAGGACGGGACGGTGACCATCATTGACGTCGCTACGAAGACGGGGCTGCAAACTTTCCCCATCTCCGTGCGCGGCAATCGCCTGAAATTTACCCTGGACGGCAAGCAAGCATTTGTCTCCGGCGGCTTGGGTGGATCTTCCAGGGCTAACGTGGTGATTCTGGATGCAGCCACGCACAAAGAACTTAAGTCCTTCAATTTGGGCGGAGGCTCCGCAGGCATTCTAATGGCGCCCGACGGCTCCCGAGCGTTCGTGGCGGTCAGCGCCAAGAACGAAGTAGTCGCCATCGATCTAAAGACGCTGGAGACTACAATCTTCGGCACCGGCAAGAACCCGGACGGGCTGGCCTGGGCCGCTGCGAAATAAACAGTTATCAAGTTTCGATTAAGTTTGCGGAATTCTGGGAAACAACCGCGCCGGCTGCACGTCTTAGTCGGCAAATGAGAACACCTGCCTTGTTCTGTGCGCTCTTTTTGTGCTTCGTTGCTCCCACTGTAATTTCGGCGAAGGATCCCACCGCGGCCATGTTTCGCGGAAATCCAAGTCATACGGGCGTTTATGACGCGCCCGGTGTGCCTAAGCTCACTGGGGTCAAATGGAGGTTTCACACCAACGGCTACATAATTTCGTCGCCGGCAGTGGCAAATGGCACCGCCTACGTTGGCAGCACCGACGGCAGTCTCTACGCGGTGGACCTGAAGTCCGGCACGCAGAAGTGGAAGTTCAAGACCGCCGCGCGAGTAGTCTCCTCCCCAGCCGTGGACAATGGCGTGGTCTATTTCGGGAGTTACGATGGCTATTTTTATGCCGTTGACGCCGCAAGCGGACAGGTGAAGTGGAAATTTGCCACGCCCGGCGAACGCCGCTTCGCCGCCAAGCACCTGCACGGGACGCTTCCCGAGGGTGAAACCATGCCCGACCCATTCGATTGCTATTCGTCCTCGCCCGTGGTGTCGAGCGGCAGCGTATATTTCGGCAGCGGAGACGGAAACGTATATGCCCTGGACGCTGCCACCGGAAAGGTGAACTGGAAATTTCAGACTGGTGACGTGGTTCACGCCTCGCCGGCGATTGCCGACGGCACATTATTTGTCGGAAGCTGGGACAGTTAT
>Ga0137403_10003188_pt1 | contig 19791 bp, 20 predicted proteins | sample CZOMad2_1_16fung_FD_122057 | JGI IMG/M metagenome (GOLD analysis project Ga0137403, IMG submission 122057) | Vadose zone soil fungal communities from Angelo Coast Range Reserve, California, USA - CZOMad2_1_16fungal (Hybrid Assembly) | ecosystem: Environmental > Terrestrial > Soil > Vadose zone...
CACTGAGATCCTTCATGGGAAATCCGCCGCGCACGCCCCAGCCGTAGAAAACCAGCGCGTAGGGATCGACGAGCGTGTAATCCCTGCCCATGATCCATTCGTTTCCTCGGAACATGGAGTCGATCTCCTGGCAATTGGCCCAGAATGATTTCCGTCCGTTTTCTTTTACCCCTGCGTGCGCCGCTTCGCCTTCAGCAAAACGCTCGGGCCGGTTCACGCGCTGGTACGAGGGATGCACGATACTGGAGAACCAGCACATCGTCGCGATGCCGCGCGCCTCCTCGGCCGGATCGACCGGCATCAGCTTCTTTTCCGGAAACCGCCGCGCCAGGTAAGTGAGTATCGCCGTGTTCTCGACAAGGATCTTGCCGTCAACACTGAGCGCCGGTACTTTACCGCGCGGGTTGATCTTCTGATACTCTTCGGTCCGCTGCTGCCCCTTTGCGAGCAGGATCGGCTTTGCCTCATAAGGCGCGCCGGTTTCTTCGAGACCGATATGAGAGGCCAAAGAACATGCGCCAGGACTGAAATAAAGCGTCAGCATGGGAATAACACCTCACTTGTTGAATGGTTTTGGCGACAGCGTATGCGCGAACGCGCCATCCTGTCAACTCTCGAACGCTACCGCCAGCGCTCTTAATTTAGACTTTACGCGTGCAGGGGGAAGGCACAAGGGTCGTGCCGGGTATCGAGTCGTCGTGATCGTGTCCGTGAGACGTGATCGTCGAGAGGTATAAGCACTCGATCTCGCGCATCAGATTTCGCAAGCTTCATCCGTCACAATATTGGGCTTGCTAACAGCGAGCTATCACAGCTCGTCTTCGGAAACGCCGGATAGTTTTAAGAGGTGTTTGAGTCGCTACGGAAATACGTGTGCGGTGTCCGATTCTCCTTCGCTCCTTCGTGAGGCATAGCAATCGTCCTGAACGCGTCAATGGAATCCAATGGACAGCGGCAAAGCCCGCGTCACAAACTCACCAAAAGGAATTGCCGTTTGCTCAATTGCGCAAATCCGCAACAAGGGCGTCGGCGCGAGACCCGACCTAGAAATCGAGTTTCTGCGTTCGAGTCGACCGGACTTGCGACAGACGAATTCGATAGCTCGTCGGAGCGGCTTGGGTTCGAACTGCTACAATTCGATTTTCTGCCTTGCTGCTGTCTGGTTTTCAGCAGGCGGCGAGCAGAGTTGGGCGTAAGATCAGGTCTTGCAATGACACATTGCCGTAACATCTACGGGTCAGCCTGGCGTCGTGGCGGTGTCTATAATCACCATTCGCAAGGCCGCCTGGAGCGGCGGCGCGACACTTCGCGACACCTAATAAAGGAGCAAGCTTGCCACACGACGCAAAAGGTAACATGCTGACGCTCGGCGACAAAGGACTGCGTTGTAAGCCAGAATGAATTTTGCGGATATATGGATCACATCCTAAGCACAATCATGGCGGGCAGCGGGGAAGTCGTCGGAGAGGCAATCGGGTTCGGCATCGTTGCACTGTTGATGCTCGCGGGTGTGCTGCCGATTTACTTCATCGTGAAAAAGATCACCGGCAGCAAAACGACCTTCACTGAAGACCTGCAGGAATATTTTACGGCCCGGCCTCAGGCTCGGCCGGAGACATTGAGGATGCTGTCCACGCTGGATTCAGTTGAGTCCATCGTTTTTCAAGTCTACAATTACGTCCTCATCATCGGGCTGATATTAGGTTCCGTCTTCATCGTATGGTTCTTCATCAACGTGCAGAACGACTCTGAACGCAGCTTCCTGCGGCTCTATTTCGGCGCCGCATATTTGTTTCTTGTCATCTGGGTCGTCGGCAGCTTTGTGATGATCAAACGGCGGCAAGCGCGGAGCGCGCGTGACCGGATGACTCAAACCGCCTCGCCTGTACCCGAACCACCGATCGGTGCGAGCCTTGACCCTGTTCCGCCTGCGGGCGTCAAAGCTGAATCGTCGAAAGACTCTCCTCCGGCGGAATCCGCGCTAACCGCACAGCGGATCGTCATTGTCGTCATGGTCTTCGTGTTTGCGGTTGGCACGTTCAGCGTCATTTTTCTTATGTTGAAGGGCTTGCCGCAATTGCCCTTTTAGGCAGTGGATCGCGGCAGCGGCTCGGGTTCACACTTCTACGATTTAAGAATTTACAGGGGGTGAGACTTTGTTCCCAACAATGTTGTCAGCCATCAGACATCATTTAGCCCCGGCGGCGGCAAAGGTGCGGTGATAAAGCCACTGTCATCGAGCTTGCGCACGATGCTGCGGTCGACGATCTCCTCCAGCTTGATCTCGCCGATGCGCGGGTTGCTGCTTAGCATCAGGCGCTGAACGTTGCGCACTCCTTCCAACAAGGAATTCGGTTGGCCCTTCAGCGCCACCGGGCCCAAGTTTGCAACATCACCAGACTTCGATGCACCACTTCAGAGATCAAAAGCCGAGCTTGAAAAATTTTGGTCGCGTCGCCTGCCCTGTTCATAAGAAGACCCGAATCAGCATCACGTTGAACTGTAGGACGCAATGCGATTCGAATGAGAATTGACTGAATGAGAATTCAACTCAATCTCATGGCTAACGCTCGAGCTAAGGTGCGGGCCACAGCACACCGTCTCACGTGCAACACAAAAGCCTACGCTGTGGCCTGTCCCCTCCAGCGCCCTGTTAAGCAGGCACGCCCCGTTCCGCTGTGGGATTGCCTTCCAACTTGAGATGCCCTTGTTCCGTCCTGTCGTCTAGGGACTCTTGGGGGGGTATCCTCGCCTCTGGCACCTAATATGAAGCATGGTCGATGCGCCGAAGCAGAACGTGAAAACGAATTCGAGCCATACGATGCTTAGGTTTTAGACGCATAGATAGATTGTAGATGACAAATATAAAAAGGCCTAAAAAGAAGAGTGAAAAAGTCGATGGTTCTGCGATCTGTCCAATAGCAATCCTTTCACCAATTACGTCAGAATAAGCCCAATCGATAACAGTCAGTTTAGGAAGCGGATCTCCCAAAGAACTGTAATTCTCCACGCTCAACTGAAGCCATCCTAAATACTGTGGACCTCCAAAGGTCCCGAACTGCACAGCAGCATAACCAGTCACATCTTTAAACTCTCCTATATCGAGGCTGGCTCCGGGGTTGAACTGCCATAGGATTTTCGAACCACTCCCAAATATGGGATTGGATGGATATGGATCTCCAAAATCAAGCTTCTGAACCAAAGGAAAGCTAATAAATGTAGATGCCAAAGCTACTTCAGCACTCGGAATGACATCGTTCGATCCAACGCTCCCGAATGAACCAGAGGCGATAGAAAGTTTCAGATTATCCCAGGTGCCGGCAGTATCACCAGCCAAATCAATAAATAGTGCCTGGGACGTGTTGAGTATGCCTTCCAAGGAAAGATTTTGAGGTCCAGAATAAATAATGGCCGGGAAAACTGAGTTAAGGGACACCACGTTAATCCATACAAAAGTGGCTACAAAGAGAGTAGAACGATGTCGATAGGGTCTAGTTTTAGCAAATGTCTTCATAATGTTTAGCTCCGTGATAACGATTAACGCCGGCGTGCTTGACTCATAGATTCGCCGAAATATGTTTTTGAGATTGAATTGAAGGAGAATACAACTCAATCGTGCGGCTAACGAACAAGCGTTGAGCTGCCCGCGCGTAGGGTGCTCGCACCAGGCTGCGACGCCTGCGCACGGGTCGGCTCCGACGCTTTGGGAGGTGGCTTTGCGGCTCCAAGCCCGAACCGCTGCGTGAATACGCTCGCAAAGGAAAAACCCGCTACCTGCCAAAACCACACGCTGGTTACCAGAAACCCGACGCCGAAGGCGAGGAGGCCGGCGAAAGATATCGCCAATGCGGTGAGCGCTATCAACCATGCATGCCAGTACGCGATGCCACCTTGTATGCACCGGCGTAGTGCCCGAAACGGGTCATAGATTTCCGCGGCATCAAACTCGTGACAATAGTGAGACATGTAGCCCGGGATCGCGACTGTTGCAGCCAATAGCAACGCGCCAGCAACGAAGCCGAGAGGAACAGAAGCGAGAGACCATGCAGCGTAGGCCGCGATGAAACCGGGCAGATAGTAGTAGGCCATGCCGCCGGCGGCGATTAAGCCGTGTCGAAAAAGCTCTCCGTAATTGTGCCAAGCCGGCCAGGGCGGTTGGTCATGCTGCATCCGGTGGACAACGATGACCCGATGGCCCAAGTTGAGAAACCAGCCGATACCTGGGAGCGCCACAAGAAGCACGGCTCCCCAAAGCATTTCGCGCCGTGAGGTTTCGGACTGGAGTGGAAAGCGAAAGGAGGAACGCATCGAGAGCGGCGTGGATAAGTCGATCACGATCTGTTCTGGCTCTGGCGTCATGGTGATCAAAGCCAGCTAACGCCCCAAATGAGCCACGAGTAAAGAGCATTGCTCTTTACGAGTCGGGCACGCGCGGAGTAATTTGGCGTCAGCATTCGTGTTGACTTATTTTGTAGCCAATTGATTGCCAACGCGATTTTCCGCATTTTTTTTCTTTTCTTGGCTATGCCAGTTCGGTTGCAATGAGTTTCTCAAGCTACGATCACTTTGCGGGATAAGCACTATACAGCCGGTCGATAAAGCCGCTGTCATCGTGTTTGCGCACGATGCTGGTTCCAGTCGTTCCAAACGTTCAAAACGTTCCAGTCGTTTAAGAATCGGACGCTGATGACTCGCGACTTTCGCGTTCAAAGAGTTAGGATAAGGATCTTATGCGTTTACTCTGAAAGAGTATTTACCATAGAGACACGGAATTCGCAGAGAGTTTATTCATGATGATAATTCGTTCGAGTTTCTCAGCAGCGTCGGTGCGCCACGTTAGGAAATAATAGCTGCGATGTGCCGAGAAAAAGGGTAAGCTGTTTGGGATGGCCGACGAAGAACATTGGGGGTAGTGGCAGCCCTTTCGCGCGCTTTTTTCTCAAAATCATCAGCAGAGCCAGGCAGAGTATTGTTGGGCGTTTCCGCCCTGAGAATGGGAGGACATTAATGACGAACGTTCGCAAGGCGGCAGGTCATTGCTGTGCCGCTCTGTTCCTCCTGGTTGTTGCCGGCTGCGCGCCGACGATCGCCCGCTTCGACGTCCTGCCGGCCCGTGTCTGCGAAGGCACGCCATCGGTGGTGACGTGGGAAATCAGCGGGAGTCCCGAGCTCACGACGACGCCGGCAATCCAACCATTGCAGGGCGAGCCACTGCGTTACCAGGCGACCGAGGACACCGTCTTCACGCTGCATGTGACGCGGTGGCCGTACCAAAATCCGCAAGTATCGGAGACCGAGGTGAGAGTCCACCGGACGCCGCCACCCGTGCGGGAGCCGATCGCGTTCGCAATGAAATGTGAAGACAGCAGTTTGGTTGGAATCCTCCCTCGTCCGGCAACGCTGTGGGATTCCAGGATCCGACTGGAGACGGTTGCTTCTGATGGATCTCGCGAGATGACCGTCGAACACGAAGCTCGTTCAGCGACGCTTACCGCTTCAGCTCCCAGCAGTAGCGCCTTCCAGGGAGCAACCATGGCCGGCACATGGAAGCTGACGACGCCGCTGGGCGTGAACGAGCGATGCGGCGACCCTGGGACTGCACCGCCCGCACGGATCATCCTAACCACTGATTTCGTGTGCGCGAGGTAGACATGGCCATCGATATCCAGAACCTGGTCGAGACCATCGTGATCGTGATGCTCGAGAACCGCTCGTTCGATCACATGCTCGGTTACCTGTCGCTGAAGGATGAGACGAATCGGACGGATATCGATGGCATTGCTGATCCGACGAACCCGTCGTACATCAACGACTCGGCGGGCGAGACATATTCCCTCTTCCCGATGAAGGACGCCGCGCTTCCAGGCGACCTGCCCCACGGACGCGACCTAGTCGACGTTCAGCTAGCGAAGTCGGCCACGAGCGGGAAGTACGAGATGACCGGGTTCGTCGAGTCCTATCGCCAATTTATGAACGCTTCCAGGGTCAAAACCAAAGCTCCACCGATGGGCTTCATGAAGGATGGAAAACAAGTCCCGACGCTGGACTTTTTCGCCGAGAATTTCACTGTGTGCGACCACTGGTTCGCACCGCTCCCAGCTGACACGCAACCGAACCGTCTGATGGCCCTGAGTGGATTCACGACAATTGACGTGACCGTTGCCCAGACTCTCGATCAAGAACTCGTTTACGAATGGCTCACGGAAATGAGGATCCGCTGGCGGGTTTACCGTTCCGGCCTTCCCTTCTGTACGCTGTTCCCGCGGATGTGGGACGAGATCCTTGATAACACGCTGTTCCGGTCGATTCGGCAGCTCGCGAAGGACGTCAAGACTGAAAGCAACCACACCTATCCCGAGGTCATCTTCTGCGAGCCTGCCTACTTCGATTCGCCGATCAGCTCGGGCTTTGAGCGCAACGACGATCATCCGCCCCTGCCGGTAGGGCCCGGCCAAAGATTTTTGCGCGAGATCTACGAAGCGCTCACAGGAAACCCCGCGCGCTGGGCCAAGACGGTGATGATCGTGACCTATGACGAACACGGCGGCTTCTTCGATCACGTGCCGCCATTACCCATACCGACTGACCCGCCCCCTGGAGTGAACTATCGGAGGTTTGCGACTACGGGCGTCCGCGTTCCCAGCTTAATCGTGAGCCCACTGGTGGCACCGGCTTCGGCGTACAACGACAAACTCGACCACACTTCGATCCTGCAGTTTTTGGGGGAGATGTTCGGTGACGGTGACTACTCGCCTGACGTCAAGCGGCGAAAGGATGCCGGTATTAAGAGCGTCTCGGACGTCCTTACTCTTTCTCAGCCGCGTGCGGCGGTGGCAATGCCTCCGCTGGAGGCGCTCACGGTGGCCGCCCTAGTGCCGGTGCCCAAGCCCGCGGACAAGACGCCGGATCAGATCGCCTTCGAAAAGGCTGCGCAAGAGCTGCTTGCAGACAAGAAAGCGAAAGCCCTGGACAGTTATCCCGAGTTGGCGACGTTGAAGCCGGTCCCGTAGGAGATCTCAGCAGAGTACAGCTGAAGAAAATATGGCAACCATGAATACCGTGACAGATGACATCCGGGTCATGACCTCAGGCGCTTTTACCGCGGCATATCTTGAACTCATTCCCCGACTCGAACTCCTGACGAAGAAAAAACTCGTGACCGCCGCAACGTCCATCGGGACGGGGGAAACCTCCATCCCGAATCGGCTGCGACGTGGTGAAGCCGTTGACGTTGTCATCGTCGCGGACAGCGTACTTGTGGGATTCATCAAGGACGGCCTGATCATGGCCGAAAGTTATACCCCCCTCGCACGCTCGGCGATCGGTATGGCGGTGCGGGCAGGAGCGCCTAAGCCGGACTTGAGCACGGTCGAGGCGCTGAAACGCACGCTCTTGCAAGCGAAATCCATCGCGTACTCCGCCAGCGTAAGCGGCGAATATCTCACCACGGAGCTATATCAGCGCCTGGGAATAGCCGACCAGGTAATGAGTAAAAGCCGGTTAATCGGCGGTGGTGAGCGAGTTGGCGCCGTGATCGCACGGGGAGAGGCGGAAATCGGCTTCCAGCAGTTGAGCGAGCTACTTCCCGTGCTCGGCATAGATCATGTGACGCCATTGCCGTCGGAAGTGCAGAAAGTCTCCGTGTTCTCGGCCGGCGTCGCCCTAAGCACCAGGGATTCGGACGCGGCTCATGCGCTCGTCAGATTCCTCGCCTCGCCGGAGGCGTCCCGCGCCATCACCAATAGCGGGTTGGAGCCAATACGAAATCGCTGAAGCTGGAGACCAATTGGGGTCGCTCGAGCGCGGAGCGTCGTGACGGTCAGGCCTCGCGGTGCAACAAATGCGGTAACTCGGCTCACGTCTGGTCTGTGCAATAAACTTCCCGTCTAAAATATATCGTTCAATAGCTAACCGAGCGTCAGGTCTGAGCCGCCCCGATGCCCCGGTCCAGCGGTGCGTGATTTTCCGCGATCTTTCTTTGCTTGCGATCTGAAAGATTTTACGCATACTGAGCTGAAAGAGAGAAAGTTCTTTTGAAAAATGTCCGGCGTAATTAGAAAAGCGGAACTGTGGAAAAAGCGGGACTCTGTCGAGCGGATTGCCGCGGAGCAGTGGAGTTACCCGACAGGAATGGTCTGGTGCCCCATGAAGATGAGCGGTATGGCCCTCATGAAGTGCGCCGAGTTGCAAAAAGAGTTCGGCTGCGGAAGTCTCAAGCAGTTCAGGATCCTAACGACCACGAAGCCTGGGAATGCGCCGCTTTTCTGGCCCTGGCTGCGGCGCGACCGCGAGTGCCCGGAGCGGGCGGGCGAAAAAGAGGTGCGCGAATTGCGGTTGGCTCTGAGCCCGCTCAAGTCAGTTGAAAAGAGCAGAAAAAATCCCCGAGCGTACCGTTGCCCGGCGTGCGGTGGCCGCAAAGCTTTCGGCGCCCGCCAGTGTCGCCGCTGTTGGCGTCTCTCTGTGAGAAGATGACGAATGAGACGATAAGGTCGCCACTGAGTGTTGAGTTAATTTGTTCGCCCTGATCACACGTGCAACAGCCGACTCCAGTTGATCGTGGAAGTGGTTGAGCTCGAATTTCTACAATTCGACTTGTCGTCATACTGCTGTTCGATTTCGATAGAAACGACTCGCAGCCATTACTCGTCGTCTTCGAGCGATCGTCTACGGGATTGTTGTCTATAGCGTCTCGTCACTTTTGACGTTTCTCGTCGGAGCTAGACGATTCCCGGAGTCACGACGGAGAATTTTTTGCCGAGGGCGGTAAAGTCGCCGGCATTGAAGGTTAGAACTGTCGATGCCTTGCCTTGCTCGGCGCATGTGCCGATGACGGCGTCGTAGGTGCGACCACCCGCCACACCGTTTTTCGGAGCAAGCTGCAACAAAGCCGCATACGATTTAGCGGTCAATGCGATAACTGTCGCCAACTTCATGAAATTATTCTCCAATAGAGTGAAGGCCGCTTCCGGAGATATACGATGCGGCGGGGGAAGGCGGGTAAGTACCGCATACGCCTCAACCAGAGCCGGAGCCGCAACAATCATTTTCTCCCGCCGGGTGAGCCGGCGCTCGATTTCATTGGCCGCCGATTCATGATGTTCATGCCACGAACATACCGCCGCAATCATGCAGCTTGTATCCGGGAGGAAAGAGGGCGGCATTCTTAGGTAGAACCGACGGAGCGTTCTCTTCGCAACCTTTTACGGGTGCGCTCGACAGTATCCGTCGAGAGACGCGGAGTGTCCTGGGTGGGGACCGCCACAAGCAATCGGCCCTTCCGTTCGAGTTTGACCGGTAGGGGAGCGGGGGTAATGGCGATCTTGCCGTTCTCCCAACGAACATCGAGCGGCATCCCCGGCTTTATCCCGGATTCGCGGCGAATGTCTTTCGGAATCACCAGTCTACCGGCATGATCGATGGTCGTTTTCATGGTAAAAAAATTACCATTTTCTTTACCGTCTGGCAATCCAAGATTGATCTGGGGATAAGATACCATCAATCGCTGAGTTCACGATTGATGTGAGTGTCATGCTCGACCCCCGAGAGCTACAAATTCGCAATCTGTTAAGATTAAGCCATTCCCCTCGTCACGCTAATGTTGATTAGACTGAATTTGCATGCTTGCTCGATTGCCCAAATCCGCAATTGATGCGCGAGCGCGGAACTTGTTGTATTCGTCGTGTTGTGCTACTCGGCGGTGAGTCTAATACAAAGAGAAGAATCGTTTCGTGCAATGCAACAGGGCCACGGTTTATTGATAGCTTCAGCTTTCGTATATTTGCTCTCAGTATTCTCGGCAGCGAACGCCGTTGGGACACGGGTCGTCGTTGCTTATAGCTCGATCAATCCCAATTCTTCGCAACTTGAGATCGCTCGCGCGCAGGGTTTTTACCGCAAGTACGGCCTGGAGTCGGATATTATTCTCGTGCGCAGCAGCGCGACCGCAAGCGCCGGTCTGGCTGCCGGCAATATCCATTTTGGCTTCATCGGCGGCTCGGCGCTGCTGAATGCCGCCGCGGAGGGGTTGCCGCTCAAGATGCTGGCTTCGTTCGACGCCCAGCTCACCTATGACATCATCGCCAGACCGGAGATCAAGAACGTCAACGACTTAAAAGGAAAAAAATTCGGTGTGGGTTCGCTCGGCGGGACGCCGTGGATGGCGGCGAGGTTGGCATTTGAATATCTCGGCCTCGACGAAAAAAGAGACCGCATTCAAATCGTCGCGATGGCCAATCAGACGAGCCGTTATCATGCCCTGGAGCAAGGCTCCGTTGATGCCGCGATCCTTCAAGGGAACTTCAGCCGTTCCCTTAAGACCAAGGGGTTCAACGTCATCGTCGACCTCGAGCAAGCCAAGATCCCTTTTGTCGGCGCTGGGGTGGTTGTTTCGTCGCGATTTTTGCGCGAAAACCAAAGCACGATAGAGAACCTGTTGAAAGCGCTGCTGGAGAGCCAAAGTTTTATCAACGCTTCCGAGAACAAGCCGGCGGTGTTGAAAATAATGGGAGCCTATCTCAAAGAGCAAAATACGGCGGCGCTCCAAGACGGATTTCAGGTTCTGAGCGCCAATATGAGCCGAAAACCTTTTCCGTCCATCGCCGGCCTTAACAACATCAAGCGGATCCTGGCGGTCTCCAGTGCCAAAGTCGGAAACGTCAAGTCCGACGATTTGATAGATGAGAGCTTCATGCGCAAGTTCGATAGGAGCAGATTGCTCGATCGCGCGCTGGTCGGGTCGCTGTAGTAACGAGCTGGGGAGTTCAAGGTTCAAGAGTTCAACGTTCAAGGTGGGGAGAGAACGTTGAACGTTTGAACTCTTGAACGTTTGAACCCCACTCGTATTGAGGAGGCGGACATGAAACAGGCAAAATTGGTCCATATCGCCGTGCGCTCCGGAGAGCCCCGTTCGTTGGCGGAATTTTACAAGCGCGCTTTTGGGCTCAAAGAGGTGCTCAGCAACCGTAGAGCGGTGGATCTGTGGGACGGTCATCTGTTTTTGGCGATCAATCCACCTTCCGCGACCGGTCCGATGGGGTTGAACCACTTCGGCTTCGTTGTCGATGACGTTGAGTCTCTGCGGCCGGTTTTGAGCCGTGCCGGAGCATCGAAAGTGGAAGCACGTCCTGCCGGCAGGTCATTCACCGATTGGCGCGTTCACGACCCGGAAGGTAATCCCATTGATCTTTCAGGGAGAGGTTACAACACGATCCCGGCAGAACGGCTGCAAAATGGAACCGACGCTCGAGCTACAAACGCGGTGCGGCGGCTCGTCATACTCTCACAAAAGCCGCAGGAGCTGGCGCGATTCTATACGGAGGTCTTCGGGATGGACACGGTCAAAACGGCCGCGCATAAAGTGGTATTGACCGACGACGTGATGCAGCTGGTGTTGCTGAACCTCGATCCCAACCCCGTTAGCGGTCTTTACTGTTACGGGCTCACGGTGAATGAAACCTCGGATGAAGTGCTCCGGCGTGTGGAAGATGGCAAGCTCGCCGTTTCTTGGGGACCGGATTGGGTGGACGAAGGCAAGCGGCAGATGCATCTCCGGGACCCTGAGGAAAACCTCGTGACCGTCTTCGGAATGAATTAGCCGGGCGGGCGATGGCCCGGAGAGCCGTGGCCGTCGAACCTTTACGATCGGATCGTCTGCCTTACTGCTGTCCGATTTCTCATAGAAACAATTTGCGGGTAATTTGATTAACGGGAAATCAGTCGAACCATCGATAAAAGCATTAACTATTTTCGTGGAAGGCGCGGAAACGAGTATACCGCACATTATTACTATTTAATGTTCCTCTCAGCTTGTAAACGCTAACACACAGTTCGTAGATCGCGGAGCCCGTGCGATCGTCAACGACTCGATCGCCCTGAACCGTTTCGTATTCAATCCTGACGACGGGCATTCTCTCAGTCGAGGCATTGTTGGAAACACTCAGTAATCGAGCTCCTTTGCTAGTCACGTAACTCCCGATCGCCCAAAAGATTTGGGACAAGCTAAGAAAGTCCTTAACCGCCGAATCACGATCACTTCTCTCTCGTGCTTTGCGATCCAACTGCTCGATATCATCTAAGGTGTAATGCAAGGTGACAGGGGTGGGAGCCGGTGGCGACTGGTAACCAGCCTCGACAACGTAGAGTTCAGCTTCGCATCTTATGAGAAAGGTTTTGATACCCCGCAGTTCTAAGTCCTGGCCGATGGTGCGTAGGGCTTCTGAAAAAAAAATGGCAGACATGAATAAAGTTCCTCGGATGCTTGACTAAGAATTAACCGTTAGTCGCAACACAAGGTAGAAGCACAACACGTGCCAGCTGGAGGAAGGTTATGTTATTAAATTTTCTTATGGCAAAGAAATCGTAACCGCGGTGTCAAATGCCTTAGAAATTGAGCCAATTACGGATTTCGATTGTCGTGAGGAGCAGGTACGGATTTACTCACGTCACTTTTGCCAATGATGGGTGACAGACGCTCGTCACACGTGAATGCCATAACCGCGAAGGAAGGCACGAGACGGCGAGGATCGGGCGTGAGTGTTGAGTTATTTGGTTCGACTCGACCGCACTTATAACAGCCGAATCCAGTTGTTCGCGAGAGCGTTTTGAGGTCAAACTTCTACAATTCGATTTCTGCCTTACTGTCCTCCAATTTCTGGTGGAAACCATTCGCGAGTAATTTGACCGGACGGAGATCACCTTGATCGCAGCCCTTCTTCGATTAGGTCACCCAAGCCATGGCACAGCCGGATTTACCTGTCTTCGAGATTGTTCAGGCCATACACCTCGTCACGCTACCTCCAATTAGAGTGAACTTGCTGTTTGCTCAATTGCGCAAATCCGCGACAAGGGAATCAAGTTCGTCCAAAATGCGAAACTCGCTTCCACTTTCGCTTCGTGTTAACTTGGAGCCGCTTTGCAATTTCGCCTCGTCCAACCCGACAGGCCCGCGCAAAGAATCCCCTTCGGTAGCAAACAATTAATGGCGAACCGGCAGCTCGAATCCATCTGGACGCGCACGTTTGTGCTGCTCTGCGGAGCGCAATTTTTGGGCTATGCGCAGCACTCCGTGCTGACGCCGATCTTACCCCTGTACGTCACGCAACAACTTGGCGGATCGCCTTTCATCGTCGGCATCGTGCTCGCCTGTTTCGCGGCGACGAGCGTCATCGTCCGGCCCCTGGTAGGCCATTGGGCCGATCGTTGGAGCGAAACCGGTGTCATGATCGCGGGATTGCTTTTTCAAGGTGCGAGTATTTTTCTTTGTTTCATTCCTTTCGTGGGCGCCACGATGCTGGCAAACGGTCTGCGTGGCATCGGCTGGGGCGGACTCAATACCGGAGGCTACTCGCTGCTGGCACATATAGCGCCGGAATCGCGTCGTGGCGAAGCCTCCGGTCTTTACAGTGGCGTACAAGGCGCCTCCTCGATCTTATTTCCCGCTTTCGCCCTGTGGCTGCTCCACGCCCCATTTGGCAGTTTCGGCGTTGTCTTCCTGGTTTCGGCGGTTTTTTCCTGGGTGGGCGCCGTGCTTGGTGGGGTGATGGCCCTCCAGATACCTCACACGGTTGGCCGCGATGCGACGTCGGAGCTATCCGGCCAGTGGTGGCGCGAAATTTTCCATTTCATCGAGCACGATATTTTGCTGCCGTCCATCATGCTTTGCTGGCTCAACATCTCGCTCCCTTCGATTACAAATTTTAGCGTTCTTTACGCCGGCGAGCTCGGCATCGTCAATTTCGGTGCGTTTTTCGTGGTCGTCGGCATCACGAGTTTGCTTGCTCGCCCGCTGCTTGGCCGTCTCTCGGACATCATCGGCCGCGATCTCTCGATTGCCACTGGGTTCGGTTTACAGTTGATGAGCCTGCTTCTGATCACGATCATGTCCAATCTCGCGGGCATGATCGTTTGCGGCACGCTTTACATGCTCGGCAACGCCATCGGCAGCTCGACAACCCTGGCAATCGCCGTGGAGCGCGCCGATCCGCGCCGTCGCGGTAAACAAATGGCGAGCTTTTCCGTCGCCTATCCGCTGAGCTACGGCGTGGGCTCACTAATAACCGGCAGCGCGGTCGAGGCTGCCGGTTATGTCGGGATGTTTTTTATTTTAGCCGCCGTGCAGGCATTGGGACTCATTTTCGCTCTGGTCAACGCGCCGAAACTGAGATCACCCGCGAACTAAGACAATGCAATTCGATGACCAGTGACAAACCCGAATCGATTTGGAGCCGCGCCTTCGCGCTGCTCTGTTTGGCTGAGTTTCTTGGCTACGCGCAACACTTCATTCTTCAGCCGACATTTCCGCTTTATATTACTCATCTGGGAGGCTCGCCTTTTGTCGTCGGATTGGTCATCGCTTCGTTCGGCGTCACCAGCGTCATATCCCGCCCGATCATCGGTTATTGGGCCGATCGTTGGAGCGAGACCGGCGTGATGATCCTGGGGTTATTGACCCAGACCATAAGCATCGCCTTCTGCTTCTTACCGTTTGCCGGCGCGACGATGTTCGCCAATGGTCTGCGCGGCATCGGCTGGTCCGGCATGAACACCGGCGGCTACACGTTGCTCGCGACCGCCGCACCCGTGGACCGGCGCGGCGAAGCCTCCGGCTATTACGGTGGTGTGCAATCTGCTGCGACGATCATATTTCCAGCGGTGGCGCTGTGGATCATCGATGCGCACTTTGGCGGCTTTGGCGCGGCATTCCTGGTGGCGATGAGCCTCGTTCTTGCCGGCGCTGTTGCGGCCTATGCTCTATCCCGAGCGGTTCCGCAGCGCTCACGCCACGCCCAAGTCCAACCCATAGAAGCTTGGTGGCGTGAAATCATCAACGTCTTCGACCGCCACATCTTGCTAGCTGCGGCGCTCCTTTTCACGCTGCATCTTTCGCTGCCTTGCCTGTCGAGTTTCGTCGTGCTTTACGCGCGCCAACTCGGCATCAGCCACTTCGGCTGGTACTACGTGGCGATCGGCGTAACCAGCACGCTCGCGCGGCCTCTGCTCGGTCGCCTGTCGGACAAGATCGGCTGCGGCCGTTCGCTCATCGTCGCTTTTATTCTAGAGACAATCGCCTTACTGTTGTTGTCTATAGTCGGCACCCTGGTCGGCGTGATACTCAGTGGCTCACTTTACTTCATGGGTTCGGCCATCGGCGGTTCGCGCATTCTTGCGCTGGCGATGGAACAAGCCCCGGTCGAACGGCGCGGTCGCGCCATGGCGAGCTTTTCCGTCTCCTTCCCGCTGAGTAACGGAGCGGGCGCTTTGCTGAACGGGTTCGTCGTCGACTTGGCCGGCTACCGATGGATGTACATTACAGCGGCCGTAATGTGCGCTTTCGGCCTGGTGCTGACATGGAAACAGTGGTCGAAGCTGAAATGAGTTCGGCTGCGATCGACCACGGCAGGGTTGTTGTTGCCGTCGACAAGATGAGTTAAGCATGAGTCGGATTATACATTGCAGTAAGACTAAGGAGTCTAGAAGATGAAGAGTCGCCTTTTCGTACCGCTGATCTTAGCATTGCTTGTGTCGGCGATTGCTGGCGCTCGCCCGGCTCACGCGAAAAGTTACATCGCGTACATTTCGGACTCTAGCAATTCGTCGGTGGTCTACTGGATCGCCAAAGAGGTGGGCATCTTCAAAAAGCACGGGCTCGACCTCGACACTATCTTCATTGACGGCAGCGTGCGCGGGATTCAGAGCCTGATTGCCGGCGATCTCGGCTACAGCGGCGCGGTGGGCACTGCCGTGATCAACGCAAACCTCGCGGGTGCGGACGTCGCTATTGTTCAAAGTCAGATGAATACCTTGCCCTACTTCATCATCGGCAACGCCAAGATCAAATCACCGGAAGATCTCAGAGGTAAAACCGCGGCGGTGCATATACCTGGGACGTCGGCTGATTTCGCCATGCGTTTGGCTTTGACCAAAGCCGGGATTCCGTACAAAGACATCAAGGCTGTAACGCTCGGCGGCGCTCCCGCAAGGCTCGGTGCGACGATCAATGGCCAGACAGATTTCACCATTGTCAGCGAAGGAGAAAAACTCCACGGCGAAAAGAATGGACTCAAAGTGATCATCGACATGGCCAAGCTCAAGGTGCCGTTCCAATTCAATTGCAGCGTGGCAACGAGGAAGAAAATTAAAGAGAATCCCGACGAGGTTCGCCGCGTTGTCTGGGCTTTGGCCGAAGCGGGACACTATTTCAAAACGCACAAAGACGAGTCGATTAAAGTCATGCAAAAATATACTCGCGGCTTGGATCGTGCCGTCCTCGAGGGTGCGTACGCAGCCAACTACGAGTTTCTCGTCGAAGATACTTACCCGACGCTTGAAGGTTTGAAGCAAACGCTCGACATCCAAGCCCTGACCGACCCGCGCGCCGGCAAAGCCAAAGCGGAGGACTTCGTCGAACTTCGCTTTGTCGACGAATTGAAGAAATCCGGCTTTCTCGACAAGCTTTATGGTCGGCGGTGAGACCAACTTCTTACCGGCAGACTGTGTGAAAACTACGTTCATGGTTCGACGGCGCTCACACGAATGGAATCGCTTCATTTGCAATTAAGCACTTAGCGGTTCGCTCCTTCGATAGTCTCAGGACGGACTCTGAGCGCCGTCGAAGGGCTCCGAAAGAGTTTTCACACAGTCTGGCGTAACAAGCGATCGACCCGACGTTTCGCCGAGCTCCCACCGACCCTCATTTCACAAATCGCGTCTTCGCGAAAGCCGTCTTTCGCATTTGGCTGGCTTACCGAATCGGCGCGACAGTCTGCACGATAGATATTTTTCTTGAGTTGCGATAAGAACGGGCTATTCTCGATTGCGAAATACAGTCGAAATCGGAGAAACAATGAAATTTGGCATATTCGTTTTCGGCGACAACCATCCCGACCTCGGCCGTTCCAATCAGAAGTATTACGAAGAAGTCCTGACGATGGCGGAGTGGGCGGAGGAATTGGGCTTCGATTCTTTCTGGCTGGGAGAGCATCATTTTTATTGGTACGGCACCTGCGTTTCTCCGCCAATGATCATCGCGGCTCTCGGGCAGCGGACTAAGAGAATACGGTTAGGGCCGGCAGTAAGCGTTCTGCCGTTTCACCATCCGCTGGTTGTGGCCGAGGAATATGGGTTGGCCGACAATCTCTGCGGCGGCCGGCTGAATTTCGCCATTGGCAGCGGCTTTTCGCCAGTCGAATACAAGACCTTCGGCATGTCGATGGAGGAAGCGCGAGAAAGATACTGGGAGTCATTCGAGGTTATTATAAAAGCGTGGACGCAGGAGGAATTTTCCCACCAAGGAAAATATTTTCAGATCGAGCATGGCTCGTTGTTCATGAAGCCGATGCAGAAGCCGATGCCGCCGACTTGGATCGCCGCCTCCAGCGACGAGACCTTGACCAGGACGGGAGAGCTGGGATTCTCCACCATGGGGATTCCCTTTGCGCGGTCCAATACCATACTTGAGGTCAAGGAAAAAAACGATCTCTTCAAGGAATCCTATGTTCGGGCGGGCCATAAGGAAGAACCGGATATCATCGTTGCTCTCCACGTTTACCTGACACGAGGCGAGGAAGACGCGGTTGACTCAGCGCGTCCCCACTTTGAGCGCGTCGTTGACTATCTCAAAAAGTCTCGGCGCCCGGGAGCCAAGGTTCCTGATTTTGATAACATCAGAAAGGAAAAACTTGCCGTTGTTACCACTCCTGAGAATGCAGTCGCAATCCTAAGGGAATACGAAAAGATCGGCGTCACTCACGTCATCAGCATGGTCAACTTCGGTGGCGTCCCGATGAACGACGTAAGGCGCACACTGGAGCTCATGTCCAAGGAAGTCTTTCCAAGATTCAAATGAATTTTCTGTGATGGAATTTTCCTCGCGACACTCTGTCGCATTGTCATTATAGGGCGGTCTTTTGGTCCGCCGTATTTCCACTGATCATTAACTCCATCCAAGGCGCGCGTGAGGTCGACGAAAATTATCTTCGAGTCGGCAGGAGTCTTTCCGCGACAAATCTCCAGATGTTTTTTACCATCACTCTGCCGTCTTCCATCCCCTACATTCTCGCCGGACTGCGCACCAGCATCGGCCGCGCCATCGTCGACGTCATCGTCGCTGAGTTTTTCATGTCCTCCAAAGGTCTCGGCTACTTCATCAACCTCAAAGCTAATGCCCTGGAGATGGCCTTCGTCGCCATCGTGCTTCTGGCTTTTTTCGGCATCACGCTGGTCAGCCTCGTCACCTATATCGAAAACCGCTTCTGCAACTGGTAATAAGAATGAAGATGGACCACCGATTTTTGCCGAGGTCGATATGAACACGATTAACAGACGGTTCGCTAGGATCATTAACACGATTATCCTACTCATTGTAATTTCTCCTCTCGCCGCCGCCGAACTGTCGCCCGTTGGCCTATGGAAAACCATCGACGACAACTCCGGCCAGCCAAGGGGCTTGGTTCGCATTCAAGAAATAAATAGCCGGTTCGAAGGCAGAATCGAGAAAATTTTTCCCAAGGCAGGGGACGACCCCGCGCCCAAATGCGACAAATGCGATGGCACTCGGCACAACCAGGCGGTACTCGGCATGACGATCCTTTCGGGTCTTACGAAGCAGGGCGAAGAGTATCAAGGCGGAGAGATACTCGACCCTGAAACCGGCAAGATTTACCGCGTCAAGATGAAGCTCGCCGAAGGCGGCAAGAAGCTCGAAGTGCGCGGTTTTATCGGCGTATCGTTGTTTGGACGCAGCCAGATTTGGCTGCGCGAAGAGTAAGACTATCGCGTCTGCGGCATCGCCCACATTGTGCGAATAGAAGCACGCATTGAAAGATCCCGAATGACTGAAGTTCGTTTTGTCGACACCACGCTTCGCGATGGCCAGCAAAGCCTATGGGCTTACAATATGAGAACGGGAATGATCGTCCCCGTGGTCGACCAGATGGACCAGGCCGGTTTCGAAGCCATCGAGCTCGGCGGCCCCGTGGAATTGCCGAAATGCGTGAAGGAGCTGCGCGAAGATCCATGGGAACGCTACCGGCACGTCATTCCAAAATTCGAACGAACACCACTGAGACTCATCCATGGAACGCGCAGTGGATTTGCAATTTATCCCCACGCCCTTCATCAGCTTTACGATACCTGCATGGCCAACGTCGGAGTTACCGAGGTGCGAATCTCCGATTCCTGGAACGATCCGGCTGATTGGGCCTGGCGTGTCAAACAAGCGAAGAACGCTGGCCTCAAACCGATTATCAATCTCATTTACACCGTTTCACCGCGTCATACCGACGAACACTTCGCGGCCAAGGTTCGCGAAGCGATCGCCCTCCACATCTATCGGATCATTCTCAAAGACCCCGGCGGCATCTTAACTCCCGAACGAACCAAGACACTCGCTCCAGCTGTGCTCAACGCCGCTAACGGCACGACGGTGGAATTGCACACCCACTGCACGACAGGACTCGGCACGCTATGTTGCTTGGAAGCCATAAAAGCCGGCATGACTAACGTCAATACGGCCATTCCGCCCCTTGCTGACGGCTCATCGAATCCGTCCGTATTCAACGTCGCGATGAACGCACGCGCTCTAGGTTACGCCGCATCGATTGACGAAGAGCCGCTCCGTCAAGTTACGAAACATTTCACCACCTGCGCCAAACAAGAGAATCTCCCGATCGGCAAAACACCCGAATACGATTACGCGCAATACGTGCACCAAATTCCCGGCGGCATGATTTCGAACTTGCGACACCAACTGACTCTCGTCGGCATGGAAAACAAACTCGATCAGACGCTGGAAGA
>Ga0137403_10003189_pt1 | contig 19789 bp, 20 predicted proteins | sample CZOMad2_1_16fung_FD_122057 | JGI IMG/M metagenome (GOLD analysis project Ga0137403, IMG submission 122057) | Vadose zone soil fungal communities from Angelo Coast Range Reserve, California, USA - CZOMad2_1_16fungal (Hybrid Assembly) | ecosystem: Environmental > Terrestrial > Soil > Vadose zone...
CTGGCCCGCGAATTCAAGGACAAGTATTCGCGGCTGGACGTCCTGGTGAACAATGCCGGCGCTATCTTCACGCGCAGAGAGACGACGGCCGATGGCTTCGAGCGCACCTGGGCCTTGAATCACCTGAGCTATTTCCTGCTCACCCAGGAGCTGCTCGGACTGCTGAAGGCGAGCGCCCCGGCACGAATCGTCAACGTCGCTTCGACCATGCACACGGGCGGCGTCATCGACTTCGACAATCTGCAGGGTGAGAAGAGCTATGGCGGGATTCGCGCCTACAGCCAGTCCAAGCTTGCGAACGTCCTCTTCACTTATGCGCTGGCCAGACGCCTGGAGGCAACGCAGATCACCGCCAACTGCCTGCATCCGGGCGGCGTCGCGACGGGCCTTGGACAGAAAACGCCTGGCGCGCTCAAGCTGCTTCTGAGGCTCGCCAGACCCTTCCTGGCAACGGCCGAGCAGGGCGCGACGACGTCGATCTATCTGGCGTCGTCCGCGGATGTCGAGGGCGCCAGCGGAATGTATTTTGCGAAATGCAAACCGGCCCACTCTTCGGCCGCCAGTCACGATGGAGCCCTACAGGAACGGCTGTGGGAACTCAGCTTAAGACAAATCGGGCAAGGCAAAGCTGCAGACCCGGTCTAGGCATAGACGGCGCCGCGTCGACGCTTCCTCTCCTCGTCCGGCCTGCCGCTACGTCCGATCATGATACCGGCGGCGGATTGCGTTCGGTGAAGCCGCGCTGATGCCAGTAGGGATAGGTCAGCGTGGTCGCACTCGCGGCGTCCAGCTTCGCGACTTGTTCCGGCGTCAGGTTCCAACCGATGGCACCGAGATTCTGGCGCAACTGTTCCTCGTTGCGCGCGCCGACGATGACATTCGCAACAGTCGGTCGTTGCAGCAGCCAGTTCAGGGCGATCTGCGGCACGCTCTTGCCGGTTTCCTTGGCGATCCCGTCGAGCGCATCGACGACGCGGTAGAGGTATTCCTCGGCTACCGGCGGGCCGTAGTCCGCCGTGGCGTGCAGACGGCTGACCTTCGGCACGGGCTGGCCGCGCCGGAGCTTGCCGGTGAGCCGCCCCCAGCCGAGCGGGCTCCAGACGACGGCGCCGACCTTCTGGTCGACGCCCAGGGGCATGAGCTCCCATTCGTACTCGCGCCCGATCAGCGAATAGTAGGCCTGATGGGCGACGTAGCGCGCCAGTCCGTACTTCTCGGAGATCGCCAGCGACTTCATCAGGTGCCAGCCCGAGAAGTTCGAACAGCCGATGTAGCGCAGCTTGCCGGCACGCACGAGATCATCGAGCGCGCCCAGGGTTTCCTCGATGGGCGTCTGCGCGTCGAAGCCGTGCAGTTGGAAGAGGTCGATATAGTCCGTCCCGAGTCGGCGCAGGCTCCCCTCGCAGGCCTTCAGCAGATGATGACGCGAGGAGCCGACGTCGTTGGGTCCTTTTCCCGCGCGAAAAGTCGCCTTCGTCGAGATGATCACGCGATCGCGGCGGCCGGCGATCGCCTTGCCCAGAACCTCCTCGGCCAGACCATCCGAATAGACATCGGCGCTGTCGAACATGTTGAGGCCGGCGTCGAGGCAGATATCGACCAGGCGCGTGGCCCCCTTGACATCGGTGTCGCCCCACGCACGGAAAAAATCATTGCCGCCCCCGAATGTGCCGGTGCCCAGACTCAACGCCGGCACTTTCAATCCCGATCCACCGAGCAGTCTGAATTCCATGGCTGCCGTCTCCTTCAGCTTGTGGTGTAAGGTCTGAGCTCGACCGACGAGGCAGAACAGATCGACCCGTCCTCGTCACGAACCGTCCGACCCCCGATGCAACATCGATGCGTCCGCTCAGGAATGACAGCGCGGAACTGTCATGGAAAGTGCAACGATGGAAATGCAGACCTGCGTCGACGGACGATCATGTCGCCGACGCGACGGCCCATACGAGAACCGGACCGACGATCTAAGAGCCCAGCTTCTGCCGCTTGTCGTAAACCGCGTTCACGAACGCCGTCGCGGCATCGATGATTCGGTTCTTCGGGTTTCTCCCGCAATACAGATCGAGATAGCGCAGGAGCCCATTGGACTTGTATTGCGCGGAAATGTCATAGGTATCCGGCTGCAGCCAATTGTATGCCGTGAGGAAGCCCGTGAACCAGTGGGCATACTGTTCGGACTGCTTGGCGTCCAGATTGCGCTCTTCGAGAAACTTGCTGCAGGTTGTCGTGCCAAGACCGCGGACGCCGAATTTCTTCTTCGCATCGGCGGAGCCGGCGTCATTCATGGCGAGCGCAGAGAGCAGAAGAAACGCTACTGCTCCCACTATGGTTCGTCTACCGATCATCGCTTTCTCCTGCCGTCGTTCACCGCGGCCGCCTGGCGATTGCCCGCACCGCTCGCCCTGAGGCGCGCAGTCTATCGAATAGGCGAAGTACTCGACAAGGCACGGCGGCGGGACAATCCGCCGCGTTCCGCACGACGATCATATTCGGGGGATTCTCAGCGCGATCGGAGCGCCGGGAGAATTAAGACGAGGAACAGCGCCGCCAGAACCAGCGCCAGAGCCGTCAGCACGTCCCAGCCGACCGGCTCCCCGAGGCCGGTCGCGCTCGCCAGCACGCCGACGACCGGGATCGCCAGCGTTCCCACGGAGATGCCAACCGCGGGGAAGCGACGGACGAGCTTGAACCACGCCCAATGGCAGAAGAGCGTGCCCACGATGACAGAATAGGCAGTCGCCAACCATGCCTGCCGGCTGACAGCGCCCGGGTCGAAGCCGCGATCGAAGACGATGGCACCGATCGCCACGGGAATCCCGCCGAGGATCAACTGCCAGCCCGTCAGCACCGTGACCGGCAGGGTAAATCGGTAGTATTTGAGGGCGACGGTGCCGAGCGCCCACGACATGGCGGCGACCAGCATGACCACGGGGCCGACGGGATCGACCAATACGGTTTCATATTGCGGCAGTATCAGAACCGCCATGCCCGCAAGCCCGGCGACGAGCCCGCCGACGGTGTAGGCCGTCGGCCGTTCGCCCAGTAGCGGCACGGCCAGCAGGGCCGCCCAAAGCGGCATGGTGAACGCGATGATCGCGGCGCGGCTCGCCGCCAGATGAGCGAGGCCGGTGGCGGAGCAGATGTGCCAGATCGTGACGTTGAACAGGCTGACGATCAGCAACGGCCGCACCTGGCCACGCGGGACGCGGAAGCTTTGGCCCGCCAGGCGGCAGACCAGAATGAACCCCGCCCCGGCGCCGAAAAGGCAGATGCTGCGGAAGGTCCAAACCGGCACCTCCGCGACGGCGCGCTTCATCACCGGCCAATTGACGCCCCAGAGCACCGTGAGGACTGCCAGCAACAGTAGACCGGCGCCGACACTGATCCTGCCTGAGTTCGAGACGTCGTCCGTCCGCGCCTGCACCTGCGTCACGGCGTCGACCCCGAAACGTCAACGGACTGCCGCCGCTCGTCGATAAGGCGGAGGATCTCCTGCCGCTCGGCCGGCAGCATGATCATCCAGTCGCGAATCTCGTCGATGTTGCGCAGGCAACCGACGCAGAGGCCGGTCTTGTCGTCGAGGCGGCAGATGCTGACGCAGGGAGACGGCGGGCCGCTCGCCAGCAGACGCTGCCGCTCCGCCCGGCGGCGCTCGCGATCAAGAAGGCGTCGGGTCGTTGCGTCGTCCATGTCGGCGGTATAAGTCACATGTCGGTCAAGGTGTAGCGGAGATGGCTCGAATCCAATCGGCGCCGTCTATTACCATGCCCGACGGGATTGCGCCGCCCTCGTTTTCGCGATCCGCGAGACAGCACCTGGAAGCATGATTGAAACGCACAGCATCGTTACGCGAATTCGACTCGCAACCGGGCTGGTCCTGTTCTTCTATCTCTTCACCCATTTCGCCAACCACAGCCTTGGTCTCATCTCGCTCGAGGCCATGGAGCATGGACGCCGGCCATTTCTGGAGCTGTGGCGCAACCCGATAGGGACCATCGTTCTCTACGGGTCGCTTGCTACTCACCTCGGACTGGCGTTCTGGTCGATCTATCGGCGACGCAGCCTGCGGATGCCGGCCTGGGAAGCGGCCCAATTGATCGTCGGGCTGCTGATCCCGCCGCTGCTGGCGATCCACATCATCGGGACGCGGCTCGCCCATGCGATCTACGGCACGGACGATACCTACACATATGAACTGCTGGTCATCTGGGTATTCCAGCCTGTCAGCGGAATCCAGCAGGCCGCCGTGCTCGTCGTGGCCTGGCTGCATGGCTGCATCGGGCTGCATTTCTGGCTGCGACTGAAATCCTGGTATGCGCAGTGGCTGCCGTTCGCCTATGCCGGCGCTCTCCTCGTGCCTGTGCTCGGACTTCTCGGCTATGCCGCCGGCGGTCGCGAGGTCGCGAAGCTGGCCCAGGATTCCTCGTGGCTCGATCAGGCACGGGAGAAAATCGGCTTTCCGGATCAAGCGGGTGTCTCCTCCCTCTATGCCATCGAACATTGGTTCCTGATCGGGTTCGCCGTCGTCCTCGTGGGGACGCTGGCGGCTCGCGGCGTGCGGCGCTGGCTGATCCGGTCGCGCGCCATCGCCATTCGCTACCCGACCGGACAGGTCATCGAGATCCAGCCGGGCACGACGATTCTCGAAGCCAGTCGCGTCGCCGGCATTCCGCACGCTTCGGTCTGCGGCGGCCGCGGCCGCTGCTCGACCTGCCGCGTCCGCATTTCCGAAGGGCTCGATCGCCTGCCGGCGGCGAGCGAGCAGGAGCGTAAGGTGCTCGATCGGGTCGGCGCTCCACCCAATGTCCGCCTCGCCTGCCAGACCCGTCCGACGGCCGACATCTCGGTCGTGCCCCTGCTCCCGCCGACGGCCAGCCCGCGCGATGCCCAGCCCCGACCCGGCTATCTGCAGGGCCATGAGGAGGAGATCGCCGTGCTGTTCGCCGATCTGCGCGACTTCACGCGCATGGCTGAGCACAAGCTGCCCTACGACGTCGTCTTCCTGCTGAACCGCTACTTCCGGGCCATGGGAACGGCCATCGAGGCCACCGGCGGGCAGCTCGACAAGTTCATCGGCGATGGCGTGATGGCGCTGTTCGGCGTCGGCAGCCGGCCCAGCGAAGGGTGCCGGCAGGCGCTGGCGGCGGCACGAAGGATGTCGGAGAGCCTGCGCGATCTCAACCAGAGTCTCGCCGGCGACGTCGCCGATCCGCTGCGGATCGGCATCGGCATTCATGCCGGGCCGGCCATCGTCGGCGAGATGGGCCACGGCCGCGCCACCTCGGTGACGGCGGTGGGCGACACGGTGAATACGGCCAGTCGTCTGGAAGCCTTGACCAAGGAATATCAGTGTCAGCTGGTGATTTCGGACGCCGTCGCCCGCTACGCGGAACTCGACGTCTCCGGCTTCGAGCGCCACGAGATCGAAATCCGCGGGCGCCTGGAGCCGTTGACGATACGCGTCATCGGCGATTCTCAGGATTTGCCCGCGGGCATCGCCGCCCCGGCCAACGCCCCGCAACGGCGCGGTGACGCGTCGAAGGCCGATGCGGCCCCACGGACGGCGTAGGAGGTCCGAATTTCTTGTCGAATCCGGGACACGACACGGATCTCGATCCCGCGGACGGCAAGTATGCGCCGTGGGTTTCGCTGCTGCGTGAGGATTCCGGCTATTTGCGAACGGCGCCGGCGCCGGCCTACTGGGCCCTGGCACCTTACTATGTCGGTCAATACACCGAGACCGCCTGCTCGCTCGCCACGGCCGTCATGGTCGTCAATGCGGGTCGCGCCAATATCGCGCGCAGCGCCGGCACCAAGTTGATAACACAGACATCGTTGCTGGAAACAGTGGCGAGCGAACTGTGGCGAGCCGGAGTCGCCAGCGATGACGGTCACGGCGTCGGGCTCGTGCAGCTACAGGGTCTTCTCGCCGCCAGCTTTGGATCGAACGAGATAGCGGCGGCCGATGTCGAGGCCGTTCCACTGCTGCGGCATACCACCGAGGCGCTCGACCGATTCCGTGCCGTCCTGCGGGCGTGCGAAGCAGAGCCCGGACGATTCGTCATCGCCAACTACTACATGGCGACCGTGGTCGGCCGCGGCGACTATGGCCATTTCTCACCGATCGGCGCGTACGATGCGGTGCGCGACCGCATCCTGATCCTCGATGTCTATCGCGTCGAGCTTGAACCCTATTGGGTGCCGGCGGAGCGGCTCTTCGATGGCATGGCGACGATCAACCGCGCCGATGGGGAGCCGCGCGGCTATCTGACCATCAGGCTCCCCGCATCCTGAACGAATTGGAGCGGCTTCAGCTGTTGTTGGCCGCCTTGTACTTGTCGATCTTCTCCTTGAGCTCCTGCTGTTCCTCGCAGCCGTTGCAGGCCTTGGCCAGGACCTTGAGCCGCTCCTCTGCCTTCGGCAGGTTCTTCAGCTCGAGGTACAACTCGCCGAGATACTCGTTGGCGCCGACATGGTTCGGTCTGATGGCCAGGGCCTTGTTGTAGTATTCAAGGGCCTCGTCGGTATTGCCGAGCTTGCGATCGCAGAAGCCCATCAGGTTGAGCGCATCGGGGTTGCGCGGATCCTTGGCGATGATCTTGTCGAGGATCGGCATGGCGCCCCGGTAGTCCTGGGCGTCGACCTTGGCGCTGGCCTGACTGTACATCGCGGTGATGCTGTTCGACGAGCCCGACGAACTGGACGAACTGGACGATCCGGACGAGCTGCCGCCCGAATTGCTGGAACCGCCACCCGAATTGGCTGCGAATCCGGCGCCACTGGGCAGCGCCACGCCGACCGCGAGTGCCAACGCGAAAGTCAAGAGCGCGCGATTGGTAGCTTGCATACTAGTCCTCCTTACGAAATCACCGGGTCTACCGGGTTGTAGACAATCTGTGCCAATGAACAGGCCGGCGATGCCGATTATTCCTCGCCGCCGCGTCACGGCAACCAAGCCCACCACGCGTACTATCGGCGATGCCGGCGGGATGCAAGCTCCGGCAGCAATTTGGCGGTCACCCGCCGGCGCTGCGGCGAGCGGTTCCTTGCTTTGTTTCCTGCTAGCGCGGTCGCTATAGTCGCGGGAATGAAGGTTAATTGGGATAGCACCGCCGCAGACTATGCATCCTTCCGCGTTGGCTTCCCGGCGGAGTTCTATGAGCGGCTGGCGGGCCATGCCATTGCCGACCGCACCGGGACGCCAGGGCGTGCCCTCGATCTGGGAACCGGAACTGGAACGCTCGCGCGTGGGTTGGCGGCGCGCGGATGGCGGGTAACCGGGCTCGACATATCCGACGCCATGATCGGCGCGGCGCGCTCGCTGGATGCGGCCGCCGGCGTCAGTGTGGACTACAGGATCGGGCGGTCGGAGGCCACCGGCCTTCCGGCGGCGACCTTCGATCTCATTTGCGCCGGTACCTGCTGGCACTGGTTCGACAAGCCGGCGGCGGCCCGCGAGGCCTATCGCCTGCTGAAGTCGGATGGCCGGCTCGTCGTTGCAGCGATGGAGTTCCAGTCGGAACCCGACAACGTCGTGGAGTCCACCAGCGAGCTTATTCGCCGCTACAATCCGGAATGGTGGTCGAGCGATCAGCTGGGGTTTCGCTTCGAATGGGCGGATGATCTGAGCGCCGCCGGGCTCGCCATCCTCGATCGCTTCCAGTTCGATGTCGCCGTGCCCTACACCCACGAAGCCTGGCGCGGCCGCATCCGCGCCAGCGCCGGCGTCAGCGCCAGCCTGGGTCGGGCCGCCGTCGATGCCTTCGACCGCGAGCACGCCGAGTTGCTGCGCATGCGGTTCCCGCAGGAGCCGCTGGCCGTGCCTCATCGCGTTCTTGCCATCGTCGCGCGCAAAGAATCCTAGCCAGGCCGCGACGGCACCGGCGCACCCGAATGTCACCGCGAAAACATATGACAGAGCGGAGACGGATCGCTAGTCTCGCCCGCCATGCTGCTCCGCCGAGTTGATGTTGCTCCTCGCCATCGACGGGGCCGGCCCCTATCGATCGTTTGGTTGGTGCTGGTCTTGGTCCTGATGCCATTCGCGCACGTCGCGGCCCAGGACCAACCGGCCGAGTTGCCCGCCGTTTCGCAGCAGGATGTCGATGCGTTGCTGGCGACGCTCGAAGATCCGGCCGCGCGCGACAAGCTCATCCAGCAGCTGAAAACCCTGAAGGCCGTGCAGGCACAGCAGGCGCAACAGGCGCAGACGGTCGAGCCGGAGGGTCTCGGCGCCATTCTGCTGTCCGCGCTGTCCGACCGCGTGCGTCAGGCGAGCGATGCGCTGGTGGCGACGGCGACTGCCGTTCTCGACGTGCCGAGCAGTCTCGGCGTGATCGTCGCCAAACTCGCCGATCCCGGCGAGCGCGCCCGCTGGCTCGAGGTGCTGGTGAAGATCGCCATCATCCTGGCAATCGGGCTGGCCGCCGAGTGGGTGTCCGCGCGACTGCTGGCGCGACCGCGCACCCTGATCGATGCTCGCGTCATCACCAGCTACTGGATGCGCCTGCCGCTCGCCGTCGTGCGCCTCCTTCTCGAGGTGCTGCCGATCGTGGCGTTCTTCGCGCTCGCCTACGGCGTGCTCCCGATGACGAAACCGAACCCGACCACGCGCCTCGTCGCACTCACCCTCATCAACGCGAATGTCATCGCGCGCGTCGTCGGTGCCGTGGCGCGGGTGATCTTCTCGCCGAAGGCGGCTGGACTGCGACTGCTGAGCGTCACCGACGAGACCGCCAACTACGCCGTCATCTGGGTACGCCGGCTCGTCGCCGTATCCGTCTACGGCTACTTCCTCGCCGAGGTCGGCCTTCTCCTCGGTCTGGCGAACGGCATCTACGGTCTCGTGCTGCGGGCCATCGGTCTGCTGGTGGTCGCCATGCTGGTCATCCTGATTCTGCAGAATCGAGCGGCAGTGACAGGCTGGCTGAAGGGCACGGCGGAGGGGAGCCCCTGGAGCAGCGTGCGCCAGCGCACCGCCGAGGTATGGCATTTTCTGGCCATCGGCTATGTCTTTGCCATCTACGGCGTATGGACGCTCGACATCGCCGGCGGCTTCGAGTTTCTCCTGCGCGCGACCATATTGACGATAATCGTCCTCACGGTGGTCCGCCTCGTCACCTCCACGCTGCGCCGCCTGGTCGACCGCGGATTTGCGCTCAGCGCGGAGCTGAAGTCGCGTTTTCCCGGCCTCGAGGCGCGCGCCAATCGCTATCTGCCGTTCCTGCAGGCGTTGTTGCGCGGCGTGATCTATTTCTTCGCCATTCTCCTCCTTCTGGAAACCTGGGGCCTGCACGCGTTTGCGTGGCTGACCAGCGACTTCGGGCGGCGGGTATTCGGCAGCCTGGTGACGATCGGCGCCATCCTGCTCGTCGCCCTCTTTCTGTCGGAGATAGTCAATGAGCTGGTGGAGCGCTATCTCGGGCGCCGCCAGGGCCAATGGCAGGACGCCGCGCGCAGCGCCCGCGTGCGCACGCTGCTGCCGCTCCTGCGCAACGCCTTCCGAATCCTGCTGTTCGTGATGGTGGCGCTGATCGTGCTGTCGGAGCTCGGCATCAACATCGCGCCGCTCCTCGCCGGCGCGGGTGTCGTGGGCCTCGCCATCGGTTTCGGGGCGCAGACGCTGGTGAAGGACGTCATCACCGGCATCTTCATCCTGGCCGAGGACACGGTGGCCGTCGGCGACGTGGTCGATCTCGGCGGCCACACCGGCGTCGTCGAGGCGATGACGCTGCGCAGCATCCGCCTGCGCGACCATACGGGCGCCGTGCATACCATTCCCTTCAGCGCCGTCAGCACGGTCATGAACATGACGCGCGATTTCGGCTACGCCGTCTTCGACATCGGCATCGCCTATAGCGAGGACCTCGACCGCGTCATCGACCTCGTGCGCAAGCTTGGCGACGAGATGCGCCAGGACCAGGCCTTCGCCCGCGACATCCGCGAGCCGACCGAGGTCATGGGCATCAACCGCTTCGCCGACAACGCCGTGATCATTCGCGCCCGCCTCAAGACCGCGCCCGGCAAGCAGTGGAGTGTGGAGCGGGAATTCAACCGACGCCTGAAGCGCTTGTTCGAGGAACATGGCATCGCGCGGGCCAACGCGGCGGCCGTGCCGACGATCTATCTGTCCGAGGCGCGGCCGGCGGCGGCACCGGCGGTCACCGGCCCCGAGCCGGCGCCGCAGACCTGATCGGCAGGCGCCATGTCCGGACATCCCGCCGCCGATCGGGCAATCCCGCAGGTCCGCCATTTCGGCGCGGTCAATTGGATCGGCCTGTGGACGCTCTACTACAGGGAAGTGCGGCGATTCGTGAAGGTGGCGACGCAGACCGTACTGGCGCCGCTGGTGACCACCCTGCTCTATCTCGCCATCTTCGTGCTCGCCATCGGCGATCCCGCGCACAAGATCGGTGACGTCCCGTTTCGGTCATTCCTGGCGCCCGGCCTGATCATGATGGCCATGGTCCAGAACGCCTTCGCCAACACCTCGTCCTCGATCATGATCTCGAAGATCCAGGGCAACATCGTGGACACGCTGATGCCGCCACTGTCGCCGGGCGAGCTGACCTGCGGATTTGCCCTCGGCGGCATGACGCGCGGCCTGGCGGTCGGATTCATCATGTGGGGGGCGATGACCTTCCTGGTGCCAGTCGCCGTCCACGACTTTCTGTTTGTGTTGTTCCACGCTGTCGCCGCGTCGCTCATGCTGTCGCTGCTCGGCCTCATCGGCGGCATCTGGTCGGAGAAGTTCGACCATCTGGCGGCGGTGACGAACTTCATCATCACGCCCTTCGCCTTCCTCTCCGGCACCTTCTACTCCATCGGCGGCCTGCCGCCGTTCTGGCATGGGGTCGCCCATCTGAACCCGTTCTTCTACATGATCGATGGCTTCCGCTACGGCTTCACCGGCCATGCCGACGGCTCGCTGACCGCCGGGCTGATCGTCTTGACCATCGTCGACATCCTGCTGTGGGCGCTGGCCTACCGGATGTTCGCCCGCGGCTACCGGCTGAAGGCCTGAACCGATCCGATGCCGACGCTCGTCATGCCCCGGCGCTACGGCGCGGTGAACTGGCGCGGCCTGTGGACGCTGTGCCTCAAGGACCTCCACCGCGCCCGCAAGAATTTCCGCTACAGCGTGCTCGGGCCCGTCGTGTCCAATCTGCTGTTCCTGATCGTGTTCGCGATGGCCCAGGGCCGCGGCGGCCCCTATGTCGGCGATCTCACCTTTCTTCAGTTCCTGGTGCCCGGCCTGGTCATCTTCGCCGTCTGCGAGAGCGCCTACTCCACCTCCTCGGAGTCTCTCCTGTTCGACAAGATGGAGGGCATGATCGCGGATACGCTGATGGCGCCGCTGACGCCGCTGGAACTGACGGTCGGGTATGCCTGCAGCTCGGCGGCGATGGGACTCATCACGGGAGCGGCCGTAGCATTCCCGATGCTGTTCGTGGTGCACCTGCCGATCGCATCGCTGCCGTTGATCCTGTTCTTCGCGGCGGGCGGCGCCCTCATGCATGGCTTGCTCGGCATCATCGTCGGCCTGTGGGCCGAACGCTGGGACCATCACGCGGCCGCCATGACATTCATCGTCATACCTTTCGGGTTCCTGTCGGGCACCTTCTACTCCGTCGCGTCGCTGCCGGCACTGGCGGAGCAGGTGGCGCGCCTCAACCCGGTCTTCTACGTGATCGACGGCTTTCGCGCCGGCAGCACCGGCCATGCCGACGGCTCTGCGATCACCGGTGGTATCGTCGTCACCCTCGTCGTCCTGGCGCTCGCCGCCGGCGCCCATCGCCTGTTCCGCATCGGCTACAAGCTGAAGCCATGAGCGCACCCGATGACCGGATCGACATCGAGGCCGGGCGCCGCCTGTTCACGCAGGAATGCCGTTTCGTCGCCGGCGCCGACAACATCGAAGCGCTGCCGCCCATCGGCCTTCCGGAGATCGCCTTCGCCGGCCGTTCCAACGTCGGCAAGTCGAGCCTGGTCAACGCGCTGACTGGGCGGACGACGCTCGCCCGCGTGTCGCACACGCCCGGACGGACCCAGCAGCTGAACTTCTTCGATCTCGGCGGCCGCCTCGGTCTCGTGGATATGCCCGGCTTCGGCTTTGCCCGCGTGGCCAAGAGCAAGATCAAGGATTGGAGCGGCCTGATCGAGCGCTATCTGCGCGGCCGTCCCAGCCTGCGGCGCGTCTGCCTCCTGGTCGATGCCCGTCACGCCGCCATGGCCATCGACCGCACCTTCATGGAGCGTCTGGACGCGGCGGCCGTTTCGTACCAGGTCGTGCTCACCAAGTGCGACAAGGTAAAGCCGGACGAGCTTGCAGAGCGGATCGCCAGCCTCGGCGCTACTTTGGCGCAACACGTCGCCGCCCACCCCGACATCATCGTTACCAGCGCCCACGAGGGAATCGGCATCCCGGAACTGCGGGCGGCGTTGGCGGCGCTGGCAGCGCCAGGTCAATTCGACTAGATTGCGCCCGCCGCAACCGCCCGACCGAGCCATGACGCAGATCGACTACACCGAAACCAAGCACTGGCTGCGCGCCGCCCGCACGCTGACGGAAGCCCTGCCGTACATGCGTCGCTATTCCGGCAAGACCTTCGTGGTCAAGTATGGCGGCAACGCCATGGTCAACAAGGAGCTGGCCGGCGTGTTCGCGCAGGACATCGTGCTGCTGCGCCAGGTCGGCATCAATCCGATCGTCGTCCATGGCGGCGGTCCCCAGATCAACCAGATGCTCGATCGGCTGCAGATCAAGAGCCACTTCATTGACGGCCTGCGCGTCACGGACGCGCCGACCATGGAAGTCGTGGAAATGGTGCTGGCCGGCACCACCAACAAGCACATCGTCAGCGCGATCAACGCCGCCGGCGGCAAGGCCGTGGGTCTCTCCGGCCGCGATGCCAATCTGCTGGTCGCGACCAAGCAGGTCCTGAACAAGAACGGCCAGGAGGTCGACCTCGGTTTCGTCGGCGATCCCAAGACCGTCGATCCCCACGTGCTGAAGACGCTGGCCCAGGGCGGCATGATTCCGGTGATCGCGCCGGTGAGCGCCGGCGAAGGCGGGGAGACCTACAACATCAACGCCGACACGGCGGCCGGCGCCATAGCCGTCGCCGTGGGGGCGGCACGCCTCCTGCTGCTGACCGACGTGGCCGGCGTCCTCGACAAGGACGGCAAGCTGCTGGAGAACCTGACGGTATCGCAGGTCAAGACGCTGATGGGCGACGGCACGATTTCCGGCGGCATGATCCCCAAGCTCGAGACCTGCATCGAGGCAGTCGAAGGCGGTGTCGAGGGCGCCGTGATCATCGACGGCCGCGTACCCCACTCCCTCCTGCTCGAAACCTTCACCGAGCGCGGCGTCGGCACCTTTGTCAGCCGGGGTTGACGCCGCGGTGCGAAACCGCCCAATGCCCCTGCGGCATGCCGAGACCTGGATCTTCGATCTCGACAACACGCTCTACCCGGCGTCCTGCAATCTTTTCGCCCAGGTGGACAAGCACATCGGCGAGTTCATCGCCGGCTTGCTCAAGATCGATGCCGACGAGGCCTATCGCCTCCAGAAGCAGTATTTCCGCGACTACGGCACCAGCCTGCGCGGGCTGATGATCCACCATGACGTCGAACCGCAGCTCTTCCTCGACTTCGTGCACGCCATCGACGTGACGCCGGTACAGCCGAGCCCGGCGCTGGAGCGAGCGCTCGGCCGGCTGCCGGGCCGCAAGATCGTGTTCACCAACGGCTCGGCGAAGCATGCCGAGAACGTCATGGCGCGACTTGGCGTCAGCCATCGCTTCGATGCCGTCTTCGATATCGTCGCCGCCGACTACTTCCCCAAGCCGGAGCCGTTCATCTACGACCTCATGGTGCGCCGGCACTGGATCGATCCCAAGCGCGCGGTGATGGTCGAGGATCTGGCCAAGAACCTGCTCCCGGCCCATGAGATGGGCATGGCCACCGTGCTCGTCCGACACGCCGCCGAGTGGGCGCAGGAGGGCGCCGACGCCGCGCATGTCCATCACGCCACCGACGACCTCGTGGCCTGGCTCACCGAAGTCACGGCAGAGTGAGCCGTCGCGGCGGGGCCATGCCTGATCGGGTCAGGTGTGAATCTCGACCAGCTTGCAGCTCGTCGCATAGCCCAACGCTCTTTTGATCGTCGGATAGACGCGCACGCCGGCGATCGTGAGCGCGAGGTCCACCATGGCGTCGTCGTGGATTTCGGCGACCAACTGCCCGCGAAGGTCTTCCGCCTCATCCGCATGCGCCACCACCGCCATGGCAAAGCGACGGGTGAGATCGAGCCGCGGACCGAGCGCGTCGGCATCGTTGCTCAGAGCCGCATGAACGATCGCCGGCGCCACACCGTCATGCAGGGCCTCGTTCACGATGATCTGCAGGCAGGGTCCGCAATCTTCGTGTCTGATCGCGGCGATGCGCGCGACATGCCACACGTCTTTCGGCGCCACGGCGCGGTGGTCCGCCATCGGCATGAATCGCACGACCTTGCGGAAGGCGGCGAGCGAGCGACGCAGGATGTGCCGCATCCAATCAAGGCTTTCGCCCAGCTGCTCCTCATGGCGGTCGAGCCGGCGTTCAAGAAAGGCCGTGATCACGATCGTTCTCCCCGGTCCGCAGCGCGCTCCCGTGATGTTATCGGTGGACCGCGGCTATTCATACCGTCTCCGACGCCTGTCCGCGGTCGGCGACGTTGACACCTCCCCGCCCCTGCCCCATGTTCGGCACGGCGATTGGGCCTTCGATCACCGGAACAATTCCATGAATACGGAGCAGCTGCAGGCGGTCGTCGACGCCGCCTGGGACAAACGCGATACTGTCGGTACCGGCACCCGAGGCGAAGTCCGCGACGCCGTCGAAGCGGCGCTCGACGGCCTGGACAAAGGCGAGTTGCGCGTAGCCGAAAAGGCGGCCGGCCAATGGCAGACGCGGCAGTGGCTGAAGAAGGCCGTGCTGCTCTCCTTCCGTCTCAATGATTCCGTCTCGATCCCCGGCGGCGGCCGTTTCGAAGGCGCCGGCGAGTCCGCCTGGTACGACAAGGTACCCTCGAAGTTTGCGGGCTGGGGCGCCAATCGCTTCAAGGACGCCGGCTTTCGCGCCGTGCCGAACTGCGTCGTGCGCCGGTCCGCGTTCATCGCGCCGGGCGTCGTGCTCATGCCCTGCTTCGTCAATGTCGGCGCCCGCGTCGACAGCGGCACCATGATCGACACCTGGGCGACCGTCGGCTCCTGCGCCCAGATCGGCAAGAACTGCCATATCTCCGGCGGCGCCGGCATCGGCGGCGTGCTCGAACCGCTGCAGGCCGGCCCCGTCGTGATCGAGGACAACTGCTTCATCGGCGCCCGTGCCGAGGTGGCCGAGGGCGTGATCGTCGAGGAGGGCTCCGTACTTTCCATGGGCGTCTATCTCGGCGCTTCCACGAAGATCATCGACCGGGCGACCGGCCAGGTGCACTACGGCCGCGTGCCTGCCTATTCCGTCGTCGTCTCAGGCACGCTTCCGGGCAAGCCGTTGCCCGACGGCAGTCCTGGGCCGGGGCTCTATTGCGCCGTCATCGTCAAGCGCGTCGACGAGAAGACCCGGGCCAAGACCTCGATCAACGAGCTATTGCGGGATTGAGCGCGCGGATACGCTTGTGACCATGGAAATCGATCCGGTCGAACTGACCCGCGATCTGATTCGCTGTCCGAGCATCACGCCGGCGGATGCGGGCGCGCTCGACGTGCTCCAGCGCTCGCTCGAACGTCTCGGTTTCACCTGCCATCGCCTGAAGTTCAGCGCGCCCGACACGCCGGACGTCGACAACCTCTATGCCCGCATCGGCCGCGACGGCGCGCGCAACTTCTGCTTCGCCGGTCACACCGATGTCGTTCCGGTCGGCGACAAGGCGGCATGGTCGGCCGATCCGTTCGGCGCTGAGCTGCGCGATGGTCAGCTGGTCGGCCGCGGCGCCGCCGACATGAAGGGCGCGATCGCCGCCTTCGTGGCCGCGGCGGCAAGGTTCATCGCGCGCTGCAACGGTGCGCTACCCGGCGCCATCAGCCTCTTGATCACCGGCGACGAGGAAGGGCCGGCGGTCAACGGCACCAAGCCGGTCCTGGAATGGCTGCGGGCTCACGGCGAGCGGCTGGATGCCTGCATCGTGGGAGAGCCGACCAACCCGACCCAGCTGGGTGAAATGATCAAGATCGGCCGGCGCGGCAGCCTGACCGGGCGCCTCAGCGTGCGCGGCGTGCAGGGCCACACCGCCTATCCGCAATTGGCGGACAATCCGATTCATCGCTTGCTTAAGATGCTGACGCGCGTGACCGAGCGGCCGTTGGACGAGGGCACGGCGCACTTCCAGCCCTCGACTCTCCAGATCTCCACGATCGACGTCGGCAATCCCGCCAGCAACGTGATCCCGGCGGAGGCCCGCGCCACCTTCAATATCCGGTTCAACGACAAGCACAACGGCAAGGGTCTGGAACGTTGGCTGCGCGACGAGTTCGACGCGGTCGGCGGCGCCTATGAGCTCAAGGTCCAGGTGAGCGGGGAATCGTTCCTGACGCCGCCGGGGCCGCTCTCCGATTTGATCGCCCGCGCGGTCGAGCAGGTTCTCCAGCGGAACCCCGAGCTGAGCACGACGGGCGGCACCTCCGACGCCCGCTTCATCAAGGACTATTGCGCGGTCGCCGAGTTCGGGCTTGCCGGCGCTACCATGCACAAGGTGGACGAGCGCGTGCCCGTTGCCGACATTCGGGCGCTGGCGGACATCTACGTGGCGGTGCTCGCCGGCTATTTCGGCGACGGGGCGGCGCGCTGATGCCGACGATCGTCGAGTTCGTGTATGTCCTTCGCGGGCTCCGCCGGCTCATTCAGTTCGATGTCGGCGGCCTCGGGTATTTCGATCGTTCGATAGAGGGTTTCTGGCGGTCCTTTCGCGTCGCACTGCTGATCGCGCCTCTGTATTCGATCGTCATTCCGTTCGAACTCGAGCTGATCAAGCCGACCGCCGGCTGGCAGCAGATCATGATTGTCGAGATCCTGGCCTACATCGTGAGTTGGCTGCTCTATCCGCTGGTGGCGTACGAGATCTGCCGGTTGGTGGGCCGCGAGGCCGAATATCCCGGCTATATCGTCGTCTACAACTGGTCCAAGATGCTGATCGCGATCGCCCAGGTGCTCGTCTGGTTGCCGACCCTGATGGGTATCACGACGGTGGAAACCAGCCACAGTCTCTATCGAATCGTCTATTTCATATTCTTGATCTATCTGTGGTTCATCGCTCGGGCGGGCCTGAGGATCGACCCCTTCAGCGCCATCGGCATGGTTTTCACGAGCTACATCCTGACATTGGTATTGTCGTTCATTCACACTGCGTTGCTTAACCCGGCTGTGAGTTGACCCGCGCGATGCCGGCACACGGACGGCAAGGGCACCATTAAGCGGAGACCCGCTTCTTCAATACCGCACCTCCGTCAAGTAGAGCCCTTCGGCGGGAGCCGTCGGACCCGCAGCAGAGCGGTTGCGGGCAGCGAGTGCTTGCGCGACGTCATCTTTCGTCCATTTGCCTTCGCCGACCAGCTTCAGCGTGCCCACCATGTTGCGCACCTGATGGTGCAGGAACGAGCGTGCCCGCGCGGTGATCTGCACTTCCTCGCCGATTCGCGCGACATCCAAAACATCGAGGGTCTTCATCGGCGAGTCCGCCTGGCAAAGGCTGGCGCGGAAGCTGGAGAAGTCGTGATGCCCCACCAGCAGCTGTGCGGCGGCGTGCATCGCGCCCGCGTCGAGCGGCGCCCACACCAACCAGGCGCGCCCGCGCTCGATGGCGAGGGGCGCGCGCCGGTTGACGATACGATAGAGATAGAGCCGGGCCTTGGCCGAGAACCGAGCGTGGAAATCCGCTGCCGCGACCTCCGCTTTCACGACCGCGATCGGCGCCGGCTTCAGGTGGAAGTTCAGCGCGTCGCGCACCGTGTCGGCGCCGGCCTCGCGCGCCAGATCGAAATGCACGACCTGGCCCCAGGCATGCACGCCGGCGTCGGTGCGACCCGCGGCAAAGCTGACAACGGTCTCGCCGCAGAAGCGATGAATTGCCTCCTCGAGCGCCTGTTGCACCGAAGGCCCGTTGTCCTGCCGCTGCCACCCGACGAAGGGGCCGCCGTCATATTCGAGCGTCAGTTTGAAGCGGGTCATGGCGGCGTATCGCCAGGCGACGGCAGAACAGTGCCTGGCGGCACGCGGTAGCCGCGCAGGAACTCCTCGGCCGACATCGGCGCCCGCCCGGGGCGCTGAATGCGCACAATGCGCAATGCTTCGCGGCCGCAGGCAACGGTGAGTCCGTCATCGAGAATCGTGCCGGGCTCGACCTCGGATGTCTCCGGGATCGAGTCGGCGGCGAGCACCTTCAGCCGTTCGCCGGCCAGCGCAAACCATGCCCCTGGCCGCGGGCTGAGGGCGCGCACGCGGCGGACGAGGTCTTCGGCTGATCGACGCCAGTCCAGCCGCTCGTCGTCGCGTGTGAGCTTGGCCGCATAGGTAACGCCGGCGGATGGCTGCGGCTGCGCCGTCAGCGCCCCGGATGCCAGACCATCGAGCGCCCGCAGGATCAGGCGCGCGCCCAGGGACGCCAGCGTGTCATGCAAGCTGCCGGCATCGTCGTCCGGCGCGATCGGCACGCGTTCTTGCAGCAGCATCGGGCCGGTATCGAGGCCTGCGTCCATTTGCATGATGGTGACGCCGGTCTCGGCGTCGCCGGCCATCAGGGCGCGCTGGATCGGGGCCGCGCCGCGCCAGCGCGGCAGCAGGGAGGCATGGATATTGAGACAGCCGAGCCGCGGCGCCGCCAGTACCGCCTTCGGCAGCAGCAGCCCGTAGGCGACGACGACGGCCGCATCGAGGCCAAGAGCGGCGAAGGCGGCCGCTTCGGCGGCCGCCTTCAGCGATGTCGGAGTCCGGACCGGGATGCCGCGCTCGAGGGCGGCCGCATGGACAGGCGATGGATGCAGCTTCTGACCGCGACCGGCCGCGCGCGGCGGCTGGGTGTAGACGACAGCGACGTCGTGGCCGGCCCCGATCAATGCGCCGAGCGCCGGGACAGCAAAATCGGGCGTACCCATGAAGGCGAGGCGAAGGCAGGCCATGGCCGTTCCGTCACTATGGCGTCGCGCTCATTAGCCACCACCCTATCCCCGACCTCAAGTGGCGAGGACCGGCCGTTCTCCCGAGGACGAGGCCTCATTGAACCATCGCATTGTCTCCAGTGTCGGGTAAGGGGGCAACCGGGGGAGCTCCCGGCCGTCGGACGAGGACGGCCTCATGTGCCCGGTGCCGGGGGATACACGTCTTCTGGCGCGCGCTTGCGTAACGGCCGGTCACCACGCTCCCGCCGAAAAGGCGCAGGAGGTCCGGCCAGGGGCTGCCCGAAGCGCACACCGGCCCTGAAGCAGGCAGGCCGAGTCGCCAACTTGAGAAGAGTCGCGCCATCCGGACGAGGGGCAGCCGTAAACCGGACGCACGCGACGGCTTGCGGGTTATTCCCCGCGTTCCAGAATGGGGTCTCGCATGACGTGCTCTTGCTGGCTCTTGTCATCAGGCGAGGCCCGGGCGGTCGGCGGCGCCGGATCAGCATGCGGCGTCCCGGGGCCGTCTCGCACGGCCCAGGCCACCGTGCACGGCGGCCCAAAAAGCAAAGGAGCCGTCGCCGGTTTCCAGGCGCACGACTCCATCACATAATTTCCGAATTATAGGATATCGCTCCTATTCCTGTCAAGAG
>Ga0137403_10003192_pt1 | contig 19785 bp, 7 predicted proteins | sample CZOMad2_1_16fung_FD_122057 | JGI IMG/M metagenome (GOLD analysis project Ga0137403, IMG submission 122057) | Vadose zone soil fungal communities from Angelo Coast Range Reserve, California, USA - CZOMad2_1_16fungal (Hybrid Assembly) | ecosystem: Environmental > Terrestrial > Soil > Vadose zone...
CCAGGGGAATACGTTCGACTTTCCGGCTTGGGACGTGTTCTGGGTCACCTTGATGGCCGGAGACCAGCGCGTCCCGTCATTGGTCGAGAACGAGTAATAGACGTCAGTGTTATCCGACCAGGTGGCGTACACGTATCCGAAGTTGTCCACCGCGAGCGCGGGGAACAGGTTGCCGAGACCGGCTCCCGAAGGACACGTCGAACCCGCACCACAACTGAAAATCTTGTAGTCAGTGAAGGTTAGCGTGGGATTGGTGACACTAACGCCCGTGGCCACGCCCACGTAAGCAGCGTTCATATAGGCGGCGCTGTTGTGCGTATTGTCCATGGGATTGTCAGGCCCCACAAAGATCTGGTAGAGATTGCCGTGGCTTGAACAACTGCTTTTGTCGACCTTGATCTGCCCCGCGATGTTCCCGGTAGGAGGGCCGACGCTGGGCTCTGTCGCAGCATCCACTGCCGCTCCCGCCGCGTCAGTGTAGTTCTGGCCTCCATCCGCGGAGCGTTGCACTAAGATTTGAGAGGTGGTCCCAAAATCGTGGTATTCCATGTACACGTGGGAAGGATCGTTGAGGCCATCGAGCCACATGCGATCGTCGAAGGGAAGCACGGCCGCGGCCACGTTGGGAGTACTGAAGGTATCCGCACGGTTGGTGGATTTACTGCCAGTGATTTCCGCTGCGCTCAGGCTGACCACAGCTACATTGGGAGTGTTCGCGTTCGACGGGTCCGGATTGTTCACGGCAACGTCCCCGTCGCCTCCTCCCGGCGCGAAGCCACTCGCACTGCAAAACGGGGTTACGACCATGCCGCAATCGGGCTGACCTTCGTACTTGAATGGAAGAGTTCCGTCGGCGTTCGGCCCGCCGTCGGCAGTCTTATACCAGCGCCACAGATCAAGACCGCCGGGCACTCCGCGGATGGACTGGATGTAGATGCCGCCCTGGGAGTCCACAGTCATGCTGGGCTCGACCGCCTGTCCTGCTCCCGCGGGCAGACACAGACTCTCATTGGGGGTGTACTTCGCGGTACCCGGACCAACGTACGCTGGGGCCGCCTGACCATCCGGGCAATTGTGCTGACCGGTAGGGTTGCTGGGCGGAACCGCGACAGCCACATTGATTCGGACCGGGAAATTGGAAATTCCGGTCGTCGCGTCGAACGCGACCGTATTCCGCAGAAAATCCCCGTTGGCTGTGGATATGGTAAATACCGGAATCGCTGACGGGGCGGTGACCCCGCTGTCACGTATAAGAAGGAGAGCAACGCCTCGGGCAGCCTGACAGTTCGCGGCGATTTGGGCGAACAGCGTAGTCCCGGTCAGATCACCGGTATCGGCCAGGCAGATTCGCCCGCTGGTTGCGGCCGGAAAGTCGGTAGGCAAAGCCCCGCCATTGGGGGCGAAAACGAAGTTCGCGGCTATCGGCGCGCTAATGTCCGTGCCCGCGTTGGAGGTCGTGGACCAGATCGCCGGAATACAATTCGGTAGCACGGCGCAGCCGGCGGTGTTCGCAGGCTGGGGTCCGTTATTCAGTACATCAACGCTGTTCTGAGCGGCGAGAGGAGCCCCGCTAAGCAGTAGTATGGCTCCCAAAAAGGACAACGTCAGCAGCTTTTTCATCGCTTCTCCTCAGTGCTGTCACTCGACGGCGACGCACAGCTGGAACTACGCCAAGTGGATGCGGAACAGGTTCAAAACAATTCGTTCCCCGGGGAAAATGAAATAAGCCAATCTGCGTATGAAGCGATAAGAAAGAAAATTAGTTTCGCGGAGTTAACCTCCACCTAGACGCGGGCGCAGTCCGCATCGCAAAGATGCTGGTAGTGGTACGACGGTTGTATCGGGCGGCTAGTCTTATCGGAATAGCCACGCAGCGGTAGAGGTGCCGCGGGACTTCAAAACCGGACGTCGCGCATAAATTGATCGCGGAGAGAGGAGGGACCTCCGACCCCTGGTCCAGAAGCAGATTCCGGTCCAGTTGACCTCTTTTGAATTCCGTGGGCGCAATTGATTGCTGCGGAATTGTTCCGGCCGTCGGTTATGAGCATTGTTGCTCGCTAGTGGACCTTATCTCTCTTGCTATGGGCGGTAACGTCGCTGATTGCCATTTTGTTTGTTGCTGTACACGGCCGGGCGATTGCAATTGCGCGCCGGTCATTCCGGGACAAGGCGTAGAGTACGAGGTCGACGCAAAATGTAAAGTCATGTAAAGACGAGATTAATTCGCAACCCGGACATCGCTTTTAACGTCAAACGAAGGTTGGCAGTAGTGTGCGCATACAGAAGTTCCGAATAGCATCATGGGGCGAAAGCACCAATAGCTAATCTACCGACGGCGGGAGCTGACAGAAGGCATTTATCCGCTTCAGAAGCTGAGTTCAAAACGATCAAACGAATTTCCCAACACGGCTTCGCGATAGCCGCCATTTATCTGGTGATCGCGTTTCTGTCCGGCTGCGGCGACTCGACCAAACCGAGCACAGCGCGGGCCTCGACTCAAACAGTGGTGCCTGTGGGTGTCGCAACCGCCGAGCGCCGCGACGTGCCCGTCTATCTCAAAGGCCTCGGCAGCGTGACGGCCTCCAACACGGTCAGCGTAAAAACTCGCGTGGACGGCCAACTCGCTCAGGTCAATTTCAAAGAGGGTCAAAATGTAAACAAGGGGGACTTGCTGGCGGTCATAGATCCGCGACCGTTCCAGGTGGCACTCGATCAAGCGCAAGCGACCTTGTTTCGCGACCAGGCTCAGTTGAAGGACGCGCAACTCAACTACACACGCTTCAAAAGTTTGCTCGACGAATCGGGAGCAGTCTCGCAGCAGCAGGTGGATACTCAAAAGGCCACCGCGAATCAACTGGAGGGCACGGTTCGCACGGATCAGGCCCAGATCGACAACGCCAAGCTGAATCTGGCCTACTGCCACATCACCGCTCCAATTAGCGGGCGGATCGGACTGCGTTTGGTCGATGTGGGCAACATGGTGCACGCTGCCGATCCCAATCCGTTGTTGGTGATCACGCAGGTAAGACCGATAGCTGTCCTCTTCACTCTGCCGGAAGACAACCTGCCAACCGTGGCCCAGCACATGCGACAAGGCACGCTATCGGTTGAAGGGTACAGCCGTGACGACCAGACGAAGCTGGCAACCGGCACCCTGCTGACGATCGACAATCAGATTGATCAGACCACCGGCACCGGTAAATTGAAAGCGATGTTTGACAACCAGGACGGCGCTCTCTGGCCGAATCAGTTCGTCAATGTTCGCCTGTTGCTGGAAACACACAAAAACGCAACCGTGATTCCATCGGTTGCGGTCCAGAACGGCCCGCAGGGGAGCTACGTGTTCGTGGTCAAGCCGGACAAGACGGTGGACGTGCGGCAGGTTTCCGTTTCGTTCACCCAGAATAATGTGGCATCCATCGCCAGCGGAATCGCCGCAGGCGATGTTGTCGTGATCGACGGGCAGGACAAGCTTAAGGCCGGCAGCACGGTGGCTCCGCATTCTGGTACAGGGGGAGGAAACAGGAACGCGCAGTCTTCGCCCGCAGGAGCGCCATGAATCCGTCGCGCCTTTTCATTCTTCGCCCCGTCGCGACCACGCTGCTGATGATCGGGCTCTTTCTGGTCGGGGTTGTCGCCTATACCCAGCTCCCCGTTTCCGCCCTTCCCGAGGTTGACTATCCCACTATTCAAGTAGTGACGTTTTATCCCGGCGCCGATCCCGAGGTGATGGCATCTTCCGTGACAGCGCCGCTCGAACGCCAGTTTGGCCAGGTACCAGGCCTGAGCCAGATGACTTCAACCAGCTCCCTCGGCAGCTCCATCATTACCCTGCAGTTCAATCTCAACGAGAACATCGACATCGAGGAGCAGCAGGTGCAGGCAGCCATCAACGCGGCGGCCACCTACCTGCCGCGCGATCTGCCGAATCCTCCCATCTACAGCAAGGTAAACCCGGCGGATTCGCCGATAATCACCCTCGCCCTGACCTCGGACACGTTGCCGCTTTCGAAAGTAGAAGACCTCGCCGATACGGCCCTCGCACAGAAGATTTCTCAACTTCCTGGCGTGGGCCTCGTTTCCATTAGCGGCGGACAAAAGCCGGCGGTACGGATTCAAGCAAATCCGACAGCACTAGCGTCGTACGGAATGAGTCTGGAAGACTTGCGTACTTCGCTCGCCGCCGCCAACGTGAACCAGGCTAAGGGCGTGCTGGACGGCCCGCGCCAGTCTTTCACGATCGGGGCGAATGATCAGCTCAATTCGAGCGCGGAGTACAGCGGCCTGGTCGTTGCCTACAAAAACGGCTCTCCGGTTCGGCTCTCCGACGTTGCCTCGGCTGTGGATAGCGCCGAGAACGCAAAGCAAGCCGCCTGGATGAATACCACTCCGGCAGTGATCGTAAATATTCAGCGGCAACCTGGCAGCAATATCATCAGCGTCGCCGATCGCGTGAAGGTGCTGTTGACGCAATTGCAGTCGTCGTTGCCGTCCTCTGTCAAAGTCCAGATCCTCACCGATCGCACCGAAACCATTCGAGCATCGGTGAAGGACGTTCAATTCGAATTGATGCTCACCGTCGGCCTGGTCGTGATGGTGATCTTCCTCTTCCTGCGGAATCTGTCAGCGACCGTCATTCCCAGCATTGCAGTACCACTCTCGCTGGTAGGCACATTCGGAGTCATGTACGTACTCGGGTACAGCTTGAACAACCTCACGCTCATGGCGCTCACCATTTCCACTGGATTTGTTGTGGATGACGCCATCGTGATGATCGAAAACATCGAGCGCTACCTGGAGGAAGGTGAATCGCCGCTCGAAGCTGCGTTAAAGGGAGCAGGGCAGATCGGCTTCACCATCGTTTCGCTGACTGTTTCACTCATCGCCGTGTTGATTCCTCTGCTCTTCATGGGCGACATCGTAGGCCGTCTTTTTCGCGAATTCGCGGTCACTCTGGCGGTCACGATTCTTGTTTCCGCGGTCGTCTCGTTGACTCTCACGCCGATGATGTGCGCGAAGCTTCTCAAGCGCCACGATCCTGCCCATCAAAGCCGTTTCTACAAATCCACCGAACGTTTCTACAACCGGGTGATCGAGTTTTATGGGCGCACGCTGAAGTTTGTATTGAAGCACCAGACCACCACTCTTCTAGTTACTGTTGGCACACTCGTTCTGACTTTGCTGTTGTACGTCATCGTGCCCAAGGGCTTTTTCCCGGTGCAGGATACGGGAGTGATTCTTGGCATTTCGGAAGGACCGCAGAGTGTTTCCTTCTCGGCGCTGGGACGAAGCCAGCAGGCGCTTGCAGCCGTCATTCTGAAAGATCCTGAGGTGGCTAGCCTTTCGTCCTTCATCGGAATCGACGGCACCAACGCTACTCCCAACAGCGGACGCATTCAGATCAATCTGAAGCCGCGCAACCAACGCAAGTCCACCGCCTCCGAGATTATCCGCAGGCTTCAGCCTGAACTGGCCAAAGTGAGTGGCATCACTTTATATATGCAACCGGTGCAGGATCTGACAGTAGAAGACCGCGTCAGCCGCACCCAGTATCAATACTCGATGGAAGATGCCGACGCTCAGGAGTTGTCGGTGTGGGCCACGCGACTTGTCGATGAACTGCGGAAGCTGCCCGCGATGCGCGATGTGGCCACCGACCAACAGAATGGCGGACTCAAAGCGGACCTGGTTATCGATCGCGATACTGCGTCGCGGCTCGGCATCCTGCCTCAGGCGATCGACGACGCTCTCTACGACGCCTTCGGTCAACGGCAGGTATCCACCATCTTTACGCAGCTGAACCAATACCATGTAGTTCTGGAAGTGGAGCCACAGTTTTCACAGAATCCGGATGCGCTCAGAAGCATCTACGTCCATGCCAGCGGTGGGCAACAAGTTCCCCTCGCCTCATTCAGCCACTTCGAAACCTCTAATACTGCGCTTGCGGTGAATCATCAGGGGCAGTTTCCGGTCGTTACTTTGTCATTCAACCTTGCTCCAGGAGTTTCGCTCGGAGAAGCGACGAAGGCGATTGAGCAGGCGGAAGCGGACATTCACCTGCCCCCCAGCATTCATACCAGCTTTCAAGGAACAGCGGCTGCATTCCGCAATTCACTCTCGTCTGAGCCGTGGTTGATTCTGGCAGCGATCATCACCGTGTATATCGTGCTGGGCGTCCTTTATGAGAGCTACATCCATCCCGTGACGATTCTTTCGACGTTGCCTTCGGCCGGGGTAGGCGCCATTCTCGCCTTGTTCCTGACTCGCAACGATCTTGGAGTGGTCGCTTTAATAGGCATCATTCTTCTGATCGGCATCGTGAAGAAGAACGCCATCATGATGATTGACTTTGCCCTCGAAGCGGAGCGCGTAGAGCACAAACCTCCGGAAGAAGCGATCTTTCAAGCGTGCCTGCTGCGTTTCCGGCCCATCATGATGACCACTATGGCAGCGCTGCTGGGCGGCATTCCTCTGGCGCTGGGAACGGGCACTGGTTCGGAGCTACGGCATCCGCTGGGCATCACGATTGTCGGTGGCTTGCTGGTGTGTCAGTTGCTCACTCTTTACACCACGCCGGTGGTGTACCTGTGGTTTGATCGTCTCGCGCTGCGCTTCTCGCGCTTCCAGATTGGCAATCGGATCGATGCGACGCCGAGCGAGGCTGCCGGGGACTGAGCCATGAATATCTCAGCTCCATTCATCAGGCGTCCGATCGGAACCTCGTTGCTGGCAGCCGCGCTGCTGATGGCTGGAGCCTTGGCCTTTAATTTCCTTCCGGTCGCGCCTCTACCTCAAGTAGAGTTTCCCGTCATCAGTGTCTCGGCCGGACTGCCAGGAGCGAGCCCCGAAACCATGGCATCGGCAGTCGCTACGCCGCTCGAACGCCAGTTCGGACGAATCGCCGGCGTTAACCAGATGACTTCGACGAGTCAGTTGGGATCGACCAACATCGTGCTGCAGTTCGATCTCAATCGCAACATCGATGCTGCTGGACGCGATGTGCAAGCCGCCATCAACGCCGCTCGCAGCCAGTTGCCTGCCAATTTGCCGGGTAATCCGAATTACCGGAAAGTGAACCCGGCGGATGCGCCGATTCTGATCATAGCTCTCACTTCTGACATCCTCACCTTGCCGCACATGTACGACGCTGCGGACTCGATTCTGTCGCAGAAGCTTGCGCAAATCGAAGGAGTCGGCCAGGTATTCGTAGGCGGCGGTGCCAAGCCGGCGGTGCGCGCCGAAGTGAATCCAACACTGCTGAACAAGTTGGGCGTCGGTCTAGATACGGTTCGCACAGCACTCACCTCTGCCAATGCCAATCGGCCCAAGGGTGAGGTCGCGGGTCCGGTGAATGCCTGGACGCTGGGCGCTAACGATCAGATCTTTACCGCCGATCAGTATCGCCGGCTGATCGTTTCCTACAACAATGGCGCGCCCGTGCGACTCAGCGACGTGGCTAACGTACAAGATTCAGTCGAAGATATTCGGACAATCGGCCTTTCCAGCGGCAAGCCTGCCGTCCTGATCATTGTTTTTCGCCAGCCCGGCGCGAACATCATCGCCACGGTGGATCGCGTGGTTGCCGCCCTGCCACTGCTGAAGTCGTCGATTTCACCGGCGATTGACGTCAACGTTGTTCTCGACCGCACCACGACGGTGCGCGCTTCCGTGCACGATATTGAAGTCACATTGCTGATCTCGGTGGCGCTGGTCATTCTGGTGGTGTTCGCATTTTTGCGTACGTTCCGGGCCACTATTATTCCTAGCGTCGCCGTTCCGCTCTCACTCGTTGGAACGTTCGGAGTGATGTACCTGCTGGGCTACAGCCTGGATAATCTTTCCCTGATGGCGCTTGCGATTTCGACCGGCTTCGTTGTCGACGACGCGATCGTTGTGCTCGAAAACATCACTCGCCACATCGAGGAAGGGGTGGCTCCGGTGGCGGCCGCGTTCCAGGGCGCTCGCGAGATCGGATTTACCGTGCTCTCCATGAGCGTTTCCCTGATCGCGGTATTCATTCCTCTGCTGCTCATGGGAGGCATCGTCGGCCGCCTCTTCCGGGAGTTCGCCGTCACGCTGAGTGTGACTATCGCAATTTCGCTGCTCGTTTCTCTCACCGTGACACCCACGATGTGCGCCAAATTTCTCCGCTCGGCCGCCAAAGAGAAGCACGGCCCCATTTATCGCTTCAGCGAAAAAGGCTTCGACACCATTCTCAACTTGTATAGCCGCGCTTTGAGGCTGGTTCTCCGCCATCAGCCCGTGACACTGCTGATCACAATTGCAACCGCCGCACTCAGCGTCTATCTCTACATCATCGTCCCCAAGGGCTTCTTCCCGCAGCAGGACACCGGACGCATCAGCGGATCCGTACAAGCCTCGCAGGATATTTCCTTCGCCGCGATGAAAGATAAGATGACGCAGTTTGTAACCCTGGTCATGAAAGATCCCGCCGTCAACACGATTGTCGGCTTCGCGGGCGGCAACACCTCAGCCAACCAGGGCCGCATGTTCATTACGCTCAAGCCGCTGGCCGAACGCAAAGTGAGTGCCGACCAGGTGATCGCCAGGCTGCGTGGCAAGTTGGCGGTAGTTCCGGGTGCGACTCTGTTCATGCAGTCTGCGCAGGACCTCACGATCGGCGGCCGCCAGAGCCAGGCGCAGTTTCAGTACACCTTGCAAGGGGAAAGTCTGGATGACTTGAATCACTGGTCTCCGCTTCTCCTGCAAAAATTGCGGGCTCTTCCTGAGCTTCGCGACGTCAACACCGATCAGCAGGACAAAGGCCTGGAAGCCACCGTGATCATCGATCGCGATACCGCTGCTCGGCTGGGTGTCGATCCCGCCGACATCGACAACGCTCTCTACGATGCGTTTGGACAGCGGCAAGTCTCCATCATGTACCGGCCATTGAACCAGTATCACGTGGTCATGGAAGTGTCGCCGGAATTTTCCCAAAGCACAGAGGCGCTTCAGAATATTTATGTCCGCGCTGCGAATGGGACCCCGGTTCCTCTGGCATCCTTCGCTCACTTCGGTCCATCCAACACACCTCTGGCGGTGGCTCACCAGAGCCAATACCCTTCCGTAACGCTCTCATTCAATCTCGCTCCGAACATATCTCTCGGCCAGGCAACGGAGGCCATCAACAAAGCGCAGCGTTCCATCAATTTCCCCGCCACCATCAGCGCGAGTTTCCAGGGAACCGCAGCCGCGTTCCAGTCTTCGCTTGCGAGCCAGCCGATACTGATTCTGGCTGCCCTGGTCACGGTCTACATCGTTTTGGGCGTGCTCTACGAGAGTTACATCCATCCCATCACAATTCTTTCGACCCTACCTTCCGCTGGAGTAGGCGCCATTCTGGCTTTGCTGTTGACTGGCAGCGAACTGAACGTAATGGGAATGATTGGCATCATCCTGTTGATCGGCCTGGTGAAGAAGAATGCAATCATGATGATCGATTTCGCCCTGGAGACGGAGCGGACTGGGAAGGATCCCGCCGAGTCGATCTATGAAGCGTGCCTTCGTCGCTTCCGGCCCATCATGATGACGACGATGGCCGCACTGTTAGGCGGATTGCCTCTGGCACTGGGCACCGGCACGGGGTCAGAACTAAGACGCCCACTAGGCATAACGATTGTCGGCGGACTGATCATGAGCCAGGCGCTCACTCTTTTCACCACTCCCGTGGTTTACCTATATCTCGATAGATTGCGCCTCCGCGTGGGGAGCAAGGGCCGCGCATCGAGTCCGAACGAGTTGCCGCCGCTATCTCCACGGCCCACCCCCGCCGCTTGATTCTCCACAGCATCCCATCCCAGCTTGTCGATACTAGTGTTGAAGAGGCCGACAACTTTTCGACATTTGTAAAGTTATGTTAAGCAGCGTTATGCACTACTCGACGCAGAGGAGTTAGATGTCAGACGCCGTTTTCGTATAGCTGCCTCACACTCGCCTACTACTTATTGGAGGTCATCTATGAGGATTAGAAGGATTGTCAACGATTGTAACTTTCAACATCAGGCAACCATTGTAATGTATTGAAAATACTGTGGCGGACTTCCACGCTGTGTTGGCACATTATGTGCTAGCGTATTGGCACGATCTCATGCAGTGGATGTCCAAAGTAGTCGGGCCAAGTAATTTCAGTTGGCACTCAGTCGAGTGGCATAGCATGTTCCGCAGGCTGACCGCGCTGGGCTGCCTTTTTTGTTTTCTCTTTGCTGTCATCTCGATTTCCGATCACCGCTTCTCCAGCCGAAGATCCCCAGACAATCCCAACTGCAAAATTCTGAAGGGCTGTCTCGACTCGGAAGACGAGTCTCGCAAAGATCCAGTTCCTCTAACTTCAGCGGCGACCGGTGCGCCAACGGCCCCCACTCTTGAAGTTGTGGCTCTGGTTGCACCTCTGGAAATCTTTGCGCTGAAGTCGTTTTCGCTTCCTGCTGAGCAAGGGCGCGCTCCTCCTGTTTCAACCATCCTGAATTCCTGAGTCGAACAACTTCGCGATTTGGAAAACGGAGCAGGCAGAGTGTGTCTGCTGGTGCCGACGCGCACGCTTGCACCTCTCATCGATCTCTTGGAGGAGAAGATGTTGTCTCGTAGTTTTCTCGCTGGTTTAGTTGCGGTGCTGCTCGCGACTCTGGTCGCGCTTCCGGCTGCCGCGCAGTCTCTCACATCCGGTGATGTTGCCGGAGTCATTACCGATCCCAGTGGCGCGGCCGTATCCAACGCTGCGGTTACGCTTAAGAACAATGACACCGGATCTACCCAGGTCCGCAACACCAGTCCGCAGGGAGCATTCCGCTTCCAACTTTTGCAGCCCGGAACCTACACGGTCTCCGTGTCTGCACAAGGATTCCAGACGCGCGATCAGGTGGTGGCGGTGACGGTGGGTCAGGCAAGCACCGTTAACCTGCAACTCGCTGTGGGCACGGCCACGCAGACGGTCGAAGTAACGGCCGAGGGTGGAACTGTGCAAACCGAAAATGCGAACATCTCGACTACGTTTAGTTCGTCTCAGGTTGCCAATGTACCGAATCCCGGCAACGACCTGAGCTACATCGTCCAGACCTCCCCGGGCGCTGTCATGAACACACAGGGTGGGTTCGGCAACAGCTCCCACGTTCGGTCTGCCGGCGACTTCAAACCTCTTCACCGTAAACGGAATGAACGAGAACGATCCGTTTCTGAACCTGAACAACTCAGGCGCCACCAATCTGTTGCTCGGACAGAACGACATTAACCAGGCAACGGTCGTGAACAATGGCTACTCCGGACAGTACGGCGGATTGGCCGGCGCAAACGTGAACTACATCACCAAGGCGGGCTCCAACACCTGGCATGGGAATGCCACGTACTGGTGGAACGGCCGGGCGATGAACGCCAACAACTTCTTCAACAACGCGTCGGGCACCCCCCGGCCGTTCGACAACGCGAACCAGTGGGCTGCATCGTTTGGAGGTCCGATCAAGAAGGACAAGACCTTCTTCTTTGTGGACTACGAAGGCCTGCGGGTGATACTGCCGACTAGCACACCGGTCAACATACCAAGCCCGGATTTCCAAGCGTTGACTCTCACTAACCTGGGATTGAACAGTCCCAACTCCGTCCCGTTTTACACCCAGATGTTTAACCTTTATCAAAACGCTTCGGGGGCGTCCCGGGCGCAAAACATTCTGCCGCAGGGTACGGACTCCGCCGGAAATATCATCTCGGGTCCGGGGTGCGGAAGCTTCACCGGGTTCAGCGACACGTCCACGCCGTGTGCCCTTCAGTTCCAGTCCACGGCGGGCAACCTGACCACCGAATATCTGGTGACCGGCCGCCTGGATCAAAACTTGGGCAGCCGAGACCGGGCGTTCATCCACTTCCGCACGGACCATGGGTTACAGGCGACTTACACTGACGCTATTAACCCGGTCTTCAACGCTCAAAGTAACCAGCCACAGTATGAAGGCCAGCTGCAGGAGAATCACACCTTCGGCGCTACGGCCGTGAACCAGGTGATCCTTAGCGGGTCCTGGTATAGCGCGTTGTTCGCACCCGCTAGCCTTTCCGCAGCTACTGCAGCCATTCCCTTCCGGGTGGCCTTCACTGGCAACGCGTTTTTCTCACTCGGACGCGATCTCAACATCTGGCCCCAAGGCCGCAACGTCACCCAGTACGGTGTGGTAGACGATTTTTCGTGGCAAAAGGGCAAACATAGCCTGAAGTTCGGCGTGAACTTCCACAAGGACGATGTCACCGACTACTCACCCGGAATCGGCACGATCGGGGAGGCGTTCGGAGAAAGTCTTACAGATTTCTTCAACGGCATCAGTGACAACTACACGCAAAACTTCTCTGTGCGTCCTACCCAACCGATAGCGATTTATGGTTTGGGTTTTTACGCGCAGGACGAATGGGCGATCCGGCCGAATCTTAAGTTGACCCTTGCCCTCCGGGCGGACCACAACTCCAACCCAACTTGCCTGACCAACTGTTTCGCGCGCTTCAGCGACTCGTTCGGGTCGATCTCTCACGATGTGAACCAACCTTACAACCAGGCCATCCAGACCGGTCTTGGTCAGGCGCTGGCCAACTACACCAACGTCAGCTGGCAGCCTCGGGTGGGCTTTGCCTGGAGTCCCTTTGGCTCGGGCAGGAACACCGTCATCCGTGGAGGGTTCGGATTGTTTACGGACATGTTCCCGGCGACGATAGCCGATTCGTTGCTGAACAATTCTCCGCTGAACAACCCGTTCCAGGTCTCGAATGATCCGACGAAAACGCAGCAAATCATGCTGTCGCCGGGCGAAACCAACAATGCCGCAGCGGTGGCTGCGGCAGCCAATGCATCATTCCTAACCGGTTTTGCCGCGGGCGAAACTCTGCAGCAACTACAAGCGGGGAACCCCAATTTCGTCGTGCCGTCGTTCTACAACGCGGCGCGGCGGATCACTGCTCCGCAGTACCAGGAGTGGAACCTCGAACTGCAGCAGGGGTTTGGAACCAGAACGACCCTTTCATTGAACTATGTGGGCAACCACGGCGTTCACGAGGCAGTTCAGAATCCCGGGCTGAATGCTTTTAATCCGGTTGCATTCGGAGATCTCCCATTGCAATCTCCGGACCAGCGCTTTGGCACCATCACCGAAGTGGGAACCTATGCGGTCTCCAACTACAACGGCCTGACGGCGTCCCTGCGGCATCAGTTTTCGTCGTTGCAATTACAGGCCAACTACACCTGGAGCCACGCGATAGATGAAGTTTCCAACGCCGGCTTCCTGCAATACAACTTTGCCACTAACATCAGCGTGTTGAGCCCGCAGGACCCGTTCAACCTGCGCCGCTACAACTACGGGAACGCCGATTATGATACTCGGCATTACTTCAGCCTGAGCTATGTGTGGCAGGTCCCGCACTACTGGGGTCCGAAAGCGGCAACGGGTGGATGGCAGGTTTCGGGCACCATCTTCGCCCGCAGCGGTTTGCCATTCACGGTGATTGACGGTAACCAAACTGGCAATCTAGCGGCCGGCAATTACGGCGGCGCTTTGAACGGCATCGGAGCGTTCGTGTTCGCCAACTACCTGGGCGGTGCACCCTCTTCATGCAGCTCCTCGGCGGTCAACACCCCGTGTCTAACGTCGGCGATGTTCTCCGCCGCCACGGATGGCTTCGGAAACCAGACCCGCAACCAGTTCTACGGACCGAAGTACTTCGACACCGACCTAACGGTGATGAAGAGCTTCGACATCCCACGCTGGGAACGCGGAAAGATAGCCGTGGGTGCGCAGTTCTTCAACCTCTTCAACCACCCCAACTTCGACCAACCGGTGGGTGACATTGCGAACTCGCAGTTTGGTTCTATCCTCAGCACTGTCAACACGCCAACTTCAATCCTGGGCTCGTTTCTGGGCGGTGACGCTTCGCCGCGGCTGATTCAGCTTAAGGCTACGTTGACGTTCTAGCGCTGTTTCTTAAACAGAAAGGCGGTCCGATTTTCCGGGCCGCCTTTTTTGTTCCACCCTGCTCACCAAACGTATGGCCGGTACTGCACGTACACATTACACACCTGGCACATTCGCTTTTTCTCAGACATGCGGTGCCCAGCCCTTCTCGTACTCGCGTCCCCACATCTTCATCGCCTCCGGATCGCCCTGGATGCGCCCGTCTCTCCTGTCGAGATGCAGTTCGCGGTTCAGCTCCCAAGCCACGTTGGAAAGCTGCAGCATCGTAACGGCGACGTTGCCGACCGAGATCGGGGCATTGAGCTTCTCGCCTTTGCGGATTCCCGCGATGAAATTCGCGAAGTGAGCGTCTGTCATGGAATCGCGGCCGAGCAGGTCAGCAGATGAAGTCGTGCTGCCAACCTTGAATTCGCTCGTCTTAGTCCCCTTGAGATCGTAGATTTCATAGCCATCGCGATCGACGAGTACGGTGCCCAGAGTTCCCATGATTGTCGAACCACGGTCGCGACCGTATTGCTTCATTCCCTCGCAGCTCTTTCCCTCCCACGAAATCATCTTGTCTTCGTACTCGAAGCTGGTCACGAGCGTGTCATAGAATTGCCAGTCGTCTTTGAAATGATATCTGCCGCCGGACGAAGTGACCCTCTTCGGGTAATCGACGCCTAGCGCCCAACGGCAGACATCGACCTCGTGTGTGCCATTATTTAGCGTTTCTCCAGTGCCATAGATCTTGAACCAGTGCCAGTTGTAGGGATGCACATTGTCCTTATAAGGACGGCGCGGCGCCGGGCCCTGCCACAGATCCCAATCAAGTTGTGGGGGAACCGGCACTTCCTTACCTATGCCAATGGACGTCCTGGTATTTACATACCAGCATTTCGCAAAGTATGGCCTGCCGATAATCCCTTCGTGAACTTTTTTGACGATCTCGATGGTGTGGGGTGAGGAGCGCTGCTGGGTGCCCATCTGCACGAGCTTGCGATACTTCTGCTGGGCCTGCACCAGCATCTCGCCCTCAGCAGGATTGTGGCTGCATGGCTTTTCCAAATACACGTGCTTGCCCGCCTGCAAACCCGCAATGGCCATCGGAACGTGCCAGTGGTCGGGAGTAGCAATAGTGATGGCATCGACATCTTTCTGCTCGAGAATCTTGCGAAAGTCTTTCTCCGCCACCGGAGTCTCGCCCATCTCCTGCTGCACACTTGCGGCGAACTTGCTGAGGATATTGTTGTCAACATCGCAGACGTGTGAGATGCGGGCAGAGCTCCGGTTTGCCTTCAGGGATGAGAGATGAGCGTAGCCGCGGCCGTTCAGACCGATCACGGCAAAATTAAGGCGGTCGTTAGAACCGAGAATCTGGGCATAGCTCTTCGCCGTAGTTCCCACGGCAAGCCCCGCCGCGCCCACGGCAAGTGCATCGAGAAACTCACGTCGTGTAAGCATCATCCCTCCTAATAGCTCGTCTGTTATCTCGCGATCAGCACGAGATGCCAGCCTTCGTCAGAGTCTTCTTGAGTCCATCCATGCTGATGCGCGTTGACGCTTCGGGCGTTCCTGCGCCGCTCCAGTGCGTTTCGAGACTTAGCCCGTAGTGGAAACCATCGCGCTGCAAAGCCTTAAATTGCCCAGCCCAATCGATAATGCCGGCACCGACCGGAGCCCAATCGTATTTATGGTCCGGTTTGCTCACCACATCCTTGCAGTGACAGTGTCCGATACGTTCTTTGGGCAGCAAATGATAGCCGGTTGGATAGGGCGTGCTTCCTATGGCCGCGGCGTTTCCAGGATCCCAATTCAGCATGAAGTTCTTGTTTGGAATCGCCTTCAGCACGGCCGCCGACTCTTCGCCCGTTGCCGTATTACAGGACATCTCATTCTCGAGCAGTAGCACGATGTTGTCCTTCGCGCAGCGCTCCGCGGCCTTCTGCAGCTTGGCATTGATGACCGCACGATACGGCTTCTGATCATCCAGTCGCCAGTAATCGAAACAGCGAATTCTGTCCGTATTGAAAGACTTGCAAAGCGAGATACAGCGCTCGAGCAGCTTATCCTGCGCGCTGGCATCGAAGTCCGCGCGGAACTGGTCGCGCGTTTCACTCTGAGATGAGCGCGGAGCCCCAGGCCAGTCTGTCTTGAAAAGGGGGCTTGCAATGTCAGTGACCCGTAATTTGTGTTCATCGAGGATCTTCTTCGCATCCTCAACTTCTTTCGCGTTGAGCACGGTCACGTTCTTGTCCCACATCGAGCGCAACTCGATCCAACGCAGCCCGAAATCACCTGCGACGATCTGGCACGCCTTCTCGAAATCCTGCGTGATTTCGTCGTTGATCACCGCCAGGCGGAATGGGCAGGCGCTAGTCACCGCCGATGACTCCTTCAGAGAGGACGCTGGCGTTCCACGGATGAAAAACGGCATTGCCGATCCGAGTCCCGCCAGTCCGAGTCCCCCGAGCATCGTGCGACGTGTGTATGTCATCGTCTTCACTCCTTACGCTGTGCGCAACACCCTCGATTGGCAAGGCAGGCTGCAAGGAGTCGCTTTTATCGGATTCAAGCTGGCCCCCTCTTACCATCGGTGCGAGCCTATTGATGGCACAGCTCAGAACAGCGGCCCTTGCCCCCGGAGCATTGTACTTTGTAGCACACCCATACTAATGCGGCTGACTGTCGGTCTGTCGGCGGCAAACTCCTGAGACGACTTCCCAGAAGTCGATTAGAAATCAAAATAGCCGTCTTCAATGAACAGTGTCCCGGCGGTTTCCCGACTGCTCTTCCGGATTTGTCGTCAAAAGAAAGGTCCAAAGTTCCTGTTGCTTTCCAAAAGGAAGCATGCCATCATTCCTGTTGGAAACCTAAAGGTTGATTCGCCATGAAGGAAAAATCGGACGTCTTGCAAGGAACGCTCGCGCTGATGGTCCTCAAGACACTCGATGTCCTGGGACCGCAGCACGGCTGGGGAATTGCCCGACGCATCGAGCAGATCAGCGGAGACCTTCTGGCTGTGAATCAGGGCACGCTCTATCCCTTGCTGCTCAAGCTGGAGCATGAAGGCTCGATTTCTTCGCAATGGGGCGCATCGGAAAACAACCGCCGGGCACGCTTCTATCGCCTTACCGAAGCCGGCCGCAAACAACTGCGGGCCGAGACCCGCGATTGGGAGCAAACCGCGGCAATCATCACACGCTTTTTCAATGTCAAGGCGGAGGATTTACCGTGAGATTCCTGCGACGCTTCCTGATTCGCCTTTCCAATTTCGTAACTCGGCGGAGTACCGACCACCGCCTGCGGGAAGAGATCGCCGGGCACCTTGCGTTCCAGACGGAGGAGAATCTGCGCGCCGGCATGTCACCCGCCGAGGCGCGGCGGCAGGCCAGGCTCAAGCTTGGCGCTGCCGAAGCGATAAGGGAAGACCACCACGCTGAGCAAAGTCTTCCATTCGTTGAGAATCTGTTTCAAGACCTGCGGTTCGCGGTTCGCATGCTTCTTAGATCTCCCGGATTTTCTTTGATCGTGATCGCCACCATGGCCCTCGGCGTCGGAGCCACGACCGCCATCTATAGCGTCATCGACGCCACCCTGCTGCATCCTTTGCCCTACCCCCACCCCAGCGAACTGGTGCGCATTGAGGACGATCTTCCGGGTGTGGGCGCAGAGGATGTTAGCGTTTCGGTTCCTGAGTGGAAGGACCTGGAGAACTCGGGGATTTTTCAATCCGTGGCCCTCGACTATTTCAACCCCGCGAATCTTACGGGCAGCGCACAGCCCACGCGTGTCACGTTCAAGGGGGTGACGCCGAATTACTTTGCGATGCTGGGTGTGGGTGCGCAGTTGGGGCGCACGTTCGATCCGGGCGACAATACGCCGGGCTTCAGCCTGGAGGTGGTGATCAGCGACGGGCTCTGGAAGCGCGCATTTGGCGCCGACCCGCACATTCTCGGCAAAAGTTTGCGCCTGGACAACGACGTCTATCATGTCATCGGCGTGATGCCGCCTGGTTTTCGCGACCAGGGAAAGACCAGCGACGAGCGGAATACGGAGATATGGGGGGCGGGTGGGTTTGCCGCTTTGCCGTTTCCACCTCCGCTGCGCAACTCGCGATTTGGGACGGCCTTCGCGCGTTTGAAGCCGGGTCTGCCAGTGGCGTCGGCGCAGGCCCATATCGACACACTGGTTGCCTCGCTGAAGAAGCAATATCCGGCGGATTATCCGGCACAGGCCGCATGGACGGTACGCCTGATTCCGCTCAGCGAAACCGTGGTCGGCAACGTTCGCCAATCGCTCATCCTGCTCTTTGGCGCGGTGGGCCTGGTTCTGTTGATCAGCTGCGTCAACGTCGCCAATCTGCTGCTTGCTCGCGCCAGCGCGCGAGGACGCGAGATGGCGGTTCGCCAGGCATTGGGAGCCGCAAGAATGCGCCTCATCCGCCAGCTCCTCACCGAGAGCTTGTTACTGTTCGTGCTTGGCGGCATCACTGGTTTCGCGGTCCTGTTCTGCGCCCAAAAATTCCTGCTGCAAATTGTTCCCGAAGACCTGCCGCGCCTCAATGACATATCCATCAGCTGGGGTGTGCTGGCGTTTGCCATCGTTGTCTCTATCGCCGCCGGAACCATCTTCGGGCTTGCCCCTGCGTGGCTCATGAGCCGCCTCGATTTGAACACGACGCTCCGGCAGGAAGGTCGTGGAACCAACGGTTCCCGGCGGCGCTCGCGTTTGCGCCATACTCTGGTGATTGGTGAATTGGCCCTCTCCCTGGTGCTGTTGGTTGCGGCTGGCCTTCTGCTGCGCAGCTTCTGGGACTTGTTCAAGGTGCAACCCGGCTTCAATCCCAGTCGCGTCATGGCAGTCGAGACCTGGCTGCCGTTTCCCAACGATCCCAAGACCGACATTTACAGCACCGCCACGCAGGAATCGGTGCTGCTGCGCGAAGTTCTCCGCCGCAACCGGGCGCTTCCAGGTGTGGAAGAAGCGGCCGTCGGTGATCGGGCGGCTCTTCCCCTCGGCCATGGCAAGGATGATCTCAACATCTTCCCCTTGATCCGCGAAGGCCAGGATGTGCAGAGCAGTCAGCCTCCTCTGATCGATACCTCGATCGTCTCACCCGAATACTTTCACCTGCTCGGCATGACGCTCCTCCGTGGCCGCCTCTTCGTCGACCAGGATCTTGAAGACACGCCTTCGATCGCAGTCATAAATCAGGCCGCGGCCCGCACCTACTGGCCCAACCAGGACCCGGTCGGCAAGCGCGTCCGGTTGAGGGCCGCCAAGCCGGACTGGACCATCATCGTCGGCGTCATTGCCGACGCACGCACGGAATCGCTCGCGGCCGCCGGGACTCCGCAGGTTTACCTCGACATCTACCAGCGCCAAGCAAAAGATCTAGCTTTCTTTCTGCGCGGACAGGTCGATCCCGCCACCATCTCCGCGCAGGTGCTCGCACAAGTCCAGGCCGTCAATCCGGAGCTTCCCGTCTTCCACGCGGAGACCCTGGACGACGTTCTCTCCTCTTCGCTTTCTGTGCGGCGGTTCTCCATGGAAATGGTGGCGCTGTTTGCCGCAACAGCCCTGCTGCTCGCGGCCCTGGGAATCTATGGAACCATCTCCTTCCTGGTCAATGAGCAATCACGCGAGATCGCCATTCGCCTCGCGCTGGGCGCGCAAAGGCGCGATGTCCTCAAGATGGTTTTACGCCAGGGCCTCACTCTGGCCGCAGCCGGAGCCGGCGTAGGCCTGGTTGGCGCGCTTATTGTTTCTCATCTCATGGCCGGCCTGCTTTACGGTGTCTCGCCCTACGATCTCTCCACCTTCGCCGGCGTCACTGCCGTGCTCACCG
>Ga0137403_10001086_pt1 | contig 19778 bp, 16 predicted proteins | sample CZOMad2_1_16fung_FD_122057 | JGI IMG/M metagenome (GOLD analysis project Ga0137403, IMG submission 122057) | Vadose zone soil fungal communities from Angelo Coast Range Reserve, California, USA - CZOMad2_1_16fungal (Hybrid Assembly) | ecosystem: Environmental > Terrestrial > Soil > Vadose zone...
CGGCGCCGCCGATGAGCGTGTCGTTGCCGCCGCCGCCCTCGAGAATGTCGTCGCCGGCGCCGCCCTCCAGCCTGTTGGCCGAGCTGTTGCCGATGATGTGATCGGCGTTGGCGGTACCGATCACGTTCTCGATGCTCGTGAAGCTGTCGCCGTTGGCGTCGCCGCCGAGGCCGAATCCGAGGCTGAGGTCGACATAGATGGCGGCGGATCCGGTATAGTCCACGGTATCGACGCCGAGGCCGCCATTCAGCGTATCGGCGCCGGCGCCTCCGATCAGTAGGTTGTTGCCGGCATCGCCGGTCAGGTTGTCGTCGGAAGACGAGCCGATGATGTTCTCGAAGCCGCTCAGCTTGTCGCCGGCCGCATCGCTGCCGGCATTCACGTTCGTCACGAGGTTGACGGTAACGCCGCCGGTCGAGTCGACGTAGCTCAGCGTGTCGATGCCGGCTCCGCCGGCGAGCGTGTCGGCCCCCGCGCCGCCCTCGATCACGTCGGCACCCGCGCCGCCGATGATCCGGTCGGCGTCGGCGCCGCCCGTCGCGGTCAGCGCGCTCACCGTCTCCCGGCTGCCGTCGAGGTCGAGCGTGTTGCCGGCGGTCAGGGCGCTCGCGTCGAAGACGAGGCCGGCGACGTTGGTCGCATTGTCGAGAATCAGCTTGTAGCTGAAGCCGTCCACCAGGCTGATGGTCTCGACGTTGATCACTGTTGCCGCGCCCAGCACCAAGCCGGCCGAGTAGTCGCCGGCCAGGAACAGCGTGTCGGTGCCGACGCCGCCGTCGATACGATCGCCGGAGGTGAGATTGCCGAGGAAGATGAGATCGTCGTTGCCCGCGCCGCCGCCGACCGTATCGGTGCCGGAGCCTGCGGTTACCGTGTCGTTGCCGTTGCCGCCGGAGAGGCTGTCGCTGCCGGCGCCGCCATCGATCGCGTCGCTGCCGTCATTGCCCGTGAGAACGTCGTTGCCGGCGCTGCCGCCCAGCGTGTCGCTGCTGGCGCCGCCGGTCAGCGTATCGTTGCTGGCGCCGCCCTCCAGCTCGAACGCGTTCGCGGTCTCGGCCGCCCCGTTTACGAACAGGGTCTCGCCCTTCCCGAGGCCGCTGCCGTCGATGAGCAGGCCGCCCGTGTTGTTGGCGTCGTTGAGGGTGAACTTGTAGCTGTTGCCGGCCGTCAGATCGATCGTCTCGACATTGACCAGCGTTGCCGTAGCGAACACCACACCGGCCGCGTAGTTGCCGTCGAGGCGGAGGATATCGTTGCCGGCGCCGCCGTCGATCCGGTCGAGCGCGGTGAAGTCCGCGCCGAGGCGGATATCATCGTCGCCGTCCCCGCCACTGACGGTGTCGTTGCCGCAATTGCCGGAGATCGTGTCCTTGCCGGCGCCCCCGGACAGCAGGTTGCCGTAGCCATCGCCCCTGAGGACGTCGTCGAAGGCCGAGCCGGTGATGCCCTCGATGTCCGTGAGCACGTCGCCGGCGGCGTCACCGCCGGCATTGTTGGTGTTGTCCTCGAGATCGACCGTGACCGCCAAAGCCGAGGTGGCATAGCTGGCGATATCCACGCCGTTGCCGCCGGCGATGGTGTCGGCGCCGGCGCCGCCGGTCATCACGTCATTGCCGTCGCCGCCGGCGATGAGGTCGTTGTTGTCGCCGCCGTCGATGGTGTCGTTGCCGATACCGCCGTCGACGGTGTCGGTGCCGGAGCCGCCGAGGATGCTGTCGTTGCCGTCGCCACCGGCGACGCTGTCGTTGCCCGCGCCGCCGTCGAGCAGGTTGGCGCCCTTGTTGCCGATCAGCGTATCGTCATGGGTCGAGCCGGTGAGATTTTCGATGGTGGTCAGCTTGTCGCCATTGGCGTCGCCGGCGCTGACCTGCGCGCCCGTCAGCAGCAGGCTGACCGTGACGCCTGCGGCCGAGCCGGCATAACTGGCCGTATCCAGGCCGGCGCCGCCGGTCAGCGTATCCGCGCCGGCGCCGCCCTCGAAACTGTCGTTGCCGGCGCCGCCGACGATGCTGTCGTTGTCGTCGCCGCCGATGGCCGTGAGATCGCTCTTCGTCTCGGCGGAGCCGATGAGCGTGAGCGTGTTGCCGGCCGTGAGGGCGCTGCCATCGACCGTGAGGCCGGCCGTGTTGGTGGCGTTGTCCAGCTTCAGATCGTAGCTGTGGCCGTCGGCAAGCGCGATCTGTTCGATATTGATCGCTGTCGTCGCCTTGAAGGTGAACAGCGCCGAGTAGTCGCCGTTGAGGAGCATCGTGTCGGTGCCGTCGCCGCCATCGATGCGGTCGTCGGCCGTGAGCGCCGCTCCCATATCGATGGTATCGGTTCCGGCGCCGCCGGTGATGGTGTCGGCGCCGACGCCGCTGCCGACCAGACTGTCGTCGCCGTCGCCGCCGGACAGGCTGTCATTGCCGGCGCCGCCGTCGATCGTGTCATTGCCGACGCCACCGTCGATGGCGTTGGCCTGCGCGCTGCCGGTCAGACTGTCGTCGAATCCCGACCCGACGAGGTTCTCGAAACCGGAGATGGTGTCGCCGGCGGCATCGCCGCCGCTCGCCGTATTGCCGCCGATGTCCACCGTCACCGCGCTCGCCGAACCGGCATAGCTGAGCGTGTCGATATCGCTGCCGCCCGTGAGAACGTCGGCCCCGGCGCCGCCGGTGATGGTGTCGTTGCCGGCGCCGCCGTCGATCGTGTCGTCGCTAAGACCGCCATCGATCAGGTTGGCCTGGCCATCGCCCGTCAGCTTGTCGGCGGCGCCCGAGCCGAGCAGGTTCTCGAACGTGGAGATCGAATCGCCGGTGGCGTCGCCGCCGCTGGCCGTGCTGTTGAGCAGGTCGATGGTTACGCCAGCCACAGAAGCGGAGTAGTCGAGCGTATCGGTGCCGGCGCCGCCGACGAGCATATCCGCCCCGGCCCCGCCGGCAACAACGTCGGCGCCTTTGCCGCCATCCAGGCTGTCATTGCCGCCATTGCCGCTGAGAATGTCGGCGCCGGCGCCGCCGACGATCGTGTCGCCGCCGGCCCCTCCGACGGCCGTCAGCGCGGAAGAGGTCTCCGCCGCGCCATTGAGATTCAGGGTGTCGCCCGCGCCGAGGGCACTGCCGTCGACCAGCAGACCGGTCGCATTGGTGACGTTGTTGAGTGTCAGCTTGTAGTCGAAGCCTGCCTGGACAGTGATTGCCTCGATGTTCGTCGCGGTGGTCGCGCTGAAGGTGAGGCCGGCGGAGTAGTCGCCGTTCAGGATCAGCGTATCGGTCCCGGTACCGCCATCAATTCGGTCGAGGGCGGTCAAACCGCCCCGTGCCAGGAAGACATCGTCGCCGTCGCCGCCAAGCAAGGTGTCGACGCCGCTGATGCCGGCGTCGAGCGTATCGTTGCCGACTCCGGCCTGGATCGAGTTCGACTTGTCGTCGCCGGTCAGGCTGTCGTCGAGGGCCGAGCCGATCAGGTTCTCGACGTTGCTGATGCTGTCGCCCTGCGCGTCGCCCCCGGTATTGACGTTGGTCGTCAGGTTGACGGTGACGCCGCTGGCGGAGTCGGCGTAGCTGAGCGTGTCGATGCCGGCGCCGCCGTCGATCGTGTCCTTGCCGGCGCCGCCGACGAGGCTGTCGTTGCCGGCGTTGCCGGACAGGTTGTTGTCCTTGTCGTTGCCGATCAGGGTGTCATTGAAGTTCGAGCCGCTGACGCCTTCGATGCCCACGAGCACGTCGCCCTTGGCGTCGCCGCCGACCTGCGCCCCTGTGCTGGTGAGATCGATCGACACGGCCGCTGTCGAGGTCAGGTAGTTCGCGATATCGACCCCGGCGCCGCCGCTCAGCGTATCGGCGCCGGCTCCGCCGGTGAGCGTGTCGTTGCCGGTGCTGCCATCGAGCAGGTTGATCGCGGACGTGCCGATCAGCACGTCGCCGAAGCCCGACCCGATCGCATTCTCGATGCCGCTCAGGCGGTCGCCGGCGGCGTCGCCGCCGGCCTGCGCCGTGGTCAGCGCAAGGTTCACGATCACCGCCGCGGAGCCGGTATAGTCGACGGTGTCGGTGCCCGTCCCGCCGGTGATCAAGTCGGCCCCGGCGCCGCCGAGGAAATAGTCGGCGCCGGTTCCGCCGGTGAGCGTGTCGGCGGCCGCGCCGCCGATGATCTGCATCCCGACGGACCCTGTCACGGTGGCGATCAGCGTATCGCCCGCGCCGAGCGCGCTGCCGTCGATCAGGTAGCCGGCTTGGCTCGTCGAGGGGCTCGCCACCAGCCGGTAGTCGTTGCCGGCAGTGAGCTTGACGGTCTCGATGTTCGCGAAATTCGCGGCGCTGAGTGTGACGCCGGCCGCATAGTTGCCGTTGAGCTTGACGGTATCGAGCCCGTCGCCGCCGTCGATCTTGTCGAGCGCAGTCAGATTTCCATCCATGACGAACACGTCGTCATCGCCGCCGCCGTTCAGCGTATCGTTGCCGGCGCCGGCGTGCAGTTCGTCATTCCCGCTGTCGCCCGAGAGGATGTTGTTGGCACTGCCGCTTGTCAGCGTGTCATTGCCGCTGGAGCCGATGACGCCCTCGATCTCCGTCAGAACGTCGTCTTTTGCGTCGCCACCCCCGCCCTGCTTGCCGACGATCTGGAGGTCCACAGTCACGGGCCCAGAGCCCGCATAGCTCGCCATGTCGATGCCGAGGCCGCCCGTGATGACGTCACCGAGGGCGCCGCCGATCAGCGTGTCATTGCCGGCACCGCCGATCAGCGTGTCGGTGCCGCCCAGGCCGGACAGCGTGTTGCCGAGGGTGTTGCCCGTGATGGCGTCGTTGCCGGCGCCCGACCCCGTGACATTCTCGATGCCGCTGAGCTTGTCGCCCGCGGCTTCGCCGCCGGCGTTGACGTTCGTCAGCAGATTGACGGTGACGGCGGCCGACCCCGAATAGTCGGCCGTATCGATGCCGGCGCCGCCGGTCATCGTGTCGGCTCCGGCGCCTCCGACGAAGAGGTTCGCGCCGGCGCCGCCGGACAGGCTGTCATTGCCGCCAAGGCCGTTCAGGGTGTCATTGCCGATGCCGCCGATCACCGTATCGTTGCCGGCGCCGCCGTCGACGAACAGGTTGTTCTTCTCGGCCGTTCCCGTGAGCTTCAGCGTATTGCCGCCGCCGAGCCCACTGGCATTGACGAAGAGGTCACTGCTGCCGACCGCATCGTTCAGGGTCAGCACATAGTTTTTGCCGGCCGTGACGTCGATCTCCTCGAAATTGATCGCCGTGGTCGCCCCGAACACGAGTCCCGCGTAGGTGCCGTTGAGAACGAGGGTGTCGTAGCCGTCGCCGCCGTCGAGCTTGTCGGTCGCCGTCAGGGCGTCGAGCATCAGGAACGTGTCGTTGCCGTCCTCGCCGGAGATCGTGTCGTTGCCGCCGGCCGTTCCGCCGGTCCCGCCGCCGAGGGTATCATCGCCAATCCCGCCCTTGATGGTGTTGGCGTTCTTGTCGCCGGCAATGTTGTCGTTCAGGTCCGAGCCGATGACGGTCTCGATCGTGTTGAGGGTGAGGACATCGCCCGCCGCACCGCCGCCGTTCGCGTTCGTAGTGAGGTCGACAGTGACGCCGCTGGCGGAAGCCGCATAGGTCACGACGTCGATGCCGGCGCCGCCGTTGAACGTGTCGGCGCCGAGCCCGCCCGCGAACGTGTCGGCGCCCTTGCCGCCGGCCAGGCTGTCCGCCCCGGCGCCGCCGAGGAAATTGAATGCGCTCGTCGGTTCGGCGGAGCCATCGATGGTGAGGTTGTCGCCGGCGCCGAGCGCGCTGCCGTCGATGGTGAGACCGGTCGAGTTCGTGGCGGCGTTGAGCGTCAGCTTGTAGTCGTTGCCGGCGGCGAAGGTGAAGGTCTCGACGTTGATGACGGTGGTGGCGCTGAAGGTCACCCCGCCGGAGTAGTCGCCGGCGAGCGACAGCGTGTCCTTGCCGGCGCCGCCATCGATCTTGTCGAGCGCATTGAGCCCGGCGCCCATGGCGATGAGATCGTCGCCGGCGCCCGCGAGCACGGTGTCGTTGCCCGCGCCGCCGCTGATCGTATCGGCCACGCCGCCGCCGCTGATGCTGTCGTTGCCGGCGCCGCCGGTCACCGTGAGCGCATTGGCCGTCGACGCCGCGCCATTGAGGATGAGGCTGTTTCCGCCCCCGAGCGCGCTGGCATCGACGACGAGGCCGCCATTGTTGGTGGCCGCCCCGAGCGTGAGCTTGTAGTCGTTGCCGGCCGCGACGATGATATTCTCGATGCCCGTGACGTTGGCGCCGAAGGTGAAGCCAGCCTTGTAGTTTCCGTTGAGCAGCAGCGTATCGTTGCCGTCGCCGCCATCCACCTTGTCGGCCGTCGTAAGATTGGCGCCGAGACTCAGCGTGTCGTTGCCGTCGCCGGCGAGCAGGGTGTCGTTGCCTGCGCCCGCGACCAGACTGTCGTTGCCGGCGCCGCCGGCGAGAAGGTTGTTGCCGGCGTCGCCCGTCAGCGTGTCATTGGAGTCGGAACCGGTGACGTTCTCGAAGCCTGCCAGAATGTCGCCGCTGGCGTCGCCCGCGCTGACCTGGGCGCCGGCGTTGTTCAGATCGACGCTGACTCCGGCGAGCGCGCCCGCATAGCTGACGGTGTCGATGCCGCCGCCGCCGGTAAGCTGATCGGCGCCCGCTCCGCCCTCGATCGTGTCCTTCCCGGCGCCGCCGATGATGGTGTCGTCGCCGGCGCCGCCGAGGGCCACCAGATTGGATTTCGTCTCCGCCGAGCCGTCGAGCAGGAGCGTGTTGCCGCCGGTCAGCGCACTGGCGTCGACGGTGAGACCGGCCGCATTCGTCGCGTCGTCGAGCGTGAGGCTGTATTTGCCGCTGTCGAGCAGTTGGAAGGTCTCGACGTTGACGACCGTGGTCGTACCCAGGACAAGAGAGGTGGCGTCGAGGACCAGCCTGTCCGCGCCGGCGCCGCCGTCGATGTTGTCGCCGTTCGTGAGGTCGCCGCCGACGATGATAACGTCGTTTCCGCCGCCGCCGTTCACGGTGTCGTTGCCGAGCCCGGTCGTGATTCTGTTGTCGCCCGAGTTGCCGGTGAGAATGTTGTCATCGTCGTTGCCGGTGGCGTTGATGGCCGCCGTGCCGGTCAGAGTCAGGTTCTCGACGTTGGGGTCGAGAGTGAAGGTGACGGAGCTTTTGACGGTGTCGGTCCCGCCGCTGGGGTTCGTGGCGATGACGTCATCGCAGTGATTGACGGTGAAGGTATCGTCACCCGCGGTTCCGGTGAGGGTGTCCTTGCCCGTGGTACCTGCGATCGTCGCCATCGGCTCAGCCTTCCAATGTCAAAGGGAGTGGAAAATCATGCAAAACACAGACGCGAAACACAGAGTCGTGCAGCCAGTCGCCGACCGGTCGCAAGCGACCGCCCTCGGGCGACGTGAGATTCCTCCGGCATATTCGGCAGAAAATGATTAAGGAAGGATGAGAGAACGGCCGCCGGCATTCGCCGGTCGTTAATCAACCTTGGCGATCTCTTAACAGCTGATGCGGCGAAATGGTCGGAGCGGCGGGATTTGAACCCGCGACCTCCAGACCCCACTCACGTCCTTTGAACTCTCCATGGCGTGGTCGATGAGTGCCAGCGCCGTGATTTGGACCATCGTCGCGAAGTCCACCGGCTCCCAATCCTCTCACGTTGAGCTGCGCAACAGGGGTGCCGGGCCCGAGGAGATCAAGGAGGCGTGGGAGGCGATCGAGGGATGCGCGAAGTAGTGACAGCAGCAGTCGAGCGGCTGCCGGTGAAGGCGCCGGCGGAGGGGCAGAAGGTGCGCTAAAGGACGGGTTGGCGCCACCTTGCGACCACGACAACTACGAGGCGTTTAACAACCATGGCTGATCTCCTCGCCGTTTGCTCCGGAATCAACGCGAGGCAATTCCGCAAGTTCCGATGACGGCCCGCCACACATTGACTTCAAGGGCCGACACGGCCGCAGTGGGCGAGAAGGTGCACGAGCGTTGGCATCTCGCCGGAACCTTTTCTACCGCGGCGCGTTGATTCGCCGTTGATGACCCGCTCCTATGGGGCGTGCTTTGGGGAGAAGTGCCATGGCATCAGCGGAACTTGATCACCTCGCCAATGATGTATTCGCCGAACTCAGCGGCGACTTGCACAAGAAGCCCTACAAGCCGGAAGACCGCGATGCAGAGGCGGCAAAGATTGCACGGCTTCGGCAACTTCGCCTGGCGACGTACACCGGATCCGGACCGAAGAGGCCGGCCCGTCTAGTGGTGACTCGATAGATGGCGCAGAAAGCCGGCGGAAGGCGAGGCAGTGCATTGAGGCATTCGGTGGCGCGCAATCAAGTACGAGAGGGCGCTTGACGCCGAAATCGGCGCGGGCGAAAGCAACGAGCGTCCAATCAGCAAACGCACAGGGATTGATAGCGAGCACCGCAAGCCGGACAGTCGCCAGCGGCCAAATTGCAGTTTCGGTGCCAGTGCGGCAATGCCAGCGCGAGCTCGCTCGAACAGCTTCTGCAACTGACTCGCCCTGTACCGACGCGCCGGGTGCATCGCGGGCAAGCGCTTGTCCGATCGCCGCTCAGGCTCGCTCGCGATTCAAGTTCGGTGATTTCGATAGCGAACCGATGGCCACAATCTGCACAGGTGTAGTCAGGGCTCATTCCGCATCTGTTCAATGACTGCGGCGAAGGCGGACCGTCTCGCCTCGAGAGTATCAATTGCGTCCTTCAGGCGCCTGTTGATCGCCAGCACTGCTAGGCGCGCGCGCTTAGTCTCTGGTGACTGCGCCTCGAGGTTCGCGGCCTTCTTCTTGACGCGCCGTCTGAGCTTGCTGGCGACACGCAAAGCTCGCACATCATGACTGACCATGTCACCCTTCACCGGATATTTCCTCACCGTTATGCCGCCTGTTACGCTGGCGGCTTCTTGGTCCTCTTTCCCCCAGGCGATCGGTCACTAACCATTTGAAAAGAATGGTCGGAGCGACTGGATTTGAACCAGCGACCTCCAGACCCCCAGTCTGATGCGCTACCAGGCTGCGCTACGCTCCGACGTCGACCGATCGCCTGTATGGGGCCGCCGAATTTAGTTCCCCGGGGCGGCTCCCGCAATGCCGATGGCGGCCGGCGGTCGGCCATGACCGCTGCGGCCGTCGAACCGGCAATGAGACGATTTAGGAGAGCGCCGCCCGCAGGCGATCGCGCAGCAATTCCAGCTCGGCCAGGATGGCGTGCAGCTGCAGGCGCAGCGGGTCGGCGGGGGAAGCACCCGGCGCCTCCATTGCGGGCGAGGCCTGCTCGGCCAGCTGCTCGGCCTCGAGCTGGGCCAGGCGCTGCTTGAGGGCGCCCTCGCGCATCAGCTTCTGCACGCCCTTGATCGTATAGCCTTCGTCGTACAGCAGCTCGCGAATCAGGCGCAGCAGGGCCACGTCTTCCGGACGGTAGTAGCGGCGCCCGCCGCCGCGCTTGAGCGGCCGGATCTGGGTGAAGCGCGTCTCCCAGAAGCGCAGCACGTGCTGCGGCACATCCAGATCCTGTGCGACTTCGCTGATGGTCCGGAAGGCCGAGGAGGATTTCTCCAGCCGGCGGCCGGCCGCGCTGGCCGCAGTCGGCGCGCGCTCCGTGGCAATCGGCTGGGGCGCTCTCATGATTCATCTCCGGGGCTGGAGTTGACCCGATCCTTGAGCACGTGCGACGCCCGAAAAACCAATACCTTGCGCGGATTTATGGGCACTTCCTCACCGGTCTTCGGATTGCGGCCGATACGCTTGCCCTTGGCTCGCACGAAGAAGCTGCCGAACGAGGAGATCTTCACGTTCTCGCCGCGCGCCAGGGCATCGGCGATCTCCTTGAGGACGACCTCCACAAGGTCCGCCGACTCGTTGCGCGACAAGCCAACCTCCTGATACACGGCCTCGCTCAGTTGCGCCCGGGTTACCGTCGCGTTCATCCCCCGCCCCATTCGATCGATTCGCGCCTACTTGTTACAAACGCTACTCCTGACGCAGAAAGCAGTCAATTACAAAGGGATGTTCGCTCTCGTTGAAGTAGACTGATGGCCGCTGGCGCGACCCCGGAATAAGGCCCGCTGGAGCGGTCATCAGCGTCAATCTGCAATCTATTGGTAACAAGAAGGAAAGTGCCGGCGCCTTTACCAGCGCAGCAGGGCCGATCCCCAGGTGAAGCCTCCGCCCATGGCCTCCAGCAGGACAAGATGCCCCGGCCGAATCCGGCCATCGCCGGCCGCCTCGGCCATGGCGAGCGGAATCGAGGCGGCGGAGGTATTGGCGTGCCGATCGATCGTCAGCACCACCTTCTCCGGCGGCAGCCCCAGGCGATGGCCCATGCCGTCGATGATGCGGCGGTTGGCCTGGTGAGGCACCAGCCAGTCGATCTCGGCGGCGGTGATGCCGTTGGCCGCGATGGCCGCATCGACCGCTTCGGCCAGCCTGACCACGGCATGGCGGAACACCTCGCGCCCCTCCATCTTCAGATGGCCCGTCGTCATCGTCGAAGACGGGCCGCCATCGACATAGAGAGCGTCGTGATAGCGGCCGTCGGAGAAGATGTGGGTCGAGAGAATGCCGCGGTCGTCCTTGCTGCCGCTACCCTCGCCGGCGACCAGCACGACCGCTCCGGCCCCGTCGCCGAACAGCACGCAGGTCGTGCGGTCGGTCCAATCGAGGATGCGCGAAAAGGTCTCGGCGCCGATGACGAGCGCGGTGCGCGCCTGCCCGACCTTGATGAAATTGTCGGCCACCGCGAGCGCGAACACGAAGCCCGAACACACCGCCTGCACGTCGAAGGCGACGCCGCGGGTCATGCCGAGCGCGGCCTGCACGCGCGTGGCCGTGGCCGGAAAGGTCTCGTCCGGCGTCGAGGTCGCGACCACGATGAGGTCGATGTCGTTGCCGCTCAGGCCGGCGTTCTTGAGGGCCGCCGCGGCCGAACGGATCGCCAGATCGGACGTCATCTCGCCGTCGGCCGCGATGCGCCGCTCGCGAATGCCCGTGCGCTGCACGATCCACTCGTCGGAGGTTTCGAGTTTCTTCGCCAGATCCGCATTGCCGAGGATTCGGCTGGGCAGATAGGCACCGCAGCCGGCGACGATCGAACGCGTCGCCATCAGAGGCTGGCCGCCTTCACGTCCGGCAGCGGCGGCGTCGTCGTCAGGCGGGCGAAGTCCTCTTTGATCTTTTCGATGGCGCCATGGACGACCATGTCGATGGCGACGCCGATCGCGTTGGCGAAACCGATGGCGTCGGTGCCGCCGTGGCTCTTCACGGCGATGCCGTTGAGGCCGAGGAAAATGGCGCCGTTGTAGCGGCGCGGATCGACGCGCGTGCGCAGACTGTTGATCGCGGGACGCGCCAGCAGGTAACCGACTCGCGCCATGATCGAGGTGCGGAACGATTCGCGCAGGAAGCCGGTGTAGAGCTTGGCGGTGCCCTCGATCGTCTTGAGCGCGATGTTGCCCGTGAAGCCGTCGGTGACCACGACATCGACCGTACCCTTGGCGATATCGTCGCCCTCCACGAACCCATGGAAACTGCCGGGCATCGCTGTGTTGCGCAGCATGGCGCTGGCCTCGCGCACCGCCTCATGGCCCTTCAGTTCTTCCGACCCGACATTAAGGATACCGACGGTGGGATGCAGCACACCCAGCACCGTGCGGGCGAAGACATTGCCCATGATCGCGAACTGCACGAGGTTGTCGGCGTCGCATTCGACGTTGGCGCCGAGATCGAGCATCACGCTCTCGCTGCGCAGGGTCGGGAAGAAGCCGGCGATGGCCGGCCGATGGATGCCCGGCAGGGTCCTCAGCATGAGCATGGCGACGGCCAACAGCGCTCCGGTATTGCCGGCCGAGACGACGCCCGCGGCCTCCCCGCTTTGGACGGCCTCGCAGGCCAGATGCATGCTTGAGCCGCGCGCGCGGCGCGCGGCCGCCGACGGCTTGTCCTCGGACTTGACCACGATGTCCGTGTGGCGAATCGAACTCACCTTGGCCAGGTGAGGCACCTTCTTCAGGAGCGGCTGGATGCGACCCTCGTCGCCGAACAGCAGAAAGCGCGCCTGCGGAAACCGCTGGCGCGCGATGTTGGCTCCCTTGATGACCATGCCGGGGGCGAGATCACCGCCCATGGCATCCAGGGCAATGGCTACGCTTTCGGCCACCGATGAAATCTCGTTGCGACGACGAGGCGTCGCGTCACGCCGCTCCGGCTTCGGCTACCTGACGGCCGTCATAGTACCCGCAAGCCGAACAGACGTGATGCGGCCGCTTGTGCTCACCGCAATTGGGGCACTCGACCCAGGACGCCGACTCCAGGGCGTGATGGGAGCGCCGCATGTCGCGACGCGACTTGGAGACCTTTTTCTTCGGAACAGCCATCTTACAGTCTTTCGCTGAAGGGCGCGGTGAAGCGCCCGATTACTAGCCAAAATCCCCGCCAACGGCAAGCCGCTTGCCGGAATCGTTAATTTCGACGCGATCGCAGCGGCGCCAGCACCGCGAACGGACTCGCCGTCTTCTCCGCACCCGATTCTCCCGGTGCGGGAGACTCGGGCTTCTCTTCGGCGCCGGGCACGTGCGGGTAGGGATCGAGCGCCACCGCCAGTTGCTGGGCCACGGTCTCCCCGAGATCGATGCGGCCCTCGATCAATTCCTCCGGCGGATCCTCGTCTTCGAGACCGATGACGACCGCGCCGGCGGCGGCCTGCCCGGTCCCGAACGCGACCGCAAAGCTCTCCCTCAACTGCGATCGCACCGGATCGAGCGTCACCACGCAGGCCTGCACGACCTCGGCCTCGAGCCGCCCGCGCACCTGAATCAGCCCCCCGCGGCCGCGCTTCAGGCTCACGGCCGCCCTCAGCCGATCGAGCGCCAGCAGGCCGAACCGCTCCGCCAGCCGCGCCCGCTCAGCCGGGTTGGCGACGATCTCCCGCTCGGTCTCCTGCGGCCCGACCTGGTCGGCCGCGACTAGTCGCGAGAATTCGGCCTGCGGAACAGTGTCTTTGGTCATGATCGAAGTCCGGGCCGCACGAAGCGCGGGACAATAGGGAAGCGCCCCCGGCCGGTCAACGCTTTCCGTCAGTCTCCGGCGGCGGGAAATCGATGGCGCCCCGGACCAGCGCGGCGGCCGGCTGTGCGGCCAGGAGGTCGTGCCCCGCCAGCACATAGCGGGCCATGGCCGCCACCTGGCCCTCGTCGGGATCGACCGTGGCGAAAAGATTGCGCCGGATCGCCTGTCGCAGTACGGCCTCACCGCCGTCGATGCCGGCTTCGTAGGCGGCGATGCGGCCATAGATGGTCCCCGCCATGCGCTTCACCCGCCGGCCGACGCCGAGGTCGCCGGCACCCATCTCCCGCAGATTGGCGTCGAGGTCGGCGGCCGTGCGGTCGGCGAGCGCCTGGGCCAGCGCCGCGCAGGCGGGATCGGCGCCCTCGCGTCGCAAGCGATGCAGCACGAGAAACAAATGCAGCGCCAACATCTCGAAGCGGCCGTCCAGGCTGTCCGGCACGCCGCCACCGGCATAGAACTCGGGTCGCCGCGCCTGCGCGACGATTCGCCGATAGGCCTCTTCCGAGCTGTTATCGGGCGGCCGCCGCGCGAACCAGCGCTCGAACATTATCTGCTCCCCATCGCCAACCGCTGGCGCGCCCACCTTTGGGATGCCCACCTTTGGCGCTCATTGACAGCCCGAACGGCAAAATGTGATTCTGCGGGCGCACCGGCGGTCATCATCGGCCGCACGTGCCACGAATATCTAGGACAGGGCTCGCACGATGACAATTCGATCTGCTCCCCGGCTCGGCTGGCTTCTACTGGCGACCGCGGCCGCACTGGCGGCCTGTTCGCCGCGCATCGATCAGCGCGGCAATCTGCTCGATCCCGATGCCGTGCTGGCGGTACAGCCGGGCGTCCAGAACAAGGACCAGGTGGCCGAACTGCTCGGCACGCCCTCGACGCGCGCCACCTTCGACGACAAGATCTGGTATTACGTCAGCAAGCGCACGGAAACGACTGCCTTTTTCGCGCCCAACATCACCGACCAGCAAGTTCTCGTGATCAAGTTCAACGACTCCAACGTCGTCGAGAAAGTGCAGATGTACGGCATGGGCGATGCGTATGAGATCGACCCGGTCGGTCGGACGACGCCGACCTACGGCCAGAAGCTCACGTTTTTCCAGCAGCTGTTCGGCAATATCGGCCGCTTCACCAAAGGCGACACCAAGCCCGGCTATTGAGCGCTCGCGCAGAGGGCAAACGAAGCCCCGCGCCGGCATCGCCCGCGCGGGGCTTCGTTTCGGCCGGTCGCCTCCGAGCTACGCCGCCATCGCCGCCAGGATCGCCAGCAGCAGTAGCGCCACGATGTTGGTGATCTTGATCATCGGGTTCACGGCCGGCCCGGCGGTGTCCTTGTAGGGATCGCCGACGGTGTCGCCGGTGACCGCGGCCTTGTGGGCGTCCGAGCCCTTGCCGCCATGGTGGCCGTCCTCGATGTACTTCTTGGCGTTGTCCCAGGCGCCGCCGCCCGAGGTCATCTGGATGGCGACGAACAGCCCGGTTACGATGGTGCCGAGCAGCATGGCGCCCAGCGAGGTGAACGCTTCAACGCGGCCGGCGACCGTCGCGATGACCGCGTAGAGCAGGATCGGCGCCAGCACCGGCAGCAGCGACGGAATGATCATCTCCTTGATCGCCGACTTCGTGAGCAAGTCGACGGCGCGCCCATAGTCCGGCTTGGCCGTGCCCTCCATGATGCCGGGGATCTCCTTGAACTGGCGGCGCACCTCGACCACGACCGAGCCGGCCGCGCGCCCCACCGCCATCATGCCGAGCGCGCCGAACAGGAACGGCAGCGCGCCGCCGATGAAGAGGCCGATCACGACGTACGGATCCTGAAGGCGGAACTCCACCTGCAGGTCGGGGAAATAGTGCCGCAGATCCTCCGTATACGCCGCAAACAGGACGAGCGCGGCGAGCGCTGCCGACCCGATGGCGTAGCCCTTGGTGACCGCCTTCGTCGTGTTCCCGACGGCATCCAGCGCATCGGTGGTCTTGCGCACTTCCTTCGGCAAGTCCGCCATCTCCGCGATGCCGCCGGCATTGTCGGTGACCGGCCCGTAGGCATCGAGCGCCACCACCATGCCCGCGAGCGCCAGCATGGTCGTGGCCGCCAGGGCGATGCCGTAGAGGCCCGCCAGGGCGTAGGCGATGATGATGCCGGCGCAGATCACGATCACCGGCAGCGCGCAGGCCTCCATCGACACCGCGAGCCCCTGGATGATGTTGGTGGCATGGCCCGTGGTGGAAGCCTGAGCCACGCTCCGGACGGGCCGATAGGCCGTCGAGGTGTAATACTCCGTGATCCACACCAGCAGGCCCGTCACCGCCAGCCCCACGATCGCGCAGCCGAACAGCTTGGCGCCCGTGAAGGTGGCGGCGCCGGCCTGGAAGGTCGCGCCGAAGCCGACGAACCAGCCGATGATGATGGCGATCAGGATGGCCGACGCGACGGCCGTGACGATCAGGCCCTTGTAGAGCGCGCCCATGATGTTGTTGCTGGCGCCGAGCTTCACGAAAAACGTGCCGGCCACCGTGCCGAGGATGCAGACGCCGCCGATCAGGAGCGGCAGGGTCATCAGGATCTGCTGCTGCGCCGCGTCGGTGAAGAAGATCTGGCCGAGCAGCATGGTCGCCACCATGGTGACGCAGTAGGTCTCGAACAGGTCGGCCGCCATGCCCGCGCAGTCGCCGACGTTGTCGCCGACGTTGTCCGCGATAACCGCTGGATTGCGCGGATCATCTTCGGGAATGCCCTTCTCGATCTTGCCGACGAGATCGGCGCCGACATCCGCGCCTTTGGTGAAGATGCCGCCGCCCAGGCGCGCGAAGATCGAGATCAGCGAGGCGCCGAAGCTCAAGGCCACCAGCGCCTCCAGGATCCTGCGCGTCTCCAGTTGCTGTCCCTGCAGGAACATGTAGTAGCCGGTGACTCCGATGAGTCCCAACCCGACCACCAGGAGCCCGGTCACCGCGCCCGCCTTGAAGGCGATGGTAAGCGCCGGCTGCAGCCCCTGCCGGGCCGCCTCGGCCGTGCGCAGATTGGAGCGCACCGAGACGTTCATGCCGACATAGCCGGTGGCGCCCGACAGGATGGCGCCGATGAAATAGCCGATACCCACGAACTTGCCGAGGAACGCCCACAGGATCGCGCCGACGACGATGCCGACGATGCCGATCGTCATGTACTGCCGGTTGAGATAGGCGCGCGCGCCCTCCTGCACGGCGGCCGCGATCTCGCGCATGCGATCGGTGCCGGTGGCGGCCGCCATGACCGATCTGATGAGGAAGACCCCATAAGCCAGGGCGATAACGCCGCAAACGATTACAATCCAGAGTGGACCTGTCACGATAAGTTCCTCTTGTTCGGAAGGAGGTGGGCGCAAATGCGCAGGCTGCGCCCCGGCTTGCCCCCCGCTGCGGTGCGAATGCGGCGCGGAAAATGCCAGATGCGCCCTGCTCACGCAACCGATTCGCAATGTTGCGGTAGGAACTGCGAACCCGTGATCCGACCCTTATTCGGCCGCGATCGCCCGCCGGCGCCGACCCATCAGCCACAAGGTTGCCACCAGGGTCACGGCCACCAGCGGCAGCACGCCATAGTTAACGGCCGTCCAGCCGAAGGCGCTATGCAGCGTGCCCGAGGCGAAGGACGAGGACGCCACGGTTCCGAAAATAAGGAAGTCGTTCAGACCCTGTACCTTCGCCCGCTCGGCCTGCCGATAGCTTTCGGTCAGGAGGGTCGAGCCGCCGACATAGAGGAAGTTCCAACCGATCCCCAGCACCACCAGCCCGACCCAGAAATTCCAGAAGCCGAGGCCGGAGAGATCGGCGGCCACCGCCAGGAACAGCAGCGCGGCACCGCTCCACAATACGTTCAGCACGCCGATGCGCTTGATGACGAAACCGGTCGCGAACGACGGGAGGAACATGCCGAGAGCGTGCCATTGGATCACGCTGCGCCAATCCGAGAACGCGAAATGGTGGTGCTTCATGGCCAACGGCGTCGCCGTCATCAGGAACGACATCACGCCATAGCCGGTCATGCCGGCCAGAAGTGCGACTGCGACCCCTGGTTGCCGCAGGATCGCCGGCAGCGGGCGACCGCTGTGGCGCCTTTCCTCGCGCGACAGCGAGGGGATCCGCGTCATCGGCAGCAACGCGATGATCCCCGCATAGAGAAAGATCATCACGCCGTAGCAACCGGCGAAGATGTAGGCCGGAAACAGCTCGCGCGACAGCTGCGACAACGTCGGCCCGAACACCGCCGCCGCCACCCCGCCGGTCAGCACGAGCGAAATGGCATGACCCCGGAACGCCTCGCTGGCGGCATCGGCGGCCGCAAATCGGTAGAAGGCGGCAAAGCCGGCGGCGCTGCCGATGCCCATGTTGGCCAAGCATAGCAGCCAGAAGCTGTTCTCGGTCACCGACAGCACGCCGAGCGCGCCGCCGGCCATGCCGATGAGTGCGCCGAGGGTGAAGCCGAACCGCCGGCCCTTGGCCCGCATCAGCGCGGACGCCGGAATCGTCGTCAGCATGGTTGCCAGCGCCTGCAGCGCGAGCGGCACCGTTGCCCACGCCTTGTCGGTCAGCAGCGCCTCGCCATTGAGCGCCGTCACCGTGATGGTGATGGTCATCGCCGTCATCGCCAGCGCCTGGCAGAGGGCGAGAATGAAGACGTTGCGGCGCACGGTGGAATCGATCATGGCGCGGCTAGCATTCAGCTATTTTCAGAGACTGGCAAGCGTTGCGGTCCGCTTCGGCCGCGCGTGTCAAAAATGTCGGTAGCCGGTGCTGCTCACGCGCAGCTCCGCTCCGTTCTCGTCGACAATTCGCACGCCGGCGCCGGTGCGCATGGCGCCGACCCGTGTCAGCTGGACGCGCTCGCGTTCCGCCAACCGCGTCGCTGCCGGTACGTCGCCGTCCGCGACCGTCAGGAGCAATTCGTAGTCGTCGCCGCCGGCAATCACGCGTTCGCGCAGATCCGGTCGCGCTGCGATGATCCGCGCCGCCGGATCGGATAGCGGCACGCGCGGCCATTCGATATCGGCGCCCAGCTGCGACGTCCGGCAGATATGGCCGAGGTCGGCGAGCAGGCCGTCGGAGATGTCCATGCCGGCATGGACCAGCCCGGCTTCGACGAGCGCGCGGCCGAGCTGCAGGCGCGGCCGCGGCAGCCGATAGCGGTCGACCAGATGGGCGCGGCCGGCGGCATCCAGCTCCGGAAACGCCTGCCGCTGCACGTCCAGTCCGAGCGCGCCATCCCCCAGCGTGCCCGAGACCAGCACGGCGTCGCCGGCGTGCGCAGCGCCCCGCCAGGGCAGCCGGCCCTTGCCGATGGCGCCGAACACGGTCGCCGACAGCGTAAGCGGCCCGGGCGTCGCGGTGGTGTCTCCCCCCAGGAGGGAGAGCCCGAATTCGCGCTGGTCGGCGGCCAAACCTTCGACGTACTTGGCCAGCCACGCTTCATCGAGATCACCAGGGAACGCGCAGGTCATGACATAGCCGAGCGGCCGAGCGCCCTTGCCGGCGAGGTCGGAGAGGTTCACGCGCAGCAGCTTGCGGGCGATCAGGTCGGGCGGATCGGCGGCCAGGAAATGCACCCCGGCGACGATGGCGTCGGTCTTCACGACCAGCTGCTCGCCGGCGGCGACGTCGATGAGGGCCACGTCGTCCGTCAGGCCGAGGGCGCCGGGAGCTTCGGCGGCGAGCGGCGCGAAGTAGCGCGCGATCAGCTCGAACTCACCCGGCAAGGGGCGTCGGGCCACCGGGACGGTCCTCCAGCTCTTCGGGCCGCAGGGCACGGGCCAGCTGGTCCAAGACCGCGTTGACCAGGTGGGTGCCCTTCTTGTCGTAGAAGGCGTCGGCGACGTCCACATACTCCTTGATCGTCACCCGCGCCGGCACATCCAGGCGGTGCGACAGCTCGTAGGCCCCCGCCCGCAGCACCACCTTCAGCACGGTCTCCAGGCGATCGACGTCATGGGCTTCGGCCAGCACGGCCGCGATCATGTCGTCGAGCTCGCCGCCGGCGGCGGCGACGCCATGCACGAGTTCGCGGAACAGCGTCGGATCGGCGCCGCCATGGCCGGTCTCCTCGCTCTGCCGCCCCAACCGGTGGTGGGTGAATTCGCGCACCACCGCCTCGGCGCCCGCCCCGGTGATCGCCATCTGATAGAGCGCCTGCACGGCCACCAGGCGGGCCATGCTGCGCGCGGCGACCGCACCGTCGGAGCGCGGCGTCGTCATCGGCGGGCCGCGTCCGCCCGCAGGCGGCGCTTCAATTCGATCATGGCGAGACAGGCGCGCGCCGCCTCGGCGCCCTTGTTCATCTGGTCGACGCGCGCGCGCGCCCAGGCCTGCGCCTCGTTCTCGACCGTCAGCACGCCGAAGCCGAGCGCCAGCGCGAACTCGCATACGAGCGCCTGCAGCGCCCGCGAACTCTCGTTGGCGACGATGTCGTAGTGCGAGGTCTCCCCGCGGATGACGCAGCCGAGCGCGAGGTAGCCGTCGTACTTGGGCGCCGACTCCGTCGCGCCGACCGCCATCCGGATCGCCGCGGGTATCTCGAACACGCCGGGCACCTCGGCGCGGTCGAAGGTCGCGCCGCCCGCGCCCAGCGCCGCCGTCGCCCCGCTCAGCAATTCGTCGGAGACATGCGGATAGTAGCGCGCTTCGACGATCAGGATGTGGGAACCGCCGGCCATTCCACCGCTCGCTGTGAGAGT
>Ga0137403_10001377_pt1 | contig 19775 bp, 18 predicted proteins | sample CZOMad2_1_16fung_FD_122057 | JGI IMG/M metagenome (GOLD analysis project Ga0137403, IMG submission 122057) | Vadose zone soil fungal communities from Angelo Coast Range Reserve, California, USA - CZOMad2_1_16fungal (Hybrid Assembly) | ecosystem: Environmental > Terrestrial > Soil > Vadose zone...
CCGTTCAGTTCGAGGTGCCACAGGTCGGCATTCACCTTGGGATCGACCACGTTCTTCGTCACGCAATAAAACAATTCGTTCGGGGTAATCGGCTCAACGATGCGGCCTTTGTATTGCGTGCCGTCGTAACTGAAGGTTGCGACGCGATAAAGTTTGCGAGCCAGCGCAAAGCCGCCACCAGCCACTGCCGCTCCAATTGCACTCAGGACAAACGCGCGCCGGCCAATGGCCGGACTGAATTCGTAATGCTGTTTCCCAATTTTTCGGGTTGCCAGAAATTGAAAACCGCCGACAAGCGTGCGCTCGAAGAAAAAAACGCATAGAGCGAACCCCACAAGCGTGACCAGGCGTGCGGCGTCCTTAGGCAGACCAACGTAGCTTGTGCCTAGGACTGGCCACAACCCGATTGCGAACGCAACGATCGGCAACATGACGAAGATCGATATTGTCCAGATCGCCGGAACACGCGTGGGGTTGCGTCGGGCGAGCAAGGCAAAAATTGCGCCGGCAATCGCAGCAACCAGGAGTTGGCCAGCAATTGTCGATCCTACGCCGAGTTGTTTGAGGTGATTGTATCCGCCAACCTTGCCCATCAACGAGAGGAACGGACCCGGCGGTATGAAAACCGAAAGGCGATCACCGATGATCACGAGCGGTGTCGCCACACGAAGCGCGGCAAGCAACAACATCGCCGCCGTCATGACGATGCCGGCGACTAATCCGGCTACCAATCCAGCGAAGACTGCCTTTGTCCTGTTCATTCGGGCGACTATGAATTGTAGAGGCGCTTGTGCCAACCGCCTGTTCAGTTCGTTTGGCGTTCGATACAAACGCCGCTATAAGAATTCATTTTTCCGCCAGAGAAAGAATGTTCCGTACGCGCTCCACGACCATTGCCGATGTAACCTGTTTCATACAGGCGTGATCAAACGGGCATTGGCTCAGCCGACGGTAATTGCATGGCGAACATGGCAAGTCCACGCGCACGACCGCTTCCGGCCGTTGGTAAGGCCCAATGTGAACGGGATTGGTTGGTCCGAAGACGCTTACCATCGGTTTTCCCAGCGATGCAGCGACATGCATCGAACCGGAGTCATTCGTCACGGCTACCTCTGCACGTTGAATAAGTGCCGCTAATTCTCCCGGCGTGGTTTTACCTGAAAAATCACATACACCGGGTGCTGCGGCTGCGATTTGCCCGCAACGGTGCTGGTCGCGCTTTGTTCCTGCGAGCACCACGGCAAATCCATCCTGAAGGAATGCGCGCGCGACACCCGCAAATCCTTCAATGGTCCAGTGCTTGGTCTCCCAAATCGTGCCGGGCACCAACACGACAAGCTGCCTGGACGCGGGCACACCGTGCTCTTCCAGTAATCGCTGCACTTTAAATGTAGTTTCCGATGAGAGGTGAATAGTGAGATCTGGCGGATCATCATCAAGGCCAAGGAACGGCGCGACCCAGAGGTAACGATCGATTGCGTGAACATCGAGCGTCGGAACCGGAATCCGGTGCGTGTAAGCCATCCATGAGCCTTCGCGCGCGCCGCGCCAGCCATGGCTCGGCACATTTCTGAGATCGTGCTCGGCGGAAACAGTGAGGCCGCGCTTGATTGGCCGATCAAATCCGATGCGCACGCGGGCGCCGCTCACGAGAGCGAAAAGAGCCGAACGCACCTGACCATGCATGTCGATTATAAGATCGTATTTTGCTCGACGGATTTGTTTAAGTAGACCGACAAACGCTACGAGAGCCCGCCATCTGCGGCCGCGCTTGGAGAAATCGCGGCGCGCGAACAGAACTACATTCGACAGCGCCGGATGACGGCGCACGACCTCCGCGTTCTCAGGAGTGATCAACCAGTCAATGCGTGCCCGCGGATAACGCGCGCGCAGCTTCACAAGTACCGGGATCGTATGGACGACGTCACCGAGCGCCGAAGGTTTGATCAACAAAATGTGCGAGAATTCCGCGGATTGCAGTCCCGATGCGTTCGCGTTCTTTGTCCGTACGTTTTCGATCTGGCTGTTCAATTGCTGTCTCGCAGAAAGGCGTTCTAACGTCCAACGCTCAATGCTCAACGTCCAACGTCAAACTCAGATAGTTAAGCGTTCGGCGTTTTGTTCTTTCTTAGCCGATACGAGTTCCAGCTAGCAGGCTAGGCAGCTTGTTTCTCGCCTGAGAACGTGCTGCGCAGTTTCTTCACCCACGCAGACAACCGATGACGGTTCTGCTCGCGCAGCACCACTGCTTCGCTGGTGACCCAGTTGAATTGAATCACACGGCGCGGACCGGAGAACGGCTTATGACCGTGCCAGGAGTTGTCGCTGCGACGAAACGCCAGCAGCGTGCCTTCGGCCGGCGGCACTTCGAGAATCACGTCATCCAGATTGTTTCCAGAGCGAAGCAACCGGAGCCGGCCGCCGGAAGATTCCCACGCCGGGTTCATGTAGAGGAGGATCGTGATGATCTTTGTCTCCGAGTCGGTGTGGATTTTGCCGTCCTTTTCGCTGCAACGGCCGCGCACTGTGATCATGTCGGGACGATTGGTGAGATCGACGTTGAATTTTTCCTCAAACGCTTTGCGAAACTCCTCGCTGCGCATTTCCTTGATCAGCTTTGCAAACACGGGCCCATAACTAACTTCGCGTAAAGGGAAACTCCCCGGTCGGCCAACTTCAGGATAGTCCTTCTCGATCTCAGGGCGCGCTTCGGCCTTTACAAATTCGGGGACGATCAAAAAATCAAACGGTTCACTGATAAGCGGCGTGTTCCGAAATCTTTCCAGGTCGAGCATCGAAAGCATCCGCGGACGCTACATGAATAGACCGGAATTTCCAGCGCTCGCCGTGGCGATCGTCCATAGAACTATTCGAGGGCCACTCGCACCAATGTGGCGAGGATGCGAGTGCCGGCGACAAATGTGCCGCGCACTGTGCCGGACACTTTCGATTCGCCGCCCGCGCGCCGGCGATGGTTTAGCGGAATCTCGAGGATGCGCAGTCCGGCACGCGCAGCTTTCATCTGCATCTCCAAATTCCAGCCGTAAGTTTCCTCACGCATGTCGAGTTTCGCGAATGCGTCGCGGCGGATAGCGCGAAACGGGCACATGTCCGTGTAACGAACTCCGTAAAGCAGTCGCAGAATTAGTCCGGCAATGCGCCCAGACAAAATCTGCTGGAAGTTCATGCTGCCCGGTTCGCGTCGCCCGCGCGTGCGCGACCCGATCACGAAATCGTGCGTCCCGCGCGCGATCGGGTCGACAAGCTGATTCATCAACGCGGGCACGTCGCTGCCGTCGCCGTCCAGAAAGACAACGATATCGCATTCGGGCGAAAGCGCGCGAATGCCGGCTGCGCATGCGCGTCCGTAGCCGCGGGGCGCCGTCACCACGCGCGCACCCACTTCACGCGCGCGCTCGGCTGTGCGATCAGTGCTTCCGTTATCAACCACAATCACTTCGTTAGGCAAGCTAGTCGCGAAACATTCGCGCACCACCCCGGCAATCGGTTTCTCCTCATTCAGCGCCGGGATAACTACCGACACGTTGCTCATCGGAAAACCAGCCACGCAGTCGTGAAATAAATCAACAGCGCAACGAAATCGGCCAAGGCGAGTGTGACCGGGCCTGCGGCAATTTTTAGGTCAAGCTTAAACCGGTGCAGAAGCGACGGCACGCCGAGCCCGAGCGCGCACGCCGTCACCAGCGAGAGCGCGATGCTGCCGCCGATAACAAATGCTCCACGCAGATCATTGCGCCAGATGCAGACAATGGTGCCGACAATCAAGCCGCACGCCACGCCGAGAAGGATTGCGGTTGCCACTTCGCGGCGGAACGCAGTGGCCAGCCAGTGCCAGGTCACCGGGACTGAGCGCAAGGCATGGATCGTTACGCTCATGGATTGCGTGCTGACGCTCTCGTTTAATCCCAGCACCATCGTGAGAAAGAACGCCAGCACTAGACCCCGCGCGAGAGTTGCTTCAAAAAAGCCAGCCAGAATTGCCGACAGCGTCCCACCCGTCACGGTGACGAGCAGCCACGGGAAGCGAAACCGAAAAATGCGCCAGGGCGACACGCCTCGGATTTGTTCGATGCGAAACCCGAGCGCCTCAAAGAATTCGGGGCCCACCGTGGCAACGGAACGGTGTCTATCCTCGCTCTCGCCCGTCTGTAAAATTTCGTCGGCAAAAAGGTTCGCGTCGATCACACCGACGACGCGGCGTTGTTCGTCCACCACGGGAAATGCGAGAAATTTGTAGAGCACGAAAAATTCGCACGCATCGAGGACGGTCGCAGTCGAGGGAATAGCCACGACGCGCGGGACCATGATCTGCCGCAGCGGCATCTCCAGAGACGCAGTCAGCAAACGCCGCGTGGGCACCACGCCAACGAGTCGTTGCTGCCTATCGACCGCGTAAAAGTAAATGACCCGCTCGCCCACGCCCTCGCGCCGAATGCGCTCAAGCGCTTCGCCGACCGTCATGTCCGCATCGAGCAACGGAAAATCCTTGCGCGCATGACGTGCGACAGGGGCATCAAAATCGGGGATGCCGGTAGCGATGTTCATCTCGCTACTCGATGAACAATCCCCTTGTTCCTCAAAATTTCACTCGCTTCGCTGAAGTAATCGCGAATGTCTGACTGGGTGCGAATCCAGTCGATGTAGCGCGCGATGCCTTCGTTGAGATCGACAGTTGGTTTGTAACCCGCCGATCGCGCGATCGTGATGTCGCTGGTGAGATGACGCATTTCGCCGGGGCGAAATTCGCCGTTGATCTCGGGTGGGATGTCGATCTTCAGAACGTCGGAAATTTGTTCGGCGATTTCGCGTATCGGAATGCCGCGTCCGCTGCCGACGTTCACCGCTAATCCATTAAGCTTGTCGGTTTCGGCAGCCAGCAAATTCACGCGGGCGATGTCTTCGACGAACGAAAAGTCACGCGTTTGTTCGCCGTCTTCGTAAAGCACGGGCGGCAGACCGTTCAGTAATCGCGTGCAGAAAATCGCGATCACCCCGGTGTAGGGATTAAAGATCGATTGGCGCGGTCCGTACGTACAGGAGTAGCGCAGCGCGACCGTCGGGATACCGAGCTGCTTTCCCCAGAGCAACACAAGCCGCTCTTGATCGACTTTGGTGAGCCCGTAAACGGTTTCGCCGCCCACCGGTGCGTTCTCTGGAGTAGGAACACTTTTTGTGGCTGCCCCGCAGATCGGGCAGTGGACTTGCCAATCTCCTTTACGTAGTTGCTCGATCGGACGCACGCCTGGAAATACCAAACCGTGCTTTGGACAATCACCGGCTCCTTCGCTGTAAACGGCTTGCGAACTCGCAACGACGATCTTTTCAATCGACAGCCTTTTCTCGCGAATGACTTCCAACATTTGCGCCGTGCCGAATGAATTCACATGAACGAATTTTGTGATCTCCGGCATGTAGCCGCCATAAGCGGCCTGGTGAAAAACGATATCGATGTTTTCGAGCGCGGCCGTGATTGTATCCCGATCACGCAAATCGCCTTTGATGGATTCCGCCTGTTCATTGATCCACGTCGGTCTTCCGTGGCGGTGGGTTTGCGGCTCTAAGTTGTCGAGGGTGCGCACTTGCCAACCCTCTCGTACGAGAAGATCGACAATGTGCGAGCCGATTAACCCTGCACCACCAGTGACTAACGCGCGTTTCATTTTGTTGCAAAGGCGTTTGTGTCAAACGCCTTTCCAACCTCGGCGCTTGGCACAAGCGCCGCTACAACAAATTCAGCCGTTGCCGGGCGACAAGTTCGCGCAGAAACTTTTGCGTGTGCGGCGCGATATCTGCTGGTGTTATGTCCGCCAGCAGTTCGTTGCACAATCGCCGTAAACTCGCCTCGTCATCGACATCGTATCCGGGGGGCAAGAGTTTGACTTCGAGCCAAATCTCTCGCGCACGTTGTCTTGTCTGATCGAGCACCCGTTCTGTGCTCCAGTCGATTCGCTCGAAGAGCTCCCGGTGCGGGTTTTTGAGCCCAATTAAGTAATAGCCGCCGTCCTCACTTGGACCAAGCACGACGCGATCCCCGGGTTTCATCAGTTCGACGACAGCGCGGGAAAAACTCACCGCGGAAACGGTCGGGCTGTCGGAATCAATCAGGCATACTGATTCAAACCCGCACTTGAATAAATCTCCCGTAGCGAAATAGAGACGCTCGCCAAATCCTTCGCCGCGTTGCGGCAACAAACTGAAAGTGGCTGGCAGAATATCGGAATAGGCCAGCTCGGAGCCAATCGGTGTGTAAACGGCGATTCCACGCACATCGCCACTGGTAGCCGCCCCCGAAATGGTAGTAGCTGTATCGCGCAGGAAACATTTGTTTAGCTCTGCGGCCTCCTTCGGCGTGAGCGGAGGGACGAGGCGCGTTTTAACCTGCCCTGCTCGTGGAGCTTTCGTCATCACGGCCAAAGCACACAGCCCGCGTGGCACTTGGGCGGCAAGAACTGGATCGAGAACAGGAAACGGGCTCACCTGTCAAAGAAAAACTTTTTCACAAACAATGATGAGAATTTGAGTTTTGCTTACTAATATTTCTTCTTCTAATTAGAGAGAATAATATGCGCGATTGTTCTTGCTCATCCCCATGATAAGGAGCTGTTGATAACATCTGTGCGCTGAGCCGACAAACGTTCGTTGCTCACAAGAGTCGCTAGTTATTGGAGCTTATTCGAACTTATTGGCACACATCGCTCGGAGACGCCTTTACGGCTGATCTAGTTCGTCAATAGCTTGATCTAATAAATGGTTGGTGCTCAAAATGTACGTTGCGTTTCGTGAAGCTTTCGGAGTGCGCTTTGCCATCTACCTGGTCGTAGAAATTGTGCTGGATCAGTTGACCGCGAGTCGCGGCAGGACCGAAGGTGGGCGCTGAGTCATGCACATCACTGACATTATGCGGGGTGATTCTCCCACGTTTTCCTTCGAGTTCTTTCCTCCGAAAACGCCGGAGGCGGCCGAGATCCTTTATCGAACAATTCGGGATCTCGAATCGTACACGCCGCACTTCGTCAGCGTGACTTATGGTGCTGGCGGCTCAACACGTGACCTAACTCACGATCTTGTGGAGCGCATTCGACACACAACGAAGCTCGATCCGATCCCACACCTCACATGCGTCTGCCACAATGAGGAGGAGATCGAAGCGATTCTCCTTCGATACGCCAATGCCTCCATTGGAAACATTCTCGCGCTCGGCGGCGATCGCCCAGCAGGAATTGATTACGACAAATCGCGAGACTCATTCCAACACGCGATTGATTTGGTCAAATTCATTCGCCGGTTCAATCAGTCCGGCGCACATCCGGACCGGCGCGGATTTGGAATCGGCGTGGCCGGTTTCCCTGAGGGGCATCCCGCCACGCCGAATCGATTAGTCGAAATGGATTACTTTAAAGCGAAAGTGGACGCTGGAGCCGACTACATCGTCACGCAGCTATTTTTTGATAATCGAGACTTAGTCGATTTTCGCGAACGCTGTGCGCTTAACGACATTCACATCCCCATTTTCGCCGGTATCATGCCGATCACCTCCCTCAGCGGATGCAAGCGCATCGCCGAACTGGCGGGCGGCGCACGTTTTCCCGCTAAGCTTCTGCGCGCGCTACAGGATTGCCAAAATGATCCCGAAAAGGTCAGACGCGTCGGCATTCAGTACGCATTGGAACAATGTCACGATCTTCTGGATAAGGAAGTCGCGGGTATTCACTTCTACACGTTGAACCGCTCCGATGCTACACGTGTAATTTTTGATAGCCTCGGCTTTCAGCATCATCGGAACGCAGGCTCTGGGGGTCTAGTTGAACGATGCTATCCCTAATACGTCGAGGTGCGTGTGTCGCCTTGCATCTTCAGGCGTTAAGCCGCGCCAGCGGAATTTGCGCGAAGTCAGTGGCGCGCGCAAGATCTCGAGATGCTAAAGATCCGCCGGTCGCTTTATTGGCAGGCTGCAGCATTAGGAATAGCCGTCGCTCTGGTCTTCACGCTCTCGCGCTTTTTCCCAGTCGTTGAGTCCGTTGAGGCAGTGCAACGGCGTGTGATGAGCTTGGGCGCGTGGGCCGCGATTTGCTACCCGTTGCTTTTCGCAGGTTGTAATATTCTTCTGCTTCCAGGCGGGATCCTTGCTGTCGGAGCCGGTTTCTTCTTCGGTTTATGGTGGGGATTTTTGATCGTGTTCGCGGGCAACGTCATCGCGACAGTGGTTTCGTTTGCACTGAGCCGGTCGCTAGCCAGGCGATGGTTTCGGCAAAAACTCTCAGGTAATCCAACGCTGCGCGCTTTAGGGCCTGCGGTGGAACGCGAGAGCTGGAAAATTATTCTATTGAGTCAATTGCATCCCCTTTTTCCCACCAGTCTGCTGAACTACTTGTATGGGGTGACGAGAATTCGATTTAGTACCTACATGCTCTGGGCCTCAATCGGCCGGATACCGGGGCTCTTTTTGTACGCTTACGTCGGAACACTGGGGCAGTTTGCAGTGCGCATTATGCAGCACAAGAATTACCCGCGCATGATAGAGTACTGGATCTGGGGAGGGGTGTTTGTAACGACTACGTTGCTCTTGATTGTGCTCGGCCGCGTGGCATATCGCACAATCCAAACGTCACACGCCTCGGCGATCGAAAGAAATGGCGCCCGACCTGGAATGTTACTAAGATAAGTTACTGGGACATAGCTACTTAATGTCAATCGCGTTTAAGCTTCCAACAGAATATGACGTGATCGTCGTCGGGAGTGGGCATGCGGGTATCGAAGCTGCACTGGCCGCGGCTCGAATCGGTTGTCGCACGCTGATGCTGACCCAAAATTTGGACACGATTGGCCAGATGTCATGTAATCCGGCGATCGGAGGTTTAGCGAAGGGGCACATTGTGCGCGAGATCGACGCGGCTGGCGGTGCTATGGCCCTTAACGCCGATGCAACGGGGATTCAGTTCCGACTGCTTAACCGGACGAAAGGTCCATCTGTCCGTGCTCCGCGGGTGCAATGCGACAAAAAAGCGTATCAGTTTCGGGCGAAAGCGGTTTTGGAGGGGGCGGGCAATCTGGATACGAAGCAAGCGACCGTTTCACGTATCCTCGTGGATAAAGGGAAAGTGGTGGGGGTTGAAACTGATTTCGGATTGAGAGTTGTGACGCGCAGCGTTGTAATCACTTCTGGGACATTCTTGCGCGGACTGCTACATGTGGGAGAAAGCAGCAAAGCAGGCGGCCGCATGGCCGATACAAGCTCGGGTTTGAGCGAGAACCTACGGGAGATTGGATTCCAGGTAGGGCGGTTCAAAACCGGCACGCCTTGCAGATTGAACGGCCGGTCGGTCGATTTCTCACGCTGTACAATTCAATTGGGCGACGAGCCTCCTCCGACTTTCGCCTTCGAGGCTGAGGAAATCGGCGACGGTAGAGGTGAGATATTCACATTAAACTCAATTCGCGACGGCAAGTTCCACGTGGAACAACTTCCCTGCTGGATAACTAGTACAACGCTAAAAACGCATGAAGTAATCCGCGCAAATCTTCATCGTTCCCCCCTCTACACAGGAAGGATAAAAGGTACGGGCCCACGATATTGTCCCTCAATAGAGGACAAGGTAGTAAAGTTTTCAGACAAGACTTCGCATCAGATCTTTCTGGAGCCGGAAGGGCGACAGACCCGCGAGTATTATGTCAATGGAATCTCCACTAGTCTGCCGTACGATGTCCAACTCGAATTACTCCACAGCATTCCTGGATTGAACCAAGCCGAGATCATGCGGCCCGGCTATGCCGTCGAATATGATTATTTCCCCCCGAATCAGCTCTTTTCTACCTTGGAAACCAAGCTGGTCAGCGGGCTCTATTTTGCCGGCCAAGTTAACGGAACTTCGGGATATGAAGAGGCAGCCGCCCAAGGTTTGATCGCTGGAGCCAACGCGGCTTTGAAAGTTCAGGACCGTCCGCCGTTTGTTTTGGATAGAAGAGAAGCGTATATCGGTGTGCTTATTAACGATCTGGTCGTGAAAGGAACCGAAGAGCCGTATCGCATGTTTACAAGCCGAGCTGAGGATCGACTCTTTCTCCGGCACGACAATGCTGATCAGCGTTTGACCAAACGTGCATTTAGGGTAGGCCTCGTCAGCAAAGACCGCTATGCTCGTTTTCAGGAGAAAATGCGCCTTCTTGAGCAAGCTCGCTTCACAGCTATTGCGACGAAGCTGGGAGGCGTTCCAATTTCCCAATTGTTCAAGAGGCCGGATTTCGCCGTGCAGAATCTGCCTCCTGAAATTCTTTCCTGTGTGCCAGCCGCGATCTGGGAACTAGTCGAGACTGATTTCAAATACGAAGGTTATGCCGCTCGGCAATCGGAGCAAAATCGCCAGCTCGAACGTCGGCACGAGCAAACTATCCCGGATGGGCTGGATTATAGCAAGATCAGTGGACTTCGTTCCGAGACGAGGCAGAAGCTAACAACTTTGCGTCCAACTTCACTTGGCCAGGCTGCGCGCATAAGTGGGATCACTCCAGCAGACGTTGCTATTATATCTATTTGGCTATCGAAGAACTACTTACAACACAGGCTGGAGTAAAGGGAACCCACACGTTCATCGCAAGCATATGATGCTCACGTCGGCACTTGTATTGGTAGGAAGCTATCTGTTGGGATCGATTCCTTTCGGCTACCTGGCCGGTCGCATTGCAGGCATCGATATTCGGAAAGCCGGCAGCGGTAACATTGGCGCGACAAACGTCTTGCGGGTCCTCGGAAAAGGATATGGCTATCCGGTGTTTGCGTTGGATTTCTTGAAAGGTTTAGGCGCGGTAAGGATTTCGATCGCAATCGCAACAGTCGTGAGGCAGGAATCGAGTTCACCCGAGATTTTTGGAATCCTTGCGGCGGTATCTGCTGTGATCGGACATTCTTTTCCGCTGTGGCTGAAGTTCCGGGGCGGAAAGGGGGTTGCTACCTCTGCCGGAGCGCTTTTCGGGCTGATGCCGCTCGCGATGCTCATTGGTGTCGCCATTTGGATATTAGTCTTCTGGTTGACGCGCTTTGTCTCGGTAGCGTCAATGGCAGCTGCGGTCGCACTGCCGCTGGTGATTGGCATCATGACGCGGCTAAATCAAACCCATGGGAAAGCGCTATTTTATTCGTCGCTCGGTATCGCGACAGTTGTGATTTGGCGGCACCATTCAAATCTTTCCCGTCTAGTTCGCGGCCGGGAACCACGCTTTACCCGGAAGTGAAGATCGACAAGACAGCAATCTTGGGTGCGGGTGCTTGGGGGACGGCATTAGCATGGCTCTGGGGAAAAGACGGGCGACAAGTTTCCCTCTGGGGTCACAATGTCGATCGTATCGCGCACATGCAAAAGACGCGGGAAAACCGCGACTATCTTCCTGGAGTTAAGCTGCCTCGGACAGTGGACGTCACGTCCGAGCTGGGCGATTGCGCCGGAGCGGATCTGATCGTTTTCGTTACGCCATCAGCTGTGTTGCGGCAAATCGCCAACCGTCTCCGAACAGTTATCGATAATTCGCACGCCGTATTCCTAAGTTGCACTAAAGGGATCGAGCATCTGACGGGCATGCGGATGAGCCAAATCCTGCGCGAAATTTTCCCAGGCCACGAGGTCGCAGCCTTATCCGGTCCGAACCTCGCCGTGGACATCGCGCAAAACCTGCCCACGGCGACCGTGATTGGCTGCCACGACCTTGATTGCGCGACGAGTTTGCAAGGCGTCTTGGGACGGTCGCGATTTCGCATTTACACCAGTCAAGAAATCGTATCTATCGAGCTGGGCGGCGCGTTGAAAAATGTTTTCGCCTTGGCGGCAGGAATCAGCGATGGCTTGAACCTGGGGGATAATTCGAAAGCCGCACTGGTCACTCGATCGTTGGCCGAACTCGTTCGGCTCGGTGTTGCCATGGGTGGTAACGCAAATGCCTTTTATGGATTGAGCGGGGTAGGCGATCTGGTCGTGACCTGCTACAGTGAACGCAGCCGCAATCACACGGTCGGCAAGCGTCTCGGGCGCGGCGAGCCACTGGCCGAGATTACGGCGTCGATGAAAGCAGTGGCCGAAGGGATACCGACTACGCGAAGCGCATGGGAATGCGCGCGGCAATTGAACATCGACACGCCTATCATCGACGAAATTTACGCCGTGCTGTCCGAGCAAAAAAAACCGACAGTCGCACTGGAAGAACTGCTGAGGCGCGAGCAAAAACCTGAAGAGCCGTAATTAACGCTCGAGGACGAGCGCTGCCAGTCAGTTACAGACTTGCTTCACGATACTTTTCGCAAAACTCGGCAATTACCTCCGGGTACAACTCGCGCTCAGCGCTTTGAATCCGGGCATGCAGACTTTCCGGCGTATCGTGAGGCAAGATGGCTACTTCTCGTCGAGCGATGATCTGGCCATGATCGATTTTGTCATCGATATAATGCACCGTGCAGCCCGTCACAGTTTCGCCGGCTGCCAGAGCTTGCTTCCACGCTTCAAGTCCCGGAAATTTTGGCAGAAGTGAGGGATGGATGTTGATGATGCGCCGGGGGAATGCCCTAAGCATGGGCTCATGCAACACGCGCATGAAGCCAGCGAGAACTACAAGATAAACGCCGGCTTCGCGCAGCATTTTCACAAGCTCCTCTTCTGCTTCCAGTTGCAGGCGGGTGCGAAATTGACCGGCCGGCAAATACGCATTTGAGACCGAAAACTCTCGCGCTATCTCAAGGATCGGCGCGTCCAACACGTCCGAGATTACAACACTCGCATCGGCCGCCAGCTCGCCTGAGCGGATACGCTCCAGAATCGCCCGGCAGTTGCTTCCTTTTCCAGATCCAAGAATTCCAAGTGGTAGCCGTTTCACCTGCTGATTATGCCCTTTCGTTAACGGACACGACTGGGGCGAGTTAGAAATTTCAACTCCTGCTTTTGCATATTTGTTCGATTAAGCGCGAGGTCGAATAACCAGTCTCAAATGGAACAAGGCGAATCTCCGCGCCGATTTCCTTTAACACTGCCCGCTCCTCTTCGTTCAACGTTTCAGACGTGTAATCGCTCCCTTTGACGTAAATGGCGGGCCTGACTGCAGCAATAAATTGCGACGCTCGGATTTGTGGAAAGACTGTCACCAGATCGACACACTGCAAAGCCGCAACAAGCTCCGCACGATCGCTCTCCGTTGTAATCGGACGCCCGCTTCCTTTCAACTCACGAACCGAATGGTCGCCATTCAAGCCGACTGCCAGGAAATCACCGAGCGCACGCGCAGCTTGTAAATATCGCACATGCCCGAGGTGCAATAGATCGAAACAGCCGTTCGTAGCGACCAGCTTTTTGCCAGCAGCACGCAACTTTCCGCAGTAATCAGAAAGTTCCTGAACACTAATGATTTTTGGGCTCATCTTTTTTTGAGTCAAAACATTTGGCTCATCGCTGCATTGTGCGGCAATATTCGCTGTTTGCCTTTCACCGATTCAAGCGACCCCGCGAAAATGACCGAACGAAAAGGAAAGCGCAATGTGCAAACATTGAAGTCTCGCGAGGGATTCCGGATTCGCAAAAAACCGGTGGTGCGTGTTGCCGTGGACCACCGACAAACCGACCTCGGCGATAGCGTCTGCCTGCCGAGCGTCTCTAGTGCGCCAGTCCTGTTCGCCATAGCACGCGATTCATGCACTATCTTCGCGAGTTGGAATGTCGATTGGGTGTCAGTGTTTGAAAAATCGATACCAGTGGATCGACAGGTCCATCTTCGGGTGTTTCGCGCAGAGGCTCTCGAAGAAAAAAGCGTGGCTGTCGAACCGATGGTCGCGATGCATTATGTCACGATGGCACGACCGCATGGCTCTTACCGTGTTGAGATCGGATATTATCAACCCACCGAGGTCTGGCATTCAGTTGCGACGTCGAATGAGGTTGTGATGCCGCTCAACAGCATCGCCGAGGCTGCAGATGTGCATCTTGCTACCTTTCCGTTTCACCTCAGTTTTCAACGGCTACTCGATCTGTTTGGAGTGTCCAATGAAACTGCGTTGGCGACCGTCATGTCGCACTTTCAAAACCGCGCATTGAGCAGCGAACAGTCCGAGACGCTGAGCGGAGAGGAAGAAAAAATTCTTCGCAAGCTACACGTTTCCACGTCCGAGATCGCAGCGGCGGGGCGTGCTTTTGATAAGATCGATCGCGAAAAGCTCGCGAGGCGTACCCGCGCGCTCCTCGGATTCAGTTCGACCAGCCCATCGCGCGGATTCGAAGGGGATTGGGTTTCAGCCGGCTCCTGAGCGGTTGTCCGGTTAGTCGGCGCAGTGTCGTTCCCTTCTCGCCGGTTTTATCCGCCTAAACGCGCTGGTTCCCGAGTTTGCTGCGGCGGACGCCATAGAAGAAGTAAATGACCATGCCGATCACAAACCAGATAATGAGCCGTTCCCACGTTCGCCATGGCAGCGAGATCATCAGGTAAAGCGCGGAGAGCGCTCCCATGGGCGCAACGAACCAGACCGCCGGTGCCTTGAATCTACGCACCAAACCCGGCTCGCGCACGCGCAGCACCAGCACGCCGACGGAGACGATCACGAAGGCTAGGAGCGTGCCAATTGAAACGAGGCTCGCGGCATCGCGGATTGGCAAAATCGCGGCGAAGAATGCCACTAGTGCACCGGTCACTATCGTTGTGATCCATGGTGTGCGGAATTTTGGATGAACCTTGCTCACAAATTTCGGCATCAAACCATCGTCGGCCATGGTCCAAAGAATCCGGGACTGGCCCAGTAGCATCACCAGGATGACTGAGCTGAGGCCTGCGATGGCGCCTAGCTTTATGAGCGACGACATCCAACCGAGCCCGGCGTGATCCGCTGCGACCGCGATTGGATCCGGCACGTTCAAATCGCGGTACGACATTATGCCAGTCGCGAGGCCGGAAACCAGAATGTAAAGGACTGTGCAGATCAACAACGAGCCGATGATGCCAATCGGCATGTCCCGCTGCGGATTTTTGGCTTCCTGCGCGGCCGTGCTGACTGCATCAAAACCGATATACGCAAAAAAAACAATTCCAGCGCCTTGCATGACCCCGCTCCAGCCGAACTGTCCGCGGACACCGGTGCTCGGCGGCATAAACGGATGCCAGTTAGCGGGGTTGACGGCGTGCGCCGCGCCGACAATGAACAGCAGTACGACTGCCACCTTGATGATTACGATCACGTTGTTTGCGTTCGCAGATTCCTTAATGCCGATCACAAGCAGGAGCGTGACGATACCGATGATGATTACAGCTGGTAGATTGAACATCGCCGCGACTTGCGTTCCGTCGGCTAGCGTAATGAGCGTGCCGCGTGCCGCCGACAGCTGCGCCGGGATATCAATGCCTATATCGTGCAAGAACGAGACGACGTAGCCCGACCAGCCAATAGACACTGTCACTGCCCCGAGGGCATATTCCAAAATCAAGTCCCATCCGATGATCCACGCAAAAACTTCGCCGAGCGTGGCGTAGCCGTAGGTATAAGCGCTGCCGGCCATCGGCACCAGAGAGGCGAACTCGCTATAGCAGAGTGCCGCGAAGATCGACGCCACTCCCGCCAGCACGAACGATAAAACCACGGCTGGGCCCGCATTCTGCGCCGCGACGGTGCCGGTCAGCACGAAAATGCCCGTTCCGATGATGGCGCCGATGCCGAGCGCCGTCAGGTTGGTCGCTCCGAGCGCGCGTTTCAGTCGATGATCCGTCAGTGCATCAGCTTGAAGCTGTGTGACGCTTTTTCGTCGAAGTAAGTTCATTAGCGAAGTTTGTTTTTGGTTGTGCTAGTCGGAATGGACCCAGCAAGTCAAGCTAGTGGTGATCTTTTACTCCGAAATTTCCACAGAAAATACACGGGCACACCACTCAGCACGATGATCAAGCCCGGCCAGGTGGTCGCCGTCTGATATGCGAACAGGACCACAAGAATCACGGTCGCGCCGACGACATATAGAGCGGGCACGATTGGATAGCCGAACGCCCGATAAGGTCGTTCCACGTCTGGCTGTTTTCGACGCAGCAAAAAGATGCCGATGATCGTCAGGATGTAAAAAATGAGCGCGGCCGAAATGACATAATCGAGCAGATTGCCGTACAGATTGCCGTAGCCCGTCACGGCCCCCGTAGAATCGGTCTTAACCGTGCGGGGCAGGACGAGCGCGCCGGCCCATATGCCTTGAATCATCAAACCCCAGGCCGGAACGCGGAACTGGTTCAGCTCGGCGACAGATCGGAAGAACAGGCCGTCGCGCGCCATCGCATAATACGCGCGTGCCCCTGCAAGAATAAGACCGTTATTGCATCCGAAAGTCGAGACCATGATCGCCACAGCCATGATCGTCGCCCCGGCGCCTGGGAAGATCACATTTGCGGTTTCCGACGCGACGCGATCGCTTGGCGCATTTTGGATAGAGGCAAACGGGAGCGTGGCCAGATAAGCGACATTTGCGAGCAGATAAAGTCCGATCACCAGAAACGTGCCAAACGCTAGGGAAAGCGGCACGTTTCGTCGCGGGTTGATCACTTCGCCTGCTGTGAATGTAATGTTGTTCCAAGCATCCGCCGAGAAGAGCGAATTCGTCTGCGCCACACAGATGCCGACGAAGAGGCCGAACGCGGTCGCAGCGGTTAGACCCGCGCCGACGTCCTGCAAATTTCCGCGCAGCGTCCAGAAGTGCTGAAAGTTTTCCGCGCCTGCGCCCGATCTCCACCCCACGATAATCCCGAGGACGATTAGCGCGATTAGCGCGCCAGTTTTCGCTGTGGTGAAGACATTTTGGATGAGTTTGCCTACTTCCAGGCCACGCGTGTTTGTGAATGTTAGAAAACCGATTAGGGCTAATCCGACGAGCTGCGCAGTGGAGAGCGACAGCGCGTACCCACCGAAACGGATGGGCGTGATCAAGTAATTACTTTCAGAAACCCAGGGAACGAGCACGCCCATGTAGCGCGCGAATCCGACTGCGACCGCCGCGATCGTACCAGTCTGAATGACAAGGAAAAGCGTCCAACCGTAGAGAAATCCCCAGAGCGGCGAAAAAGCTTCACGAAGATAGACATATTGGCCGCCAGCTTTCGGCATCATCGCCGCCAATTCACCGTATGACAGCGCGGCCGTCAGCGTCAGTAACCCGGTGACGATCCACACAACGAGCAGCCATCCCGGCGAGCCGACCTGCCTGGCAATGATCGACGAAACGATGAAAATTCCCGAGCCGATCATCGAGCCAGCCACGAGCATGGTTGAGTCGAGCAAGCCGAGTCCCCTAACCAATTTCTGGTCAGTGGCAGGCGGTTCAGTAATCGCGCTGGTCATTTGAGCCGCTTGGATTCGGCGGAGAGTTAATCATCACTGGAGTGTGTCGTGCAATGCCAAAAAACTGCGGCTCTCAGGTTTTGCCAAAGGCGAGTGATTTTTAACAGAGAAACGTGTCCCTATTTACCAAGATAAGGCGCTCCGACGTCAAGACCAATGTGCCCGGAAAAAGCGCGCGATCGACGGGACTAAAGCATTCGCAAATCGGCCGATCCGACATATATTTGTTGTTCGCTTTCATGAAGGAACTGAACATAGAGAATCTGCGTGTCGCTGTGGACGGTCAGGAGATTGTCCGCGGATTAACTCTACGCGTGCCTCGGGGGGAGGTGCACGCGCTTATGGGTCCAAATGGCTCAGGAAAAAGCACCCTGGCCAAAGTGCTCGCTGGTCACCCCGACTATCAGGTGATTGCTGGGAAGGTGTTGATGGACGGAGAGAACCTCCTCGAACTTGAGCCGGACGAACGGGCGCGGCGGGGTCTTTTCATGGCTTTCCAGTATCCCAGCGAAATTCCAGGTGTGACAATCGCCAACTTTCTTCGTGCCGCGTTGCAATCGCGTCTGCCGGAAGGCGAAGAACTCGAGGCTACCGACTATTACGCGAAGCTTTATGAAAAAATGGAACTGCTCGGCATGGACCGGTCGTTTACGTCGCGGGCGGTCAACGAGGGTTTCTCCGGTGGCGAGAAAAAGCGCGCTGAAATTCTGCAACTGGCGATGCTCGAGCCCAAATATGCGGTTCTTGACGAGACCGACAGCGGCCTAGACATCGACGCGCTGAAGACCGTGGCGCATGGCGTAAACTCTTTGCGCGGCCCCGATCTTGGCATATTGTTAATCACGCACTATCAGCGACTCCTAAACTACATCATCCCCGATCACGTCCACGTAATGGTGGCGGGGCGAATCGTTAGGAGCGGGCGGAAAGAACTCGCTCTCGAGCTCGAGGAACGGGGTTACGATTGGGCGCGCGACGAGGCGGCTGAACCAGCGTATAGGTAACAACCGGGACAATTCACAATGAAAACCGAGACTTCTGCAGTCAATATTGATCGAAGCAAGGGGGATTTCTTTTATCCGGAAGCTCACGTGCGCGATGCGGGCGTCGGGCTGAGCGAACAAACCGTCCATTACATTGCGGATGTCAAAGACGATCCGGATTGGGTGCGCGAGTTTCGTCTGCGCGGCCTGAAAACGTTTTTAGAAAAGCCGCTCCCCACCCATTGGGCGAGCAAAGATCTCGAAGCCATCGATTTCAACAAAATCCGTTACTATCTCTCTCCGGGGACCGAAACGAAACGCAGCTGGGAAGAAGTACCGGACGACATCAAGCGCACATTCGAGCGACTTGGCATTCCCGAGCAGGAACGAAAATTCCTCGCGGGCGTGGAAGCGCAGTTCGATAGCGAAGCGGTTTATTCGAACATCAAGAAAGCTGTCGGCGAACAGGGCGTTATTTTTGTCGGCTCGAGAGAGGGACTAAAGAATCACCCGGAAATTTTCCGGAAATGGTTCGGCAAAGTCATTCCGATCGCCGACAACAAATTTAGCGCACTGAATTCGGCTGTGTTTAGTGGCGGCTCATTCATTTACGTCCCGCCTGGGGTGAAGGTGAAACACCCGCTGCAGGCGTACTTCCGGATCAACGCTGAAAACTTCGGTCAGTTCGAGCGCACCCTAATTATTGCCGATGAAGGATCGGAAGTGACTTACATGGAAGGCTGCACGGCGCCGAAGTTTAACACCCCAACGCTACACAGCGCTGTCGTGGAACTTATCGCATTGAAGGGCGCAAAGATTCAGTACATCACCGTGCAGAACTGGGCATCAAACGTCTTCAATCTCGTCACGAAGCGCGGCCTCGCTCAGGAGAACGCGGAAGTAAAATGGATCGATTGCAACATCGGTTCACGTCTCACCATGAAATATCCCAGCGTGATCATGAAGGGTCGCAAAGCGCGCGGGGAAGTTCTTTCCATAGCGCTCGCCAACGACGGGCAGCACCAGGATACCGGCGCGAAGATGATTCACGCTGCCGACGAAACGACCAGCAATATCATCTCGAAATCGATCTCCATCGGCAAAGGCCGCGCCACTTACCGCGGCCTGGTCCACGTGCCAAAGCATCTCAAACATTGCAAGAACAATACCGAATGCGACGCCCTTTTGATCAATGCGACGTCGCGGACCGACACATATCCCGCGATCACCGTGCGCGGCACCGGCAATGCCGTCCAACACGAAGCGAGCGTCAGCCAGGTCAGCGCGGAACAAATTTTCTACATGCAACAACGCGGTCTCAGCGAGGCGCAGGCGATGAGTTTGAGCGTTAACGGTTTTGTCAACGATCTCGTTCGCCAATTCCCCATGGAATACAGCGTCGAGCTCAAGCGGCTGATCGAGCTGGAGATGGAAGGCTCGGTCGGATA
>Ga0137403_10003194_pt1 | contig 19771 bp, 19 predicted proteins | sample CZOMad2_1_16fung_FD_122057 | JGI IMG/M metagenome (GOLD analysis project Ga0137403, IMG submission 122057) | Vadose zone soil fungal communities from Angelo Coast Range Reserve, California, USA - CZOMad2_1_16fungal (Hybrid Assembly) | ecosystem: Environmental > Terrestrial > Soil > Vadose zone...
CACAAATTGTCTCTTAATTCGGTAGCTTTCCAAGGTGCTTCCGCTGCGATCGGCGCCGCTGCCGTTTCACCACGTCGTCGCGAGAGAACTGGTGTGGCATAGCAGAAACGAAGCCGATCGCGCGCAGGCTTGGCTCCGCGATCTGATACGCGAGGCTGCTCAACCGTAGTCAGGCGACAGCCGGCTCAAGCCCATGCTGCAAGGTGGGTTGACGCATCGTCACCAGTTCCTCTGCCGCGGTCGGATGCACCGCCATCACCGCATCGAAGTCCGACTTCGATGCGCGCATCTGCACGGCGATCGCAATCACCTGAATGAGCTCGCCTGCATCCGGCCCCACGATGTGGCAGCCGACGACGCGTTCCGAACGGCCATCGACGACCAACTTCATCAAGGACTGCGAACCGCTGCCGGACAGCGTCGCCTTCATCGGCCGGAATGTCGTCTTGTAGACGTCGACGCGCCCGAGCGAGGCAACCGCCTCTTCTTCGGTCATGCCCACCGCCCCGACCTCGGGCTCGGAGAACATCACGGTCGGAACCCCGGTATGGTCGACGGCGGTCGGCCGATCGCCGAACACCGTGTCGGCGAATGCGTGCCCTTCCCGGATCGCGACCGGCGTCAGGTTGACGCGGTTGGTAACGTCGCCGACGGCGAATATCCCGGGCGTTGTCGATTGCGAATACCGGTCGACCTTCACCGCCCCTCCGGCCGCGACCTCAACCCCGGCCCGATCCAGATGCAGCGACCCGGTGTTCGGATGGCGGCCTAACGCGAACAGCACCTTGTCCGCAATGATCGGAGCGAAACCGTCCACGCCGACCCGGTAGCCACCATCCGACGATGTAATGGAAGTCACCTTGGCTCCACACAGAACCCGGATTCCCTTGCGTTCCAGTTCGGCCTTCAGATGCGAACGCACGTCCCCGTCGAAACCGCGGAGGATGTTCTCGCCGCGATAGACGAGAGTGACCGAGCTGCCCAGGCCCGCGAAGACGCATGCGAATTCGACCGCAATGTATCCGCCTCCCTGCACCACGATCGACCGCGGAAGCTCGCGGAACTCGAACACCTCGTTGGAGGAGATCGCATGTTCGATGCCGGGAATGGGATCGCCGGGGTGCGGCCAACTGCCGGTCGCGATGAGCACATTCGAGGCGCGAACGAGCTCTCCGGAGGCCTCAAGGCGGACCGTGCGGCCGTCGTGGAACGAGGCCCGCGACTTGACGTGCTCCACCCTCACGCGGTCGAGATTTGCGGTGTAGGCTGCTTCGAGCCGCGCGATTTCCTTGTCCTTGTTCGCGACCAGCGTCCCCCAGTCGAAGCGCGTCCCCTCCACGGTCCATCCGTATCCGGCGGAATCCCTGAAATCGTCCGCGAAGCGTGACGCATAGACGAACAGCTTCTTTGGCACGCAACCTCTGATGACGCAGGTGCCACCGATCCGGTGCTCCTCGGCGAGCATCACCTTGGCGCCGTAGGAAGCCGCGACGCGCGCAGCTCTGACGCCGCCCGAACCGCCGCCGATGACGAGAAGGTCTGCTTCTTTCATGTCGCGTCTCAGATCCTGTTGATGGCCGGATCGGAAAAGTGGCGTCGGTACTCTTCGACCGCTCCCTCCTCGTCCAATTCGCCTTCGTTTTTCGCGACGACGACCGTCGCAACCGCATTTCCGATCATGTTGATGAGACCGCGACCCATCGATATGAACCGCTCGACCCCGAGAAGCAGTGCCAGCCCCTCTACAGGCAGCGTTCCGATCGCCGCCAGCGTTGAGGCAAGGATCACGAAGCCGGCGCCGGACACGCCGCCCACTCCTTTGGACGTGATCATCATGATGGCTACGAGCCCGATCTGCTGCATCACGGACAGATGGAATTCCGTATGCCTGGGCGATGAACAGCGTCGAAAGCGAAAGGTAGATCGACGTGCCGTCCTGATTGAGGGTGTAACCAATGGGTAGAACCAACGCGACGACGGATTTGGCGCAGCCCAGCTTGGGCGCTGCAAAAGCGATTGGTTTCTATGAATAGATCACGATCCCCTCAGAGCCGCTCACTTCGTGATCTTGAGTCCGGCCGAATCGAAACGATATGAGCAAAAGATCATCGAAAGCCGGCCCTAATGTTTTCCTCGCAACCCCGCCAGAAGCTCGTCGATGTCTCCGCGGATAGTGGGGCCATAGGCCCGCATATCGGCAAACTCAGCTTCCGTCACAAGATCGGAGAGGCCGCTCTTGAAGGTCGGCCACTCTTGAGATCTCGCCCACCATTCACTGACGCGAGGACGGTCGGCCGTCCACGCTTCGAGCAAGCCAAGATAGGAAAGCCGCGCAACGAAGGGCATCATGTTGATGTCGGCAAGTGTTGGAGCCTCGCCGAGGAGCCATGGCCCGCGCTCGCTCAACGTTGCCTCCATGTGCTTGAAAGCGCGCTCGTAGGCATAGATCGCCCAAAGGACAAATGGCGAATGAACGCCGAGATCATAGGTAGAACGAAATCGGTCACGGCGGCGCGGATCACCGATGTTCGCAAACCGGCGCTCACGAAGCTCAGACGACATATCCTTCATCTTTTCGCGGAACATGGCCGAAAAGCTGATTTCGGTCACTCCTTCGAATAAGCCCTCATCGACGTATTTACTCCACAGGCGCATACGGGCCTGTTCCCCAGGGTCCTTTGGCATGAGCGGAGGATCAGGAAATGTGTCGTCCAAGAACTCGCAGATCAGCGTCGAATCGATAACGGGCATGTCCTTATAGACCAACGTCGGGACGACACCTTTGGGGTTGAGCTTGAGATAACTAGGATCGTACTGCTCACTAGTGAAAAGGTTGACTCTGATGGCCTTCCATTCGAGACCTTTCGCTCGAAGAGTTATTCGCACCTTCTGGCAACATACGGAATTTCCATAGTCATAGAGTGTAAGCATGCGATTGTCTTTCAACTCGTTCCAGCGCGTGAGATGGCGATGCTTGCCCGCCTAAGATCGGAAGGAGTTTAGGTGGCGAATGGATTGCCCGCGATGCCGCCGAATAACCAATTTCACTAAATGAAGGGCCAGACGGGAACCCTCCTTATAAAATTCGCCCAAGTGAGAGGACGCTCATATTTTGCGGGCGTGGTTGCTGAATTGTCGGAAATGGTTGGTCCGCTGCGTCACGTTTGATCGCCCTCGCGCCGTACAATGTACTTCGGGCGAACCCTTGGCGTTCTCGGCCAATTCACTTTGGCCCAATTCAGTTCCTAACAAGGGCGTACGAATATGGCCGCAATCCAAATGCGCGCATCTGTAAGCCGCTGGATCTGTTTGGTTTCCTATCGGACCGCCGCCACAGGCTCGATCTATAGGAGCTCTTTCTCTCAACCTCGTCGGGTTGGTGCGCAACATAGCTCGGCCGTATCCGCTTCCGCGTGAACTGTTGCGATCGTTGGCGAAGGGATCTTCATGAAATACGTTGCGCTGGATATGCTGACCGAGATGCAAAAATATTGGCTAGTTACTGGCAGCATAGCGCCGCGGGCGATAGCGCTTGTGACCAGCCTAGGGCAGGCCGGTCATGTGAACGCGGCGCCGTTCAGCTCATTTACTTACATGAGCGAAGATCCACCTCTGCTGGTGCTTGGAATTGATAACTTTCATAAGGGCCCGCGTGCAGAGGAAGGACAAAAGGGCAGCCATCGGTCCGGCGAGATGAAGGATACGCTACGGAATATCATCGACAACCGCGAGTTCGTCGTGAACATGGTTGACGAGCCAATGTGCGAGCGGGCTGTTTTATGCGCGAAGGACTTTCCGTCACACATGTCCGAGCCCACAGTGGTTGGCTTCACACTCGGCCAACCGGTTTCCATTAAGACTCCACACATCGCTGAGGCACCCATCGCCTGGGAATGCAAACTAAGTCGCATTATGGATTTTTCGAAGACCCGTTCGATTGTATTCGGCGAGATTGTGGGAATGCATTTCAAGGATGAGCTGTTAGATGAGGAGCGAATGCGCGTTCGTGCCGAGGCGTTTACGCCGGTTGGACGGCTTAGTGGGCCAAACTATTGTCGTACCACCGATCGATGGCGCCTCACTATTCCAGTGTTCGTAGCTGAGGATAAGAAATAACATTGAGAGCGCGTTTTACGGGTAGTGGACGAGCCGCGGTCCGAATATCGCAGCTTGAAACAGCGCTCACCGTCTCGATTACAGCCTTAGCTTGAACGCTTGCGCGCTTGGCGATTGGGTGGGCGTTCATTGGACCGGCCCGCAGGCTTTAGCGGATCGTTTCCGCCATGAGCGAAGAGATCGTGAATCGTGCGGCGAAACCAGCGGTGGCCTTCGTCATTGTGCGCGCGTTCGTGCCAACATTGGCAGACATCGATGCGCGGCAGCGTGACTGGCGGCGGAAACATTACAAGATTGTGGTCAGCCGCCAAAAATCGCGCGGTCTTGCCGGGCATTGTGCCGATGGCGTCGGTCTGGCTGGCGAGGAATGCACAGCTCAGGAAATCCGGGACCCTTGCCAACACTCGATCGGCCCTCAACCGAGACAAAAGCTTCTCTTCAAGCGAACGATGCGCATAGGGCACCCGCGTGGAAGACATTACAACGACGTGCCGCTCCTCCATGAACACAGTGTGCTTCGCCAATTGCTTAAGTCGGGGATGACCCGCCCGAACGATACTAACGTAACTATCCGTATAAAGGAGTTGTCGGCGGGTGGTTGATGCCAATCGCGGAAAGGCGCCAAACGCAACGTCGGCTTCACCCGATTCGAGACGGGGCTCAGGCTGACGGTAGTCCAAGGTCAGCGCTCTCACCCGCAATCCAGGCCCCACCTTTTCGAGATGCTGGATGATCGGAAGAAGTAGGTGAATCATCGCCGTTTCCGTAACGATCACCGAGAACTCCCGCGTCGATTTCGCGGGATCAAAAGTCTCCGAGGCGGGGTGCATGATCGGTGAGGACAACAATTCCTCAAGCGGCCTTACCAATTCCAATGTCTTGCTCGTCGGACGCATGGCATGGCCTCCGCGGACAAAGAGCGGATCGTTGAAATGCTTGCGCAACTTAGAAAGCATTTTGCTGACCGCCGATTGCGACGTGTCGAGGATCTCGGCTACCCGGGTCGGACTTCCAAGCTGCACCAAGAGAAGAAGCGCTCTCAAATGGCGAAGACTGATATTTTCCTCATCCATGATGGGCTCATCCAGCTGGTCGTGAGTTGGGGCAGTCGAACATCATAACGCATAGCGTTTCACGATTAAGGCGGTCCGCATTGTCTCGGTAGATCTGCGAACGGTTTGAGCTCGCAACAATCCAAATCTAATACATTCGCAAGCTGATTGATTAGCAATTGAGCGTGAGCTGACGACAACATAGGCTCGCAACAGTCCAGCTTGAAACCGAATTCCCGATCCCTAGTCTGACATTGACCGCTCGAAGAGTGGCGCCTGCACCGCACGCGCCTTCGAGCAGGTATGGGATACAATGGGCAAACGGCTCTTTTCGGTCTCAATTATTCTTGCTGTCGTGTTGGCTGCGCTCGGATCGTCAGCCGCGGTGTCTGAGACACAGTCCTGGCCGAGGCGGTCGGTCAAGTTCATTCTGCCGCTGGGTGCGGGTAGCGCCACCGACATCGCCGCGCGTCTGTTCGCTGATCGACTGTCGGCGCGCTGGAATAAGCCGGTGGTTATTGAGAACCGGCCCGGCGGCGACGGCCTTGTTGCTATCAGCGCGTTCGTTGCGTCCCACGACGAGCATACGTTTTTGCTCACGCCAACGGGCTCTTTCACAACGCACCCCTTTCTTCGAAAGGCTTTGCCGTATGAGCCCGAGGACTTGATCCCGATAGTCCAGATGGCGAACGCCATCGTTACGGTGGCCGTGCCCGAGTCGCTTAAGGTCAATTCACTAGCTGATCTTGTGGCCTTGGCGCGGCGTCAGCCCGGTGAACTTAACTGGGCATCACCAACAGGTATCACCGACTTTGTTTTCGCCAGCTTTCTAAAGAACGCTGGACTCAGCATGCCGAAAGTCCCCTACCGGGATTTCGTGCAGGCGCTTAACGACCTGGCGGAAGGTCGCATCCAAATCATGGTGTCGAGTTTTTCGATCGTGCGCCCTCAGGTGGAAGCGGGCAAAGTTAAGATAGTCGCGTTAGTAAGTCGCGAGAGGGCGCCGTTCCTACCCAATGTTCCTACAGCGGTTGAGCTCGGCTATCCCACGCTGGCTTACGATGGTTTGGTCGGGCTATTCGGGCCGAAGGAAATAACTGAGGAAATGCGGGAACGTATTGCGGCGGACGTTCGCGGGGTCTCCAACGACACAGAGCTTGGCGCTCGACTTGTCGACACCGGTCAAGTTGTTAGAGTTGGCACCTCAGCAGAATTCGCGGCCGCCATTGACGCTCAGCGCTTACAAGCTGCCACGCTCGCAAACGAGTTGGACATCAAGCCGACCCAATAGCACCGACTGCTCATCGCTTAATCGCAGTCATTGCGGCCGACGTGCCCGCAGTGCTAGAGATTGAGCTAGGGCTTAGCAGCCCCCTTGAGAGGGTTGGGTTTGAGATTGCCGGCCATCAGAGCTCCGAAGCAACTGATGTGTGGCATTCCATAGAGTTCGCGCGTCGCCCATCGCTTGTTGATCAATCACGCGCCTAGTGGCTGACTGATTGCCGTGTGAATATTCATAAGATCCACAAGGGCGTCCGGAGACTTCCGGCCGAGGCCGCATTCTGTTGAAACCCCAAATCGCTTCACATAGTGCCTAGCCGACGCTATTCGTTTACTGGCGCCCGCAACCCCGTCGGGGCCATGCACCAAACCGAGGTAAAGCTCTGCTTCCGGACGCAGGTTCAGATGAGCTAGAGGCGCGTAATAAGCTGTATCTACCCGCTCGATTGGTACAGGCAGGTGAAGCCAGTTGAGTTTCCGACGGAGGCCAGCGATCAGATCGTTCGCAACTGATACAAGCTTTGAGGTGTCCTCAGGCTCCTTGAAATGCTTGCCGCCACTATCCCCGTAGCAAAGGTGAAAACCGAGTTCGACGCTGTCCGGTACGTAATTTCCCAGCCGAACCAATCGTTCGACCATTTCGACTTCTGGATTTTGAAATGAATGCGGCAGAGATCCTTCGATAATCGCGAATTCGATAGCGGTATCCCATTGAAGAGCTAGTTCTTCGTGCGGAACCGTTTCGAGAATTTGATCCAGCTCAGTTAGCATCGCCGCTTCATACCGCAGTTCAACGGCTACCTGGTCCGCCGGGAACACATAAATTACAGTCGGCGCGATCGGCGTTGGCAAACATACCTGAAACTTTATGTGTGCTGGTATCTCGCCCGCTCGCTTTAACGACCGAAACACGGGATACGACTCCCGCACCGCTTTCGCATAGCCGAGCGGCGGAAATTTTACATCCGCTGCGGTCATTCCAGGCCTAATGCGGAATTTCGCACGCCGTATGTAGCCCGAATCCACGACCTCGGACTCGAGCGCCTCCACCAGCTGAAAGACGTCGAGTTGCCACTGGGTCCAATTTATCCTCGCACCGGTTTCACCGTCCGGGATTCGTCGGACGTGGCTGCCCAAATGTTTGACAGCGAACTTGAAGACTGCCTCTGCATCGGAAAGTGGAACACTTCCTACCAGGTGCACGCCACGCACCTCATCCCGTTCGTTATCCAACATATGCTCCTTTCACTCCTTGACGCGGGGCATCTTTGTGAAGCACGCCCGCTTACACTCCTAGGTATGTTTCCAACAGCGTCTCGTCCGATCGCAGCTCTGCCGTTGTTCCTTGCCAAACGACCTCGCCTTTCTCGACTACATAGTGCCGGTCGGCGATACTGCAGAGCGCCTCGACTTCCTTATCAATGACAAGGATCGAAACCCCGCTTTGCTTCAGCGATAGCAACTTGCTCCAGATCTCATCGCGGACGACCGGGGCTAGCCCCTCGGTCGCCTCATCCAGAATCAACAATTTCGGGTTGGTCATCAGGGCCCGACCTATTGCAAGCATCTGCTGCTCGCCACCAGACAGCAGCGTGCCGCCAATACGAAGCCGCTCACCAAGTCTAGGAAACAACTCGATCACCTTGCCAATGGACCATTGCGAGCCGCTGCGATTGATTGCCGCCATCGCAAGATTTTCTTGGACTGAGAGATTTGCAAATATGCGCCGTCCCTCCGGAACGTATCCGACACCGCGTCGGGCAATCTCATGAGATTGGAGCCCCCCTATCGACTCCCCGTCGAAAAGTATTTGCCCGCCCAACAGCGGCAACATGCCCATTATCGTTCGGATAATAGTGGACTTCCCCATGCCATTTCGCCCGAGAAGCGTGACAACTTCGCCCTGCTTGAGGTTGAGTGAGACACCGAACAGGATTTGACTCTTCCCGTACCCGCTCTCAATGCCACGCACATCAAACAACATGATCCTACCCGCAACTTCCGAGGTAAGCCGTCCGAACACGCTGGTCAGCGCGGATTTCTGACGGCGCACCTGAAGCTAATACTTCTCCGGCAACCAGAACGCTGACTTTGTCGGCCAATGCAAAGACGGCGGTCATGTCGTGTTCGACTAGAAGAATCGTAAAACTCTGTTTGAGGTCGCGCAGAATGCTCGTGATACGAAGGCCGTCCTGGCGTCCCATGCCTGCCATCGGCTCGTCGAGCAAAAGCAACCGCGGCCTGGTTGCGATCACCATTGCCAACTCCAACTGCCGCAACTCGCCGTATGAAAGATTGCTCGTCACTGTCTCAGCCCTATCGCCGAGCCCAATCAACCGAAGGGTATCTAACGCAGGCGCGCGCAACTCCTCCGCACGCGAGGCCGCCTCCCAAAAACGGAAGCTGTGTCCTGAACGGGCCTGCACTGCCAACACGACATTCTCTAGAACGCTTAGCCCTATAAATACCGAGGTGATCTGAAAGGACCGTGAGAGTCCCAGTTGCGCGCGTTGATGGGCTGCGCAACGCGTAATATTCACACCATTGAAATGGATCACACCTTCATCCGCCTGCCTCTCTCCTTGCAACAGGGAAATCAGCGTAGTCTTGCCGGCGCCGTTTGGGCCAATGAGCGCGTGGGTTTGGCCCTGCAATACGTCGAGCGAAACGTGATTGGTAGCGGTAACGCCACCAAATCGCTTTACTAGGTTTCTGACTGCGAGCAACGGCTCACCCATGTTGCTTCCATCGCAATTTGGCAAGCGCGTCGCGACCAGCACCGACAAGTCCGTGCTTCAGCGCAACCACGACAAATACAATCAGGAGCCCGAACGGCAGTTGCCAATACGTGGTCCACAGGGCGAACGTGAATTCGATCAACAGAAAGGCTGCAGCCCCCACGACCGGCCCGGCCACAAAACTCGTCCCGCCGAGTACCGCCATCAGCACAAAATCGCCCGAACGGATCCATGACATATCTGCTGGGCTTACGAACTGCTGGCCATTTGTCCAGAGTCCGCCTGCGAGACCTGCGATAGCCCCAGAAATCATAAAAGCTACCAGCTTATAACGCAGTGGAGAAATTCCGATCGCTATAACGCGGCGTTCGTTTTGCGAGGAAGCGCGCAGCACAAGGCCAAACCGACTTTCGACCAACCGCGAAACGAAGAGGAGCGTGAAAGTGAGAATGGCAAGACAGATGTAATAGAACGGAATTCGTGACGTGCTGTCGAAACCGGCAATTGTCGTGGCGGACAAGACCTGGAGCCCATCATCGCCACCATATTTCTGAAGCGACACGAAAAAATAATAGAGCATCTGATTGAACGCTAGCGTGATCATGATGAAGTACGCGCCACTGGTTCTCAGCGAGATTATGCCGAAGATCGCCGAGGCTAACATCGTGATTATGAATGCGGCCGGCAACGCAATCGCCAAGTCTGAAGTGCCGGGAAGAAAGTGAAACAGCAATTCGTTGTTGAAATCGTGCTGCGCGAGGATACCGACGACATATGCCCCGATGCCGAACAGGCCGGCGTGAAGCATGCTAATCAACCCGCCGAATCCCACTACAAGATTGAGCGCAACGGCAGCAATCGCGAAGGTAATGACACGCGTGAAAACGCGGATGAGAAAGGGTGCGCCAATCAGCGTTGAGATGACCGGAACGAGGGCCAGTAGCAACAATAACGCGCACACGGGCCAAAGCCTGCGAAAGTTTGCTGCGTTCTCGATACCAAGATTGGAACTAGCAATTGCGTTATCCATGAACAACGAACAGTCCTCGAGGGCGCAATGCAAGGATGACTGCCATTAGAATAAAAATGAGCATGCTTCCGAGTGCGGCCGGAAGAAGCACGCGTCCGAAAGTGTCGATGATCCCAATCATCAAGGCTGCTAAAAAGGCGCCGCGGATAGAGCCGACCCCACCGACAACGGTCACAACGAGAGCAAGAATTAGAACGGGGTCGCCCATCCCGATTTGTACGGCGGTCAAGGGTGCAGCCATCACGCCTGCCAGCCCTGCAAAAGCGGAGCCTACGGCAAAGACACCACCGAAGAGGAGCCGCACGTTGACTCCCAGCGCCTGCGCTGTCTGGCGATCGCTTGAACCTGCGCGAACCCACATACCTGCGCGCGAATGCGAAACAAGAAAATATAGGGCAACTGCGACCGCTAACCCCGCAAGCAGGATGACCAGACGATAGACGGGGTAGTCGACACCAGGAAAGATCGCAACAAACCCTGACAGTGCTTGGGGCATCGGCATTGACAGCGCCACAGGCCCCCAGATCATGCGGAATAGATCGCTGAACACAAGAATGAGACCGAACGTCACGAGCACCTGATCGAGATGACTGCGGGCGTAGAAGCGACGCAGAATTACTGCCTCCAAACCCAGTCCTAAGAGGGCCGCTCCGGACACACCACTAACAAGCCCCAATAGAAAACTGCCGGTAGCGTGCGCAACCGTCGCGGCCACGAATGCGCCCGCCATATAGATCGTGCCATGTGTCAAGTTGATCATGTTCATGATGCCAAACACCAGGGTGAGCCCTGCAGACATCAAGAAGAGGGTAACGCCGAATTGCACGCCGTTCATGAGCTGCTCGACAAAAAGCGCGACGGTCATGGCTCAGCGTGCTCCTCGTCGCTGTGTGCCTCGTGACCTACTCCGCCGCCATTTTGCATTCACCGACATACGCGTCGGTATGGTCTTCGTCGATCAATCCTTTGACCGCAGCGACGACCTCGCCTTTTGCGTTCTTTTCCACCTTCGTCAGGTAAAAGTTCTGAATGGGAAAGTGATTGCTGTTGAATTTGAAACGCCCGCGAACAGATTCAAATTTTGCAGATTCCATTGCAGTACGGAACGCTTTTTTATCCTCGATATTGCCGTGAATGCTCGTCAACGTGGCATCGAGAATACGCGCCGCGTCGTACGCCGTTGCAGCAAAGCCCGACGGAACTCTCTTGTATTCTTTTTCAAATTCGGCCGTGAACTCTTTTGAGGCCGCGTTGTCGAAACCTTCGCTCCACAACGCCGACGATGATAGACCAAGCGCTGCATCTCCGATCGCAGGTAACGCCGTTTGATCGATTGTATTCGCACTTGTATAGAGCGGTATTTTGGATTGCAGCCCGGCCTGCGCAAACTGTTTGACAAAATTAATTCCCATCCCACCTGGATAGAAAAATAGCACCGACGCAGGATTTTTGGCGCGTAGCGCCGCGATCTCGGCCGAATAGTCTAATTGTCCAAACGAAGTGAAAACCTCGGTGATGTCGCCTTTGTAGTATCGCTTCAAACCGGCAAGTTGATCGCGACCGCCCGGGTAGTTTGGAGCCATGAAGTAGGTGTTTGGCACCTTTTGCTTGGCCATCTCCACCGCTATGGATTCCGTGATTGTATCATTCTGCCATGCGACCGAGAAGAAATGGGGATGGCACTGCTTGCCGGCGAGCTGCGAGGGGCCGGCGACAGGGCTAATAATGAACGCCCCGGAGTCTAGAATGGGTTTCGAGACCGCGAGCAGCACATTTGAGAAAACAAAACCCGTGACAATTTGTACGCCGTCGCTTTCGACCATCTTGTCGACAAGTTGGCGTCCGACATCCGGTGCGCCTTTGTCATCGCCATACGTCACCTGGACAACACGACCGCCTAACAGGCCATTGCTCTTCTTAAGTGCTAATTTGAAGCCATCGGAGACTTCCTGACCGAGCACACCGCTAGGTCCGGAAAGAGTGGAGACGAATCCAATCTTGATCGGGCTCTGAGACTGCGCGTGTGCGCCCAGGGAAGTCAGCGCAGCAATCAGGCTTCCAACCAACCAATTGCGCGTGGCCGTCTTCTCTATGATCATCTCATGGCCCTTTTTGTTTCGAGAACATTGCAATGATTACGAGGAAGAAAGGTCAGGGCAAGTTGGATGGTTGCGAGCCCAATCGCTCGGCAGGCCGTTGCACTTTCGCCAAGTTATTGGTCCCAAGGCGACATTCCTGACCGCCTTAGTCGCTCTCGCAGGAGTCCTAATGACCCAGCTGGCGTTATCCGGGACCGAAAGTGGTTAGTGAGCGGCTGCAATGCGTCGGGTGGATCAACGAGGGTTCGAAGTGTACGACTTCACCTGCCTTCCCACGCCGATAGCCCTTGCAAGAATTGATATCAGCCAGTTCTCGCACGAGCGTGTTCACACCGATGAAGGCCATCGATGGTTTCGCAGTACGGCTCATGCCCTCGTATCGAGCGTAGACGCCGGCAGCGGCGAAATGGACAGACCAACCGCCAGGCCCCCCCGACTCGATTGCGCTCACGCTCGAAACAACAGATGCCAGTCTATTTGCCTGGAATATTGAAGTCTGCGAGGTACTCTCGGCGGCGGCCTTTCACGCTCTCGTAGATTCGCGAGCCGCTGGCACGCATTTCTGACATTTCCGCATCGCTGACATTTGCACGAATTTGCGACGAAAAACTCGGATAGGTTTCGACACGCTTCCACCAGGCGGCCGAACGGGGCCGCTCTTCAAGCCAGATGTCAAGAAGGTTCAGATACGCGAGTCTCGCAACGAAGGGCATCATGTTAATATCTGCAAGCGAGATCGTTTCCCCCAACAGCCAAGGCCCCATCTGAGAGAGATCTTTTTCCATCGTCTTGAAGGCTTTTTCGAAGGCCGCGATTCCTTGCAAGACGTACGGTGAAGCCACGCCTAATTCGAAGCACGACTCGTAGCGCGCTCGGCGGTCTGGATCTCCAATATTTTTGAAACGGACCTGCCTTTGCTCCTCGGTCATATTCTTTAGCTTTTCGCGGAACATTGCAGAAAAGCTGAGCTCGCGCGATGCCGCAAAAAGGGCTTCGTCGACTAGCTTGCTCCACAGGCGCATACGCGTCTGTTGCAATGGATCTTCGGGAACAAGGCGAGGCTTCGGAAATACTTGATCAAGATATTCACAGATCAGGGTGGACTCGACGACGACGTTCCCATCGTGGATAAGCGTTGGTACAACACCTTTCGGATTCAGCTTCAGATATTCGGGCTTGTACTGCTCGTTCTTGAAAAGATCTACGTGGATAGGGTCGTAGCCAATTTCCTTCTCCGCGAGCGTTATAAAGACTTTTTGAGTGCAGATGGAGTTTCCAAATTTGTAAAGCTGAAGCATGATGCGCTCTTTCGCTGAACTCGGCGTTGACGATGTGCTTAGGAAGCAAGCTGGCTCAATTCTTCCGATCTGCGGGCCGAGGCCGCTAATCCGGCGCCCCGCACGGTGTCGATCAAACCAAGGCAGTCTTCGGGTACGAGGTCACCCCGCCAAGCCACATGGCCATCCGGCCGAACCAGCACGAGCGGCTTTTCGTAGAGCAAAGCAGCCTCTGGATTGCGCACTCGGAAGACCTCAAACGGCACACCCCTTTGTTTCGCTGCCCGCTCCAATTGGTTCGTGTTTGTGTCGTCGAACACAAGCTGGAGAAAGCCTCCTCCGAAAAGATCGAGGATCGAGCGGCCAGCATGAATCCAGAAATGCGGCGCCCGGGCGCCTGGAAAACTTGAAGGGGCGTAGCCGACCCGGTCGTCGTCCGGCCTAGTCGTTCCATCAGGGATTACAATTGGAGAAGGCTGATAAACGTGGCCGAGATGAGCTCCAGGCGGGTGCCAGGATTTTTCGTTCTCGGTTACTAGCCTTGCGCCGATCCGGCGGCGCGCCGCGTAACCGGCTTCCGTCGGTGCCTCAATCTCTCTGTCTTCCGATCCATCTCGCAAACGTCCGAAATTCGCTAAGGATGTTTCGTTTGCGCGCGCACAGGCCGGCCGTCGTTCAATATCGTAGCTGTCAAGTAGCCGCGACCCTCCCCACCCGCGTGTGACCGCAGCCAACTTCCAACCTAAATCGAAAGAGTCCTGAATGCCGGTGTTCATGCCAAGCCCGCCGTTTGGCGGATGCGCATGTGCGGAATCGCCCGCGAGAAAGATCCGCCCGTCGCTGAAGCGGTCTGCGACCGTCATCTTGCGCGCCCATAAGACTTTGCTCTCCACAGAGTGTGGGATTTGTCGCCCCAAAATGCGACCCATCAGCTTGCCGACTTCGATTTTCTCAAGCGCGTCTTTGTCCACCCCAACAAGCTGAAGTCTGAACAGATCCCTGCCGTCAATCGCCGTTAGGAAGGACCACGTGCCGGTGGGCCCCACAAACACATATCGAAAAGCCTGAGGGGTGCCATGGAAACTGAGAAAATCCGGAATTCGCAGATAGATATTCAGCGACCAATCGATGTGCGGCCGCCCACGAATCTGAATACCCAGCTGATGGCGCACGAAACTTTCAGCGCCGTCGCACCCAACAAGATAATTTGCCCGGAGTGTTTCATACGAATCCGAGCCCGCTTGCTTCACCATCGCCGTGACGCCGTCGCAGTCCTGTGTGAAGTCGACAAGTTCGGTCTGGTGCCGCAACTTGACGTTCGGGAACGACTTCGCAGACCGCAGCAAAATCGGATCAAACCAAGTCTGCGGGCAAGGAACCGCTCGCTCGGGGCTCTCAAGCGACGTCCTCGTAGACGCAAGCGTCGGTGCCCTAATACGACCGAGCTCATAACCATTGAGGTTCGTTACGAAAACGCTGTCGAGGGAATGATCTGGCGGCCACCCCCAGTTTCTCACATCCTCTGCAATGCCGAGCTGTCGGCAAAACTCCATCGTGCGCACGCCGACTTCAAGCATTCGAGCCGGCCCCAGTCGTTCGCTACGGCGCTCAATGAGTACGACATCGATTCCCCTTCGCCCAAGATCCGCGGCAAGAGCGAGACCGATGGGGCCACCTCCAACAATGAGAACGGGAATATTGCTATCTCCTGACATCTTCAGCTCGCGCGCTTTGGCAATGCCGATGCAGCAGCCCCGCAACCCCAGGCCGTGCTGTCTCCGATAACAGGGGGCGCGGATGGACGGAGAACGATCCCATTAGAAACGCAGATATCGATGTCGGCCTCCCGATATACTGCGATAGCCATTTTCGCAGCGCTAATGAACCGCGGACGGAATTGAAATAGATTTTTGAAAGAAGGCCCAAATTGCCGATGTAATGTGGGCCAGGTAACAGTCGTGGGAGCCTGTATGCGCGGCAGCACATGCGCAAGCCACAGGTAGGCATCGATACTGAGACTCTGGTTCGCCAGGAGCTTCAATGCTGGCTGCCAGAACGCTACAGCCTCCCTCTCCAAGGAGATAAGATAATCGTCTCCGAGGGTAACAGTTATGGACGATGATGCAGACGCAGGGAGCGCGTCATGATCCTTTAGCAAGAGTGAGCGGTTTGATAGCTGTTCGGCCCGAGCGACCTCGGGCACATGATCGTCTTGCACCGTAATGCGACAAGAAATGAAGCGCCGAATTTGCTCGCGCATCAGAACATAGGAATGCCCGCCGACTGCCAATCCCATTTCCTGCATGCAGCTGTTCAACGTCGTACATAATAAAACTTTCGTAGAATGGCGGTGCGCGGCAACCGTTTGCACATACATCATGATCAGCCGGATACGTGACCCGAACGGAACCCCATCGGGCTCTAGATTACCGTCAACGATCCTTAGACCAGGCTCTACAGTAATCGAATATCGCGGCCCTTGACTGGTCCAGCATTGGCCGTTGGGTACCTGACGGCGTGGAAAAGACGCTCCACACCACGCTGGATGGGTCAATCCGGTATTTCTGCTTGGTTCAGCAATAGCCGCGGCGGACGCATCAACAAACCTTCGATCGGCGAGACTCATCTGCTTGCGAACGTGGTAGCTCCCGCTGCGAAGTATGAATTCATGAATCGAACTCATGATGACACTACGCCCGTGGCTGCGCTTAGGTGGCGGAAGGCCATGACCATTTCCCGGTTCACGCACATTCGCGTTTTATCTCACGCTACGTAAATTGCAGGCCCACACCGCCGAGCGCGCCGAAGTCCGCGTGAAACGTGTCGCCTTTTTGTGCGAACGCAACACGGGTAAATGAACCAGTCAGCACGACATGACCCGGCTCCATCGTGACACCTTGGCGGCCAAATTTATTTGCGAGCCACGCCAACCCGAGCGCAGGGTGCCCGAGCACACCAGCCGCAAGCCCGGTCTCTTCGATCTCTGCATTTTTGTACAGAATGCAGCCGGTCCAGCGCAGATCCACGTCGTTCGGCTTAATAGGTCGACCGCCGAGAACGATACCTGCTGCCGCACCATTGTCGGAAATGGTGTCAAAGATCCGCCGTGGATCTTTGACACGTGCGTCGACGAGCTCGATCGCTGGAATGACATAGTCCGTGGCATTGAGGGCTTCGACGATACCAATCCCAGGCCCCTTTAATGATTTGCCAAGAACGAAGGCGAGCTCAACTTCGATGCGCGGAACGCAATAATCCTCCCGCCGAACCTTGCCGCCATCTGGGATCATCATGCGATCTACGAGGAATCCGTAATCGGGCTCGTCAATCTGGGACGAGCGTTGCATCGCCTTCGATGTAAGACCGACCTTGTAACCGATGAGCTTTGCGCCCGCGGCCAGATGATGTTTGTTTACTTCCGATGAGATGGCATATGCGTCGTCGAACGTAATGCTTGGCCACCTACTGGAGAGCTGCCCAGCCTGTTGACGGCTCTGCTCGGCAGCAAGCAATATCTGGGCGGCCTCACTACGCTCTTGCGCCGTCAACATGGTTATTTCTCCATCCACTCCAAATTCCGTTCGCAGGTTCAAGCTTCGGCGACACAATCGATCTCAAGAAGAAAATCGGGTCGAGGAAGACGTGCTTCAATAGTGGTGCGCGCCGGCCAGTGCGACTGATCTGACCCGAAGAATTCCTTGTAGATGACATTCATTTCGTCGAAATCGCTGCGCCGATCGAGAAAGACATTTACCTTGGCGATTTTTTCAACGGAGCTGCCCGCGTATTCCAAAGTGGCTTTGATATGCTTCAACGCGAGCCGCATCTGGGCGGCGAAGTCCCCTTTTGGCACCTGCATATTGTCGTCGTAGCCAGGAAAGCCAGAGACGAAAATCAGATTCCCAATCTTCACCGCATTCGAATGCGGAGCCTTAGATCGCGGCAAAGCTGGATTGTTTATTATTGTTCGCGCCATATCGCTTCCTTTCCGTTGCGAGTGACGATTCTGATGGGCAGCGGTCCGTCGGGAGCCGGGGTGGGTAGCAAGCGGACCGATCCTCCCGAGGCGCGGAATGTCTCAGGGGTCACTCCCTGCCTTTGCTTGAAGAACCGCGAGAAATGCGATGCGTGGGAATAGCCAAGAAGGAACGAGATCTCTTTCACTGGTTTGCACGTGTAGAGCAGCAGTCGTGCGGCTTGCTGCAAAATAGCCATGCGCACCACGTCCCTGGTCGGCGTGCCGCGCACCTTTTCGCAGACTGCGTTTAATCGGTAGCGAGTAACTGAGAGCTGTTTTGCAAACGCTTCCACTGTGCAAGCCGCTGCCGTCGGCACATCCGGAGCAATACCGACGCCGCCGATGGTTTCTTGAAGAAGATTGCGGAACCGCCGAAACAAATCCGCTTCATCCTCTAGAACGACAGCCGGCGTTTTTCCCCTCGTCACTTCGATTGCGCCATCGATTTCGAGAAGCAGCACGCCGAACAAGTATCGCATCACGTCGAACCGATACCGGTGCCCGCTTTTTTGCTTCTCCCGCAACAAATCCGCTACTTGGCTAACCGCTTTGGCTGCAGTCTCTTTAGGCAAAGCAACGATGCGATGCGTGGCCAAGCGCATCACGGCGTTGGTGGCTGCCCCATGCGAAGATGGCAGACCGGCGATGAAATCCGAGGATGCACTGACGACAAATCCCCTTGTGTTGCTGGTGTAGCGGAATTGATGAACAACGTTCGCTGGCGTGTAGATACACGCGGGAGCCGTCGCATAGCTTTGGTGTCCATCGTGGATGAAGGTACAGCTGCCATGCATGATTACGACCAACTGGTCGAACTCGCCGTGGCGGTGCGCAAGCGACCGCCAATTCAGCGCAGGGGATACCGCCTCCAACGAAGCGACGTGTAAAAAGCCAAACACCGAGTGCCCGCTTCCCTCCTCCGCGAGAGAGCTTGACGCGATGTCGGGCGCAAAATCCCTGCCGTTCTGAGACAGCCGCTCAACTGGTTTGGTCAGTTGCATCAGGGTCCCGTATCGTTTCGCCCTAGCCCGGAAGTGGCGAACCGGCGCGCCATACCGTCGGGATGACGCGGTTCGGGCTTTGCGCCCAGTGCTTCCAGGCCGCCTGGACGTTCCCGAGGTCCTGTTCGATATTTTGGACGAGAAATTCGCCACGAAATTCGAGATTCCCGGATGCGTCGTACCATTCAAGCGCATCTATCTCGCCGGGCTGACGATAGCGCTCGATCACGAGGCCGTAGGTGTCGGCTCCTCGCTGGGGCGAGTGGCGGACATGCGATGGCAGCAGATACATCTCGCCCTGTCGAACGGTTACCTCGCTCCGCTCTTTAGTCACAGGGTCAATCAATTTCAGCGTCACCTCTCCGTGAAGTTGAATGAACAGTTCTTCGCCGGGGTCATCATGAAAATCAGGGCGAGAGTTAGGACCGCCTACCATCATCACCATGATGTTTTGCCAATCACCTCTCCAAAACTGTCGGTTGTTGATTGGTGGAAGCAGGGTTTGCTTATTCTCCACGATCCACGCATCGAGATTGATCGGAAGATTCTTTAACGCGTGTTGCATGTTCAGTCCTATGCCCGTCGGCCCCCGCGATGGAACGCCAGCAAGAGGCCAAAGAAATCCGCGCGCAGCACCGTTCGGTCGAACGGCAACCGCGAGGCCTCATAAGAGGCACCCGAATTCCAATGCTCGAGAGTTGTTGGCGACAGCTTGGACTTTGTGTCACCGAAAGCAATCTGAATTCTGGAATTACTGGAATTCCAGAATTGGCATGATTGATGGAGGCTCAGCTCATCGTCGGAATCGAGAAGTCTGCACCTTCCTTGGTGCCGGAAGGCCAGCGTGACGTTATCGTCTTGGTCTTGGTGTAAAAGCGGATCGAGTCCGGTCCATGCTGGTTGAGGTCGCCGAAGCCCGAACGCTTCCAGCCGCCGAACGTGTAATAGGACAGTGGCACCGGGATCGCGAAATTGATGCCGACCATGCCGACCTGGACGCGGCTGGCGAAGTCGCGCGCGGTGTCGCCGTCGCGGGTGAAGATCGAGACGCCGTTGCCGTATTCGCTCTCGGAGGGCAGGCGCAGCGCCTCCTCGTAATCCTTGGCGCGCACCACCGAGAGGACGGGTCCGAAAATCTCCTCCTTGTAGATCCGCATGT
>Ga0137403_10003195_pt1 | contig 19771 bp, 17 predicted proteins | sample CZOMad2_1_16fung_FD_122057 | JGI IMG/M metagenome (GOLD analysis project Ga0137403, IMG submission 122057) | Vadose zone soil fungal communities from Angelo Coast Range Reserve, California, USA - CZOMad2_1_16fungal (Hybrid Assembly) | ecosystem: Environmental > Terrestrial > Soil > Vadose zone...
AAAAAAGAGCACCGGAGTGTCCATACCGTTCATGCGCGGATCGGTGGCGACGATTTTCCCTTTCCACTTGGGATTGAGCAGATCCCAATAGGTCGTGAACTCCTTCGCACTCACGAGGTTGGTGTTGTAGCGTAGCTCGACGATGGTGCCGTTGCCGACAAAGGCAAAGATGTACTTTCCTTCGGCGTCAGCGTATCGATGTTTGCCCTGCCACCATTTCGACCGATCCAAAACTTCGGGCAGCACGAGCAGCGGCTGAATCGGAGCGAGGACCTTGGCGGGATAAAGGGTTGCATGAGCGGTGCCCTTGCCGCCGACGAAGATGTCCACTAGATATTTTCCCGCGCGTTTTTCGGCGATGATTTTCGGTCCGAATTGGGAGCCGCGCCCCGCGACTGCGGTTACCTTGACCTTCGGGTAAGCGCTCTGGAAGGGCTCTTCTATCTTGGTCTGCGACGCCGCGCCGCCCAAGTAGATGACGAGCTGCCCCTCCTTTTCCGCCGCCGCGACAATATTTTGCCAATCGCCACGGCCAGGCGTCTCCGCGGCGGGAGCGTAGCAAGGTAACAGGAGTAAAACTGCAAAAACGACTGCGGCGGAATGGTGTTTCATTTTGCCGAATGTACCAAAACCTATTTGCCGGGCTTGCCGAATATTTCGTTGAGCAGTTTGTCCGCCGGTCTGCGGTCGGAAAATCGGTCGTCGTCGCCGTCGAAATATTCCACGCCGTCTGTCCGCAGATTTTCTTCCGGCACGTCGTTTTTAGGAATGTCGATCCTGAGCGAGTTGGAGCCGGTACCTGGCCGGTCCTTGCGGCCTTTCTGAACTTGCGCTTGTCCCGCGCGTGAGAGCAACCAATTGATAAAAACCTTGGTCGCGTTGGGATGCGGCGCCTGATTGATAAAGCTCAAGGTGCCGCCCGAAGAAGTCAGCGTGCCGCCTTCCTTCAAAGTCGAGATTTGCGCCACCGGCAGTCCCTGCCGCATGGCGCTGTCCATCTCGTCGCTGACGCAGGGAATGCACAGGGAGAATTTTCCCGTCGCCAGCCAGTCCACCGGTTGGCGATAATCGCGCGCCGTCGTCACATCCATTTCGCCGTAAAGGCGCCGCATGAATTCGGGCCCGAGCTTGGAGTTGTAGTAAAAAAACAGCACCGGCGTGTCCATGCCGCGCGTCCTGGGATCGGTGGCGACGATCTTGCCTTTCCACTTGAGCTGGAGCAGATCCCAGTACGAAGTAAATTCCTTGGGATTGACCAAATTCTTGTTGTAGTTGATGTTGACGCCGCCGCCGTTGCCGACGAAGACAAATATGTATTTGCCTTCGGGATCGACGTACTTGTGCCGTCCCTGCCACCATTTGCTCTCGTCGACTACGTCGGGCAAGAGCAAAAGCGGCTTTATCGGCTCCAAAGTTTTGCCGATGTAAAGCGTGGCGTGTGCCGTTCCTTTGCCACCGCTGAATACATCCACCAGATATTTTCCCGCCCTGCGCTCCGCGATGATGCGCGGGCCGAGATCGCTGCCCCGCGCCCTGAGCTGGTTGACCTTGATTTTCGGAAAGGCGCGCTCGAAAGCGTGCACGACTTCGACGGTGACCGGACCCTGATCGAAAATGTATGGAGTGACTGGGCCCTCTTTCTCCGCCGCTACCACGGTTTTTTCCCATTCGACCTGCCAGGCAGGCTTAACTTCCGCCGCGAAACCCGCGGTGCTGCTCAACAGAAGAACACAAAGGCAAATTGTCAGTCGCATGGTCTTGTATCATTGCATGCGGTGCTCCACACGCACGACCACGAGTCTCACGTCAGCCGCTTTGCGCCACTGAAAACGCCGTGTAGCCCTCGGGAATGAGACAAATCATCTCGTCATGCTTCGGGTCACGATTGACGCCGACGGGATCCTCGCCGTTTTGCACCGCCCGGATCTGATCGCGCAGCAATTTGCGGAACAAAATGATGCCGCGGTCGGACTCGCCGAGGTGCTCGTCGGGACGATTGGCGACCGGCCCCTGTGTCTCCCAGGCCATTTGGTCCTGACTGGGAAAACTTTCCATGTGAAATTCGCCCGCCTCATTCTTGGTGCTGACGAACTCCGCCGGCGGATCTTCGAGCCGCTCGACGATGCTGCCGTCTCTGGTTGGATTGAACCGCACGTGGAAGATCTGGGTATTCTGATCGTCGACCGGCGTGCGAAAATGCATGTTGTAACCGTTGGTGGCGGGGACCATGAGCATATTAGGAAAGATGAGCGGGTGGGGCGCTTCGACGTGGCTGGCGTCGCCGGCAAAGACCCGTTGTTTCTGAATCCCGGCCCAGGCAGGATGCACCACCAGCTCGAAATCGAGCTTGCTCAGCGGCCGATAGTAATACGCCCCTTGGTTGTTGCCGCGCATTCTCAGGGTATGGGCATGAAGATAGTAGGTGTGAACCGGATCGACCGAGTTCTCCATCGCCTGAAGCCAGTTGCAGCGCAAGGTCTGATAAATCTCCAGCTTTCTCACTCCATCTCGGCGCGTGAGCATGTCCCATTTGGGCAGGAGAGGTTTTTTTTCCGGCGGTCCCAAGTAGGCGAACAAGAGCCCAGCCAGTTTCTCCACGGGGTACGCCGGCTGCGAGATTTTATCTTTGAAGCCAGCCTCGGGGTTTTCGAAAGGCTGTTCCAGACACTTGCCGCAGGCGTCGTACTTCCAGCCGTGATAGGCGCAGCGGATGCCGTCCTCCTCGACAAATCCGTAGTAAAGGGACGCGCCGCGGTGGGCGCAGTGCTCGGCGATAAGTCCATACTTGCCACCGCGGTCTCGATACAGCACCAGATCTTCGCCGAGGATCCTGACCTTCTTTTTTGGTTTTTCTTCAGTGATCTCGGACGCCGCCGCGACAACGTTCCAGTAGCGTCGCAACAGTTCGCCGCCTGGTGTTCCGGGACCGATGCGCGTGAGCAATTCGTTTTCTTCCGGTGTGAGCATGGCCCCTTACTATCAAATGAATTAGCGTTGTACTCCGAACTGACGGAGCGATGCTAGTAAATGGTGGCCGGGGTGTCAACTTATCAGGACTTTAGCTTGACGCTCCGCGCAATGCTGACATCGAGTTATGGAGAAATTTTCGGCATGCGCTGCAAGGCTTTAACTCTGGAGGGTTTGATCACGAGCAAGCGGGCAGTCAGTCGCGCGAAAGACTTGCTGCTGCTACCTGAATTGGAAGCGCTTCTCGAGATCCGCAATTCTCAGAAAAAGAACTAGGTCGTACTTTTTGTCCTTGGCCATGATCATCGGCGATTTGTAACAGTGTCAACAACTTGCGCCGATTCGAACAAGGTGAAGCCGACAGCTTCTCGAGCCGCTGGCAAAATTCATCGACTCGTCGTCGGCATCTCTGTGATGGTTGCGGATTTGCGCAATTGAGCAAACGTGCGAGTTTAGTGCGCGAAAAGACTCCCGACCCCTTTTCCCCTTTTCCGAATTTCTGATTAGATCGCGACAGCAAAAACCGCATTATTACCAGTTTGTCATTTCGAGAGTAGCGAGAAATCTAAGATCCCTCACATTCGTTCGGGATGACAACGCGATAAAGCGATTTAGTTATTAATGCCGTCAATTTTCAAATCGTACAGCTTGATCACGTTCTCACGCACGACCTTACGCAGCACTTCTTTGGGCAAATGGCCGAGCTCTTCGGCGATCACTTTGCGCGAATTCGGCCATGTCGACGCCGCGTGCGGGTAGTCGTTGGACCACATGAATGTGTCCTGGCCGAAACGATTCATTAATTGGCCGCCGCAGGGATCGCTGAAAAACGTCGCGTAAACCTGTTCCGCGCAATATTCGCCGGGTAGTTTCTTCATGAACGGCAGCGGCACTTTGTTTTTGAAGCGCACGTAGTACTTGTCCCATTCATGCATGTAGAAAGGCAGCCACGCGACTTCGTTCTCGACGTAGACCAATTTCAATTTCGGGAAACGTGCCAGAACTCCGGTAAACACGAGATCGAATAGCGTATTCGCCGCGTCGTTGACTTTATCGTTCACCGCGGTTTTGTAAGTGTCGAGGCCCTTGCGCTCGAAGCGGCTGTAATTGAAGCCGGTCAAAATGTGCAGGTTCACCGGCATATTCATTTCCGCTGAGGCTTCCCAGAAGGGATCGTAGTAATCGCTGGTAAACGGCAGATGTTCAGGCGGCACCTGCCAGATCAAGCTGCCGATGAGCCCGGCTTTTTTGCAGCGTTCGAGCTCCTTGATGGCGTTGTTGATGTTGTACAGCGAGATCATCGGAATGCCGATCAAACGTCCCGGCGTCACTTTGCAGTAATCGATCATCCAATCGTTGGCGATCTGGAAACAGGCTTCCTGGAGCTCGGCGCTTTCCAAAGCGAACAAGCGAAGCCCAAGCGTCGGATAGAGCACTTCGGCGGAAACTCCATCGACTTCCATCTCGCTGACGCGCGCCTTGGGATCCCAGCCGCCGTCACGCTCGCCGGGTGAATTGCGTTTAGGAAAGCTGGGATATTTGGACTTCAAAGTGGGCGGAAGATTTTTGACCCACAAGTCATCCGCCTCGATAATATGCGAATCCGCCGAGATGATTTTCTCTCCGGCCAATACGGTTTCAGGCGTATATGCGGATGCGGCTGTACTCATAGGTTTTGTCCTCGCTTTCAATCAAAATTTCTGTAGCTCATGAAAACGCAATTTGCCTAACGACACTGTCTTTCCTATGAAACCCTCGCCTTGAAGTCAAACTCACTTGTTCTCCGACTGCAATTTGCCGGCGCGCCATGCAATGGGCTTGCTGCTTGCGGAGGAAACTGCGGTTCCTTCCATCTTCCCATCGCTGACCTTGCCGGTGAACTGGTATTGATTTGCGCCGACGGCTAGATTGAAGCTGATCTCATCTCCTTTGAGTACCGGGTTCTCTACTTTCGTGGGGCCGAGAACGTTTTCCGCCGACGCATTCAATATTTGAAATTGCTGATTGATGATCAGACCAATCGGCTGTCGATTGTTTCCGCCCATATCGAATTCCATCCGCCAGCGGCCCTCGACCACAGCGGGAACGATCCATAGGTAAAGATAGGCTTTATCCGTTCCATTGGCTTTCACTTTTTCCGGTACGGTGAGCGAAAGCTGCCGGTCTGGATACCAGTCGCTCATGTAATAGTCGTGCGCCACGATGCGCGAACCGGGTTTCAATTCCGCCAACATTTTAGGCCGCAGCTTTTCCATGAAATCCGGCAAAACATAGAGCGTTACGACGGTTGCTTTGCTGATGTCGGTTTTGAACATGTCCTGTTCGATGAATTTGACCCGTTCATCGACACCATCGGCTTTGGCCTGTTTGTTGGACAATTGCACTAGCTTGGCGTCGATATCGACACCCAAGCCGTTGGCTTTGAAGTTTCGCGCCGCGGTGATGATCATCCGGCCGTCGCCCGAGCCAAGATCAATGACAAAATCCTTGGCCGTCACGTTGGCCAGCTTGAGCATTTCATCGACGACGATTTGCGGCGTCGGCACATAGGGAAGCTTGCTGAGCTCCTGGGCAAGGGACGCCGCAACCCACGAGAACGATAAGCTCGCGGCTAAAATGCAGCGGAGCAAGAGTCTATGAACAGGCAAAGAGGCTACCGACCGAGTCATTCCAATCACCTTCCAGATCAAATCTATAATAACCCTACTTTGTTGGAGGTTTGCAAATCATTGACCGCGGCCTACTTGCGCCGAAGAACGCGCGAGAATCGTCCGACGATGACATCAACGGCCTCTGCCACTTCTTCTACCCTGAGCAGGCGGCAGCAGAGATAGAAAGTTACAGCGGCGACCGAGATCGCCACGGTGACTCGTACGAAATTAAGCGCGAGCCCGCGCAGTGGCAAGGCTCCCGCGATTTCATTGACCAGCCAAGCGATCACGGCCATTGCCACCGACGCTGCGAAAATGCGCAGTACCGTTGAGCCGAGATGCCGGCCGCCGAGCCGCGTCAATTTGTGGCGCATCAAAAGCGCCAGCAGCAAGAAATTCACCAGCGCGACCGTCGACGTCGAAAAGGCCAATCCCACGTGGCCGAACGGGCCGACGAGCAAAGAATTCATCACATAGTTGACGGCGATGGAGCCGAGACTGATCAGCATCGGCGTGCGCGCGTCGTTGAGCGCATAAAAAGCCGGAGATAAGACTTTAATTGCGGCGTAGCCGGCGAGACCGATGGAGTAAGCGGCCAAAGCATTCGCCGTCTGCACGGTGTCGAAACCAGTAAACTTCCCATGTTCGAACACGAGCGCTACAATCGGCCGGCCTAACACCGCCAGTCCGACTGCGGACGGAATACACAAGAGAAAAACCAGTGCCAACGAGTGCGCCAGAGTCTGACGAAACTCGATATAGTTCGGATTCGCCGTGCTTCGTGACAATGGAGGCAACGTTGCGGTAGCGATGGCGACACCGAAGACGCCAATGGGAAATTGCATAAAACGAAACGCATAACTTAGCCATGACACGGGCCCGTTGGTAACGGTGCCTGTTGCTGGGTCGATGATCGCCGAGGCGAAGTTCGTGTTGACAAAAACATTGATCTGCACGGCGGCAGTGCCGATGATAGCGGGTCCCATAAGACGGATAATTTGGTGCACGCCAGGATCGCTGAAGCTGATCATGGGACGATAGCTGACGCCGCGTCGTCGCAGACTCGGCCACTGAACGGCAAATTGCAAAAGGCCGCCGACCAACGTGCCGTATGCCATGCCGGCGATGGGGCTGAGGCCGAGGGCTGGACCGAGCCAGAATCCAAGTAGCAGCCCGCCAATGATCGAGCCGAGATTGAAAAACGCCGAAGCAAGCGCGGGAATGCCGAAAACGTTAAACGAGTTCAACATGCCCATGGCCTGAGCCGCGAGCGCGATGAGCAACAAAAAAGGAATCATGATGCGGGTCAGACTGATGGTGAGCTCGGCTTTGCCGGCGACGTCGAAAAAACCGGGAGCGAGCACCCTAACGATAGCCGGCGTATATATCCACGCTAGGATAGAAATGGCGATGATAAATAAAATGATCAACGTGGCGACGCGATTCCACAGCAGTATTGCCGCCTCTTTACCTTTGCTCTGCAGAGTCTGAGTAAAGGTCGTGACAAAGGCGGCGGAGAGTGCGCCTTCAGCAAAGAGATCGCGCAGGAGATTCGGTATGCGAAACGCGGTGAGGAAAGCGTCGTACTGAAGCCCGGCGCCAAAGAGCGCGGCAAAGACTTGATCGCGCACCAAGCCCAGAACGCGGCTCGCCATTACGGCTAGACTGATGATCCCGGCGTTGCGCGCGACACTCGCGCGCGGGTGCTCAGCGCTCTGCAATTCCACACTTTCCATGGAGTTAATCTCTAACGCGTAGCACGAAAAGCTGGTCGCGTCGACGCGCGCTTGGATTCCGCCGCGCTACTTCCAGAGTCCCAGCCGATCGGTTCGCTTGCCGTGCCCACGACCACCTCTTTTCTCCCCGCACGCGGGGGAGGATCGAAGAGCGGGCCATGCTCCACCTTTTTGCTTGCGACTTCGCTGCCCTTTGTGCTGTGTGCTGCAGCACCGATGCCAGTTTTTTTTGCCTAGTCAGAGACGCGCAGCTTTGCTAGAAGAGACTCAAAGCAAAAAGCTACGAAGAAACCTTCATGGAGGATTTATGGATGTCACTGCAAGAATCGCTCGATTTGTTTCGGAGTTGAAATACCAAAGCATCCCGCCCGCAGCCGTGCAAACGGCCAAGACCGCGGTGCGCGATTGCCTCGGTGTCGCGCTCGCCGGCAGCCAAGAAGAGGACGCAAAAATCTGCGCGCAGATTGCGCGCCAAGAAAACGCCAAGGAGGAGACCACCGTAATCGGTCACGGATTCAAGACTTCGCCACTAAACGCGGCCCTCGCCAACGGTACGGCGGCGCACGCGCTCGATTTCGACCACAGCTTCACGATTATGGGACAACCCACGGCGCCGATCATTCCCGCGGTCTTCGCTTTGGGAGAGTCCCTCGGCGTCAATGGTCGTCAACTGATCGAAGCCTACGTCGCCGGTTTCGAAGTGACCGGGAAACTGGCTCATTCACTGCGCGACAGCGCCCATGACGGCTGGCACGCGCCGAGTACGTTGGGTTCCTTTGGCGCCACCGCCGCGTGCGGGAAACTGCTCGGCCTCAGCGCAGCTCGACTCGAGATGGCGCTCGGCATCGCGGCGTCGATGGCCGGCGGCATCGTGGCCAATTTCGGCACGATGACAAAGCCGCTGCACGTCGGCCTCGGCGCGCGAAACGGCGTCCTGGCCGCCAAACTCGCGCAAGGTGGTTACACGGCCAACGCAAAAGCAATCGAAAGCGGCTTTGGATTTTACCAAGTGTTGCATCAGGGCACGGCGATTCACGAGCAACCGATTGACGAGCTTGGCCAGTCCTATGCGCTGCTAAGCGACGGTATCAGAATCAAACCCTATCCTTGCGGTGGTCTTACCCATCAAGTCATCGACTCGGTGATCGAGTTCAGAGCGAAGCATGGCCTAACTCCGGAGATGATCGAGGCCGTCGATGTCGACGTAGTCAAGCACACTTTCGAAAGAATCGTCTTCCGGGTTCCCCAAACCGGTATTCAGGGAAAGTTCTGCATGCCTTACCTAGTGGCGCGGGCGATCATCGACGGCAAAGTCGGATTAGATATTTTTACCGACGCCGCGGTGCGGGATCAAAACGTCTTAAAGCTCGCCGAACGAGTGCAGATGAAACTGGATGACAATCTCAAAAAAACCGATCTGGGAGGCCGGCCTTGCCGAGTCACGATTCGTCTGAAAAGCGGCCAAACCCTTTCCCGCGAGGCGCAACACGCCAGAGGCGGTCCCGAGTTTCCCATGACCGAAGAAGAGCTTCGAGGGAAGTTTGCCGAATGTGCGCGCCAAGCGATTGACGAAGGCGGCACAGCACGGGCTTTGGATTACATTGAAAAGTTGGACGCGCTCACGGACATCCAGCCGCTCTGTGAAATCCTTAGGGGTTGATCTTTATTTTTTCCCATTGGTCCGAACTGAGAGTTCGGCGGGTTGCCTGCGCCGAGCAATTGACGCTATAAACTTTCATGCTCAAAGAAACAGCCACATCGAGCTTGGAGGTTCGTTTCCATGCCCGTTAGAAGAGGGGCTGACTTTATCCGCGCGCTAAGCGACGGCCGGGAAGTTTGGCACGCCGGACGGCGCATTGAGGACGTAACGACTCATTCAGGATTCACCGGCACGATCAAGACTCTCGCCGATCTGTACGACAAACAGCATTCGCCGGAGTACCGGGATGTCATGACTTTGGAGCACGAGGGCGAACGAATATCGTATAGCTATCTGGCGCCGAAGATTTCAGAAGATCTCGCGCTCAAACGACGCAACATCGAGTTTTGGGCGCAGCAGACTTTTGGTCAGATGGGGCGCTATCCCGACTTCTGTGCCCAGCTCGTGGTAGGGCTGCTTGACTGGACGCACGCGATCGAAAAACACAATAAACAATGGGCCGAAAATGCCAGGAACTATTATCTTCACTGCCGGCGTAACGATCTTTGCTTGACCCACGCGCTTACCGACCAATATTACAACCGATCGAAAAGGGTAAGCGAGCAAGAAGATCCGGACTTGATCCTGCACATCGTCGACGAAACCAAAGAAGGCGCGGTGGTTCGCGGCTTGCGTACGCTGGCGACCCTCGCGCCGATCTCGGATGAAGTTCTCGTGTATCCCAACCGGCCACGCGATCCGGATGAGGCCGACTACGCGATCGCGTTCGCGATTCCGATGAATACCCGAGGATTGAAGATCCTTTGCCGCGATCTGTACGCTGAGCACGCCGATCCTGAGCGGCATCCCTTGACGACCCGTTTCGACGAAGTCGACGCAGCGCTGATTTTTGATGACGTGATCGTGCCCTGGGAGCGTATCTTCGTTTACAAAGATCCCAAGCTTCTTTCCGGTATCATGTACATTCACACCTGGGCGCAGTATTCGACGATGCTGCGGCTGATCACCAAGCTGGAAGGATTTCTCGGCGTCGCCCAGCTATTGACGCAATATGGCGGGCGCAACAAGAGCCCGTCATCACAGATTCTGCTTTCGAGCTTGATGCAAGACATTGAGATCCTTCGTTCTTGCATTCAAGTCGCTGAGACGAAAGGATATATGAGCCCTGGCGGCACCTGGGCGCCGCGCTTGAGCGCGGCGTATCGTGTCCATAGCATTGAAGCGTCGGACCGCGCAGAACGGACGATGGAAGCTTTGCTGACCAGCACTCTGATGTTGAGCGGCGGAGCATCCGATCTCACCAGCGGAGGCATCGGTCCTCTGGTCGACCGTTACTTTCGCGGTGGTGCGCCGAACACCAAGGAACATTTGCGCTTGATGGCGATTGCCGCCGACATGGTGATGAGTCCGTTCGGCAAGCGCAGCCAGTTGTATGAGCGCCTGCAGAGCGGCGAGGTCGACCGCATGCGCCTTCGTCTGTACGGCCAGTACCAAGATCCCGTACCAATGGAACGGATGCTTAAATTTGTTAAGGGCATGGACAACGACCGCTAATTCATGTCCATCGAGTAATTGTCGTTGGGAGTAACATGTCGGAACCGAGAAACAAACGCCGCCGCATCGCTGTCCATAACTCGCCAATTCATGGGCGCGGTGTGTTTGCGTTGAGGCGTATTCCAAAGGGCGTGCGTATCATCGAATACAAAGGCAAGCTCATTACTGACAAAGAGGCCGACCGGCGCTACAGCCGCATGCACGCGAACTCACCGCATACGATGCTCTTCTCGCTCGATGGCGGGTTGGTAATCGACGCCACACGCCGCGGCAACTCGGCGCGTTGGATCAATCATTCGTGTGCGCCCAACTGCGAGATCGAGGAGGAAGGCCATCGCATCTTCATCGACGCTCGCCGCGATATCCGCGCCGGCGAGGAACTCACCTATGATTACAATTTGCAGATCGGCGAAAAGCATACGAAGAAGGCGAAGCGCGAGCATGCCTGCTTCTGCAAAGCGCGACGCTGCCGCGGCACAATGCTCGGTGAGGAAGAATGAAATAACTTATTTATCTCCCCCGTCAATTTCTGGATTCCGGGTCGCGCCAGCTTCAGCCTGATCCGCCACAGGGCTTCTGACGGCTGGCCAAGATTTTGTGGCGGGGGCTGAATCGCAACCGGCTCGCTCGGAATGCCGTATCAAGGACGCCAGCTCCCGCTATTTGTAGATTCCCAAACTTTTCACCGCGAACTGCAGGAAGTGCAAATCCACCATCCTGTTGACATCGACCTTGGTTTTGACCAGCCCTTTCTGAAAATACCAATCTTGGTCGTCCTGGATTTCTTTGAGATCCATTTCACCGTTGGGGGTGAGCTCCGTCACGCCGACGCCGAGTCGCAGCACCTTTCGATCTCCGGTGCGTGAGTACTTGGCGACGATGTCGACGACGCTGTCGAGGGACTCTTTCTTCTTGACGACGGCGTCGTAGAAATATCGCTGCCCTTTGAGGAAGGCTGCCATAAACTTTTCCGCCACCGTTGGGCGATTGCGAATGAAGGCATCGGAGTAAAACAAGTTATTGGTCATATGACCGGGGAACAGCTCCCAAAGATCGGCGATGCCCACGCCGATATTTTTTTCATCGGCTATGGTGATGAAGGGCTGTACCAGAAACGCCACATCGACCGCGCCCTGGGATAGCGCGCCGACCATGTCATTGAAGGATAGGACGCGCACGATGACATCGCTTTCCCTAAGCCCCGCCTTTCTTAACAAGCCGTCCATGTAGAGGCGCGATGACCCGCCGACGCTGTTGAGCGCGATCACTTTTCCCTTGAGGTCTTTGAGCGTGAAGGGTTTGCCTGGCTCGACCAACGCGCGGCGCACCATGTACTTGCCGCTACCCCGCGGGCCGACACGCGATTTGCTGGCAACCACTCTCATATTCAAGCCGGCGGCTACTGAATTGTAGATTCCCGGGCTGATACTGCCGCTGCCGACGTCCAACTCGCCTGTAGTCAACGCGGCCATCTGCGGGCCGCCGGAGGAGCTAAAATAAGTTATCTCGACGGCTAGCCCTTGCTCGCGAAAATAACCTTTGTCCTGCGCCAGGAAGACACCGGCGTCGGCGTTAATCATGAGCAGCCCGACTTTTACTCTCTCGACTTGCGCTCCGGCGAGCGCGGAATGGAGCAGCAAAAACCCAAGTAGCGCGGTAACAGGAAATAGACGAATTGAATCTTGTCTCACGGTGCCGCCTATACTATGAATTGGTCAGTTGTAACAACTCCGGTTCGATTGATGCAAATTGACAGGCGATGAGTATGCCTGGTTGCAAGTACAACCGTACGGGAACGGATAGATACAGCAAATTATTCGGGAGAGTTTCTGATCTCAGGAAGGAGAGTTTTATGATAGGCGATTCAACTCGCGTCCTCTATGTCGGTACTGAAGATGGTTTGTACCTGGCTGAGCCCAATGGCAAAGAGTACAACTCTCGTCCCTTGGCACTTCAGGGCAAAGGCGCATTGAGGTCGCCGGTGTTGATCGACCGGGACGATCCGCGGCGCCTCTACGCCGCAACCGGTCGAGGCGGCGTGCAGCGCAGCGAAGATGGCGGCACGAGCTGGCGGGAGATCAACGACGGTATTCTCTATAAAGAAACATGGTGTATCGTCCAGCACCCCAAGACGGCGGAGCTTTTTGTCGGCACCGGCCCATCGTCTGTGTTTAAGAGTAACGACCGCGGCGATCATTGGCTTGATTGCGAACGGCTCAGGGACCTGCCTGAAACTATCGATTGGACCTTCCCGCGTCCGCCCCACGTGAGCCATGTCAAGGGACTGGCGCTTTGCGCGGATGATCCCATGGTTATTTTCGGCGCGATCGAAGAGGGATGGGTGGTGCGTAGCCAAGATGGCGGGAAGGGTTGGAAGAACATAAAAGAAGGCGTCGAGTTTGATGCGCACTCGGTCGCGGTAATGACGGATAATCCGGAAGTCGTGATCGCCACCTCCGGCCAGGGAGTCTTCAAGAGTACCAACGGCGGCGATAGCTTCGTTGAGTCCAGCCACGGGCTCGACTGCCGCTACATGGCGCAACTCGTTTGCCACTCCGCGCGGCCCCATGTGCTCTTCTCGGCCGCCGCGGCGGTTCCGCCGCCGTTGTGGCGCCGGCCCGAAGGAGCGGGCGCGGCCTTCTATCGCAGCGAGAACCAGGGCGAGGCTTGGCAAAGACTTTCCGGGGGATTGCCGGATCATTTCAAGGCAGCGCCGCGGGCGACCGCGGGCGATCCTGAAGAGCCGAACGCCTTCTTTGTCGGTATGACCGATGGTACGATCTGGTTGAGCGAAGACGGCGGCGAATCGTTTTGCCAGGTTCTCGGCGGCCTGCCATCGGTTTCGAGCATCCGAGTGGCCCGCCACTAACGCTCATGTCAGCACCGATTCTTGAGCTCGGCCTGTTGCTGCACACGCGTCACCTGATGGGCGAAGGCGAAGGTTTGTCTAAAGTGGGCGAGCTTTGGGAAACCGCGGCGTTTGCCGAGGAATCGGGATTCGATCATCTCTGGGTCGGCGACAGCCCGCGATTGTCGATGCAGGACAGAGCCCATGCAGATTGCATTACGATGATGGCTGCTCTGGCAGCGAGAACGCGCAAGATAAGAATCGGCATGGTGCCGCTCATCTTGGCGCTGAGAAATCCGGTGCTGACGGCGCACAGTTTGGCCACACTGGATGTCATCTCGGCTGGTAGAACCATCGTCGGCGTGAGCCCCGTGCATCAGTATCAATTCGCCGAGCGCGAATTCGACGCTTGCGGTGTGCCGTACCAGCAAAGGGCGGGCCGTTTGAACGAATCGATTCAATTGTTACGACGTTTATGGACCGAAGCTTCGTTTGCCTTCGAAGGCAAATACTATCGCTTCGAGGAGCTTGGCATCGAGCCCAAACCGATCCAGAGGCCCATCCCCATTTGGATCGCCGCCGGGGACAACGAAAACGCGCTGCGGCGCGTGGCGCGCTTGGGCGACGGCTGGTTTACGGTAGCGCCTACTTTCGAGAAATTTTTTGCACGGCGGCGGAAGATCGAGAAGTGCGCCAAAGAGTATGACCGCGACGGCGAGAAAATACCTTCTATCCTCTTCGCCACTTTTCATCTCACGACGGGCGGCGCGGATGCCGAAGAGGAAGGCTGGAGCTTGGCCGAACGTTATTTTCGCCAGCCGCGCTCTAAGCTCGGTCATCTGTCGCCTTTTTTTGGCACGCCGGAGACGATCGCGCTAAAGCTGCAAGCTTATGTCGATGCCGGCCTAAACGCCATCGTCGCGCGGTTGGTCACTGCGGATGCGCGAACGCAAATACGACTCTTGATGAACGAACTGCGGCCTCGACTGTCAGCGCGCCAAGACGCCAAGAACGCAAAGGTATGACTAAGACATGTCAGGAGGTAATATGAAAGGCTCGCGGAAACTTCTCGTTGCCATGCAGGGGACAGGAGTTTTTGTCGTCGATCTGGAGAAGCACAGTGTCTCCTCAGGTCTTGCCGACTGCATCGTCGTTGCGGCGCTTCCCGGCGCTGAGGAGACTTTTCTGGCAGGCACTGAAAAAGGTCTGTATAAGAGCGCCGACGGCGGACGCACGTGGCAACTCAAGGGATTGGCGGAGTGCAAAATTTTTTCCTTGGCCTTTCATCCGTCGGATCCGATGACCGTCTATGCGGGCGCCGAGCCGCCGTTCCTGTTCAGAAGCAATGACGGTGGCGAGACTTGGATGGAGCTTACGGGCGTGCGGAAACTGCCGGGTCGAAATAAATGGAGCTATCCGCCCCCGCCGCATATTGCGCATATCAAAGGAATCGCCATTCATCCCGAGGATCCGGAAGTGATGTACTGTTCGATTGAAGAAGGCGGAGTCATTCAGAGTGTCGACGCCGGGGAGCGCTGGCGGTATGTGAGCAAAGGGGAGGCGGAGACCTTTCGGCCCGTAAGCCGGGTCACCGGAGTCTATCAAGATTGCCATGTGGTCAAACTTTCGCAGCAGGATCCGGATCGACTCTTCGTCACGACCGGTGACGGTCTCTATCGCAGCGACGATTGCGGCGCAAATTGGTTGCGGCTCGATCGCGGTTATCGAATGAAAAAATACTTCGGCGCGGTGGTACTTCACCCGCACGACCCTAACATCATCTACGCCACGGCCTCGATGGCCCCGCCGAGCGGCGCCAAAAACGAAAGTTCGATTTACAAAAGCACGGATGGTGGAACGAGCTTTGAGGAAATCGCCACTGCGATCCGACCGCTTTATATCGTCGGTTGGAATGCGCTCGCGATGGATCCGTTGGCAGCCAAGTCGCTTTATGTGGGCGCCGCCGATGGCAAACTCTACAATACCGCCGACGGCGGCGAGAGTTGGCAAAAACTCGATATCGAGCTGCCCAGCGAGGGCCGAATCCGCACGCTGGCGTGCGCGCCCTAATACCATGAGTTTCGCGTTCGGGGCGCGCAAAAATTGATCGGGTACGTGAAGGACAGACACCGGGACGGGGAGACGGATTTTACCGCAGAGACGCGGAGTTCGCAGAGAAAATTGTAGGGGCACAGCATGCTGTGCCCTGCGAATCGGGAAATCGCACCATCAGGTCGGCGCGGTGATCAAGGTGAACAACGGCGACGTCCTAAGACATCGATCTCGAAGAAGCGCCGGCGATGCGCCCGTAACAGACCTTGATGATCTCGGCCGGCTCGCCGCAGATTGTTAGTTCACGATTAGCGTAGTTCAGGAGGATCAATGATGGAGTCACCGGCTGATATTAAATGGACTGGCTATTCATTGGCGGAGCGCGATTGGCGCTGGCAGCGGGTATGCGACGACGCTGCCAAAGCCGGGTTCGATTGCATCTTCGTGCCGCTATGCGTCGATGGTCGCAACTTGCACCTTTCTCTGGAGCAAGCGCGCGGCACGCGGTCCGACTGCCGGTTTCTCACGCAACTAGAAAACGCCGCCGTGATTTTGCCCACCGACGGCCGCAAGCCGATCATCATTTCCGATCAAGAGAGCGGCAACGATTGGATTCCGGAGCTCCGTCCCGTGGATGGATCGTGGGGAACGAGCATGGCGCGGGCGTTGATCGATGCCGGCATGGAGCGCGCGCGCATCGGCGTCTCCGGCATTCGCCGCAGCTTATACACCCACGGCCGCGCCTATCACGGCGTGGTCAACCATAGTTCTTACGCCGAGGTGTTGCGGCTCCTGCCCAATGCGACGTTCGACAATGCCACCGAAGTGGTCGGCCATGCGCGCTACGTCAAGAGCGAAGAACAAATCGCCTGCCTGAGGTGCGGCTCGGCGATCGCCGCGGCCGGCATCGATAAAATGATCGAGCTGGCGCGCCCGGGCATGGACGAAGGCATTCTCTACACCAGCGTGATGAAGCGGATGGTCGAGCTGGGCAGCGAATACTATCCGATGGCATTTTATAGTGGTCTTCATGGCGGGGGCCGGTTGCCTCGCTTTGAAGATCCGACGGAAGGCAGAACGCTCCGGCCGATGTATCGGATCGCCAACGAAGTCGATGCGGTGTTCGGCGGGCTGATCGCACAAGAGCAGCAGCCGATTTTTTTAGGACCCATTCCCGATGAGTGGAAAACTGCCATTGATGTTCAGCACGATCTTTACTACGCGGCGCTTGAGCACCTGACGCCGGGTCAGCCTTTCGCCGAGTTCATGGATTTCGTCAACGGCTTTGGCGAGAAGCGCGGCGCGAAGAGTATCATGCTCATGCACGGCCGCGGTTACGGCGACGACGGCCCGCTGTTCACGCCGCAAAACCGCGGCGCGCGCAACCGCGACGTGCTGATCGAGAGCGGAAATGTTTTTATCGTCAAGCCCATCGTCAAAACCGCCGATGACAGCTTCGATACCAGCTGGGGCGGCTGCGTCCTCGTGACGGACAAAGGCGGCGAGCCGCTAGTCAAGCGGACGCCGGGAATGGTGTCAATTACTTGAAAACCGTTTAGGGTTTTGCGTCCCGTGTTTAACCCGAAACCCGAAACGCGAGACCCGAAACAGGAGTTATTATCATGCCCTGGACCACACCCGCCGCCTCTGGCGCGACAGTTCACATCTGGAACGGATACTCATTAGCGGAGCGCGATCGGCGCTGGAACGCTGTCAGAGCGAACGCCGCAAAGGCAGGCATGGATTGCATCTTTGTGCCGTTAGGCAACGGCGTCGACGGGCGCTACCTGACGCAGTTACGCTGCTCGGCGATGGTGCTGCCGACCGATGGTCGCGCGCCGATGGTGATCGCCGATCGTCGATCGAGTAACGCGTGGGTGCCCGAGCCCTGGCAGACCGGTCGCGAATGGGCTGAACCGATGGGCGAAGCGCTGCTCGATCTCGGCATGCAGCGCGCGCGCATCGGTGTCGCGGGCTTGAAGGGCGGATCGGTGAGCCACTGCACCTCGATCGACGGCGTGGTCAATCACACGGCGTTCGAATATGTCATGAGCAAATTGCCCAACGCGACGTTCGAAGATGCGACGGACCTTGTCGGCGTCGTCCGCTACGTCAAGAGCGATGAGGAAATCTCATTCGTGCGTCAATCGACCGAAGTCGCAACGGCGGGCATTGACGAATTAATCAAGCTGGCGCGGCCGGGCGTCGATGCCGGCGTTCTTTACGCCGACGTACTGGGGCGCTTGATAGAGCTGCGCAGCGAATATTTTCCGCTCGCTTTAACGATCGACGCGATCGGCACGGAAAAACCCAAACGCTATTTAAATCCGCCGCTCGGACGGCGGCTGGGACCGAATGCGCTGATTACCAATGAGGTAAACGCCATTCGCGGCGCCCAGCTGACGCAAGTGTGCCAACCTATTTTGCTCGGCAAGATTCCTGACGCTTGGAAGCCGCTGATTGAACTGCACAAGGAGGTTTATGAAGCCGGCTTGGCAATGATCAAACCGGGTACGACGTTCGGGGCATTGACAGAGTTCGTCAATGGCTTCGGCGTGAAACGAGGCGTGAAAACCGTCGTGCAGCTGCACGGCTGCGGCTATGGCGACGATGGCCCGCTGCTCTCGGCCAGATCACGGGGAGATAGAGTTCGCGATTTGCGGATCGAAAAAGGCAACACTTTTGTTTGGAAACCGATCGCGATGACAGCCGATGAAAAAATTCAATTCAGCTGCGGCGGCCCGCTGATTGTTACGGATCGAGGTTGCGAAACGCTATTCAAGCGCGAGCATGGAATGGTGTCGGTCATATGAAGTGATCGTAGATTGCTAAAATAAGTTGATCGGCTTCCTGCCGTCATGCCGGCGAACGCCGGCATCCAGGAGGCATGTTTCAACGGGCGGGGCGACACGGAATCCGAACCTGGATTCCTGCTTTCGCAGGAATGACGGACAAGAGACTCATCCGATTCGATGATATTAAAACGTCTTGCTACCCTCCGGAGCCTTTACATCGAAGGCATTGACCACGAAACCGATCGTCGCGTAATGGCCGACGAGCGCGATCGCCTCGATCAGCTCTCGCCGGCTTAGCTCACGTTCCGCGCGTGCGAATAATTCGTCCGACAAGCGATGTTCACGCATCAAGCTCAGAGGAATCTCCGCCAGGAGCTTTTCCCTCGGCGTGAAACCGGAAAAGGAGCCTTTGGCCCGAATGGTCTCGATCACTTCCGCGCGCAGCCCGGCCTTGCGCGCGCGAATCTCGTGACGCGTCCACGGATAGTGCGCACCCAGCTCGCGCGCCGCCGTGAGAATAATGATCTCGCGGTCGGCGTCGGGAAGCGCCGCATTCAATCTAAAATAGTCTTCGGTGGCCGCGAGATGCCCAGCGAGGGTCGGCACATGCAGCAGCATGGAATAAGGTCCGGCGCCGCCGCTCCGTGCGGCATTGATGTGATCCCAAATTTGTTGATGTTCGGACGACAGTTCTTCGCGTTGTGCGCGGGGAATTCGGCTCATGGTTACTCCTCTTAGCTTGGATTCATGGATAGGTTCATTAGCTTCAGTGCGGCGCGGCCGGCGACGCCGTAGGGATTTCCCAGTGTTTCTTGCATTTCGAAATGATTGAAGCCTTCGCCGACAATCAACTCGACCGGCTTGCCCGCGGTTTTTACGGCGGCGGCAAATTCGCGGTTCTGGCGCTGAAACTCGGGCGTTTCTTGTGAGCCGTAGGCGACGATGATGGGCGCATTTAATTTATCGAGGTGACGTTGCGAGCTCAGCGCGTGCTCGATCTCATCGGTGAACTTCACATATTCGCTGCGCTTTGATAACCTGACGGCTTTCAAATCGTACATGCCACTGATCAAGAACCCGCCTTTGAGAATGTTCGCTGGCGAGCCGAAATCCTTTTGCCAGTCGGCAACGAGCGTGCAACCGCTGAGATGAGCCCCGGAAGAATGCCCCATGATGTAAATGCGATTTGGTTCGCCGCCGAAGCGCGCCGCGTTCTTGTAGACCCAAGCCACGGCGCTGCGAACTTGTTGGGCCATCGGCATAAGGCTGCCGCCCGCATCCTGCACTTGCACAAAGTCTGGAATCACCAAATGAACTCCGGCATTGATGAACATCTCTGCTAAAAAGGCGGAGTCCTTTGCCTGGCCGTTTCGCCAAGCGCCGCCGTGAATGAAAATATTAATCGGCGTGTTCGAGCGACGCGTTCTGTAGATATCAAGCTTCTCGATCTCCGTCTGGCCGTAGGCGACACGCTCGGGTTGCCAAGCCGTTTGAGCGCCGCTTCGCTC
>Ga0137403_10003196_pt1 | contig 19765 bp, 14 predicted proteins | sample CZOMad2_1_16fung_FD_122057 | JGI IMG/M metagenome (GOLD analysis project Ga0137403, IMG submission 122057) | Vadose zone soil fungal communities from Angelo Coast Range Reserve, California, USA - CZOMad2_1_16fungal (Hybrid Assembly) | ecosystem: Environmental > Terrestrial > Soil > Vadose zone...
CATCAAGGCGGAGTTCAACAAGCACAAGCACGTGCGCGGAACCCTGGCCATGGCGCGCAGCCAGCACCCGGATTCGGCGGGGAGCCAGTTCTACATCTGCTACGGGAACTCGCCCCACCTCGACGGCCAGTACACGGTGTTCGGCAAGGTGGTCTCGGGGATGGAGCACGTCGACCGCATCAAGCAGGGCGACAAGATGACCTCGGTCACGATCGCGGAAGAGTAGCCGTTGGCCTGGTCGCTCCTCGTCCGTAACGGCTCGCTGATCGACGGCAGCGGCGCACCCGCGCGCCCCGCGGACGTCGCCGTCGACGGCGACCGGATCGTCGCCGTCGGACCCGGCCTGTCGGGCGAGGCCGCGCGCGTGATCGACGCCGCGGGCCACGCGGTGGCGCCGGGCTTCATCGACATGCACTCGCACTCCGACCTCTTCTACTTCGCGTGCCCGTCGGCCGAGTCGAAGGTGCGGCAGGGCGTGACGACCGAAGTCGTCGGGATGTGCTCGTTCTCGCAGGCGCCGCTGCGGCCGGAGCAGCGCGAGATCGTCCAGGGCTGGGCGGGCGGCATCGGGGCGAGCCTCGATCTCAACTGGGGGTCGTTCGCGCAATACCTCGACGCGCTGCGCGCGATCCGTCCCTCCGTCAACATCGCGCACTTCGTCGGCCACGGCGCGCTCCGCATCGCGGCCATGGGGTTCGAGGCGCGGCCGGCCTCCGCCGACGACCTCCGCGGGATGCAGCGGCTGCTCGGCGAGGCGCTGGACGCCGGCGCCTTCGGCTTCTCCACCGGTCTCGTCTATGCGCCGAGCGCCTACTCGGACACCGCCGAGCTGGTCGCCCTGGCCAAGGCGATGGCGCCGCGCGGCGGCTACTACTTCTCGCACATCCGCGGCGAGTCCTCGATGCTCCTCGACTCGATCAACGAGGCGATCCGCATCGGCGAGGAGGCCGGGGTGGGGGTGCAGGTCTCACACGTGAAGGCCTCCGGGCGCGAGAACTGGCCGAAGATCGACGCGGCGCTGCGGCTCCTCGAGTCGGCACGGGCCCGCGGGGTGGACGTCCTCGGCGACGTCTATCCGTACAACGCGGGCAGCACGAAGCTCGACAACATGATGCCGGCGTGGGCGCACGACGGCGGCCTCGCCAAGCTCCTCGAGCGGCTCGCCGACCGGGCGACGCGGCGGCGCATCGTCGAGGAGTGCCTGATCGACGGTGAGCGCTGGGGCACCGTCTCGCAGGGCGGCATCGGATTCGACCAGGTCTTCATCGCCACCTGCCGGCGGCGCGAGCTGGAAGGGCTGAGCCTCGCCCAGATCGCGCGCCAGTCGGGCATGGCGCCGGCCGAGACGCTGATGAACCTCTTGCTCGAGGAGAGGTGCACGGTCGGCATGATCAGCTTCTCGCAGAGCATCGAGAACGTGGCCAAGGTGCTCGCGCATCCCTTGCTCATGATCGGCTCCGACTCGATCCCGCTCTATTCGGGGGAGGCCGATCGCCCGGGCAAGCCGCACCCGCGCACCTACGGCACGTTCCCGCGCGTGCTCGGCGAGTACGCGCGGCAGCAGAAGCTGTTCCCGCTGGAGACCGCCGTGCACAAGATGACCGGCATGTCCGCCGCGCGGCTGCGCCTGCGCGATCGCGGCCTGGTACGCGAAGGCTACGCCGCCGACCTGGCGGTCTTCGATCCAGGTACCGTCCGCGACGAGTCGACGTTCGCCGATCCCCACCGCTACCCGAGTGGCGTTCCGTACGTCGTCGTCAACGGCGCCGTCGTCGTCGACGGCGGCCGCATGAACCCGCTCGGCACAGGGCGCGTCCTCACGCCGTGACGCGGGAGGACCGGCGCGCGCTGCTCTGGGTCGTCGGGAGCGCGGCGGTGATGGTCGGAGTCGACCTGGGACGGCGCATCCTCACGACCAACGACGAAGCCCGGTTTCCCCTCCTGGCGCAGGACATCCTCACGCGCGCCGACTGGCTCTTCCCGGTCCTGAACGGCAGCGTCTACCACAACAAGCCGATCCTCCTGGCGTGGCTCATCGCGCTCGCGTCGTGGCCGTTCGGCCCTGTGACGCAGTTCACGGCCGTGATTCCCTCGGCGCTGGCGGCATTCGGGATGGCCCTCCTGATCTTCGGCCTGGGCCGCGAGATGTTCGGCGTGCAGGCCGGCAAGTTCGCCGCGCTGATCGCCGCCACCACCCAGGGCGCCTTCCTTCACGGTCGGATTCCGATGCCGGACATGCTGATGACGGCGTTCATCACGGCGAGCCTCTGGATGCTCTGGCGAATGGCGCGCGGGGCGCCTCGGGCGTGGATCGGCTTCTACGTCTTCGTCGGGCTCGCCTTCTGGGCCAAGGGGCCGGGCGGCTTTCTGCCGCTGATCGTGGCGCTCGCCTGGGCGGCCGCCAGCCGGAGCGCCGCGTCCTGGCGCGCGCTCGCCCTGCTGCCCGGATTACCGCTCCTGGCGGCGGTCGTCGCGCCCTGGCCGCTCGCACGCCTCTTCCGTCACGCCGACGGCCTTCGCCAGGCGGTCGTGCACAATCAGCTCCTCTGGTACCTGCCACAAGAATGGCGCCCGGGGATGGTGGCCGAGCCGATCCAGAACGCGTTCGGGATCCTCTTCCCGTGGGTGTTCGTCGTTCCGATCGTCCTCGTCGAGGCGATCCGGCTTCTCCGGCGCCGCGGCGCCGAGCGAGATGCGGTGTTCCTCCTCGTCGTGTCGTTCGTGACGATGTTCGTCGTCATCGCGGTCTCGCAGCAACAGCGCTTCCGTTACTATCTGCCGCTCGTGCCGCCGGTCGCCCTCCTGAGCGGCTGGTGGGCGGAGAACGCACTGCGCGGTCGGGTCGCCTTGAAGATCCCGTGGCGCGTGTGCGCGGCGGTCGGGGCCCTCCTGGTGGCGGCCGGCGTCGCCGGCGCGTTCTCCCGGCGGAACGCGCTCAACGAGGTCGCGATGGTCTGGCCGGTCTACGTCGCACAGGCGATCGTGCTCGTCGCCACCATCGGCGCCGTCGCCGCCGCGCTGCTCGTGGGCGCGCGCGACCGGCGGCTGCCGCGCGCGTTCGCCGCGGCGTGGGTCGGATGCGCCGTGCTGGTCGTCTCGAGCTACCACTGGGAGCTCGAGCGCCGGAATGCCGCCTACGACTACGCGGGGCTCCACGAGCGGATGAAGCCCATCCTGCGCGGGTCGCCGGTCGTGGCGACCCTGGGTCTGGCCGACATGCCGCTCGCGTTCTATCTGCGGCGGCCGGTCGTCCCGGCCGGAAACGCGAGCAACCTCCGCGAGGTCGTGCGCGCGGACTCGCAGGCGGTCGTGATCGTCACCGACCGCGCGCTGAGGTCCCTGGAAGACGCTGACGGCTTCACCATCCTGATGCACGATCGTCTCGCGCTCAGTCCGATCGTGATCGTCGCGTATCGCACCGCCTCACCAACCCGTCCCTAGCCTCCGAGGAGTCACGCCATGAACACGGGACAGCTTTTCATCGCGGGCAGCTGGCGTTCACCGGCCTCCGGCTCGACGTACGACACGATCAACCCGGCGACGGAAGAGCCGAGCGCGCAGGTGGGCCGAGGCGACGAGCGCGACGTCGAGCTGGCCGTGGCGGCGGCGCGGAAAGCCTTCGACTCCGGGCCGTGGCCGCGGATGAGCGCGGCCGAGCGCGGGCGCATCGTGTGGAAGCTCGGCGATCTGATCATGCAGAACCTCGACGAGATGTCGCGCCTCGAGAGCCTCAACACCGGCAAGACCCTCTTCGACTCGGGCAAGGTCGAGATCCCGTTCGCCGCGGAAGTCTTCCGGTACTACGCGGGCTGGGCCACCAAGATCCACGGCGAGACGCTCGGCCTTCGCGAGAACGCGTTCACCTTCACCCTGCGCCAGCCCCTGGGCGTGATCGGCGCCATCGTGCCGTGGAACTTTCCCTTCCTGCTCTCCTCGTGGAAGATCGCGCCGGCGCTGGCGGCGGGCAACACGGTCGTGCTCAAGCCCGCCTCGCTGACACCGCTCACCGCGCTCAAGTTCGCCGAGCTCACGCAGGAGGCGGGGCTGCCCGAGGGCGTCTTCAACGTCGTCACCGGGCCCGGCGGACAAGTCGGGATGGCCATGGTGCGCGACCCGCGCGTCGACAAGATCGCCTTCACGGGCTCGACCGAGGTGGGCAAGGGAATCATGCGCGAGGCCGCCGGCACGCTCAAGCGGATCTCGCTCGAGCTCGGCGGCAAGTCGCCGAACATCGTCTTTGCCGACGCCGACATGGAAGCGGCGGTGAAGGGCGCGCTCACCGGCATCTTCTACAACAAGGGCGAGGTGTGCGCCGCCGGCTCGCGCCTGTTCCTCGAGGACAAGATCCACGACGACTTCATGGCCAAGCTGACCGATCGGGTCAAGACGCTCAAGGTCGGCGACCCGATGGACAAGGCGACGCGCATGGGCCCCGTCGTCTCCAGACAGCAGATGGAGACCGTGCTCGGCTATATCGACGCGGGCAAGCGGGAGGGCGCGCGGGTCGTCGCCGGCGGCGGCCGGGCCAACGTCGGCTCCGGGAAGGGCTACTTCATCGAGCCCACGATCTTCGACGGCGTCACCAACACGATGAAGATCGCCCGCGAGGAGATCTTCGGGCCCGTGCTCTCCGTGATCCCGTTCAAGTCGATCGACGAAGGGATCGCCGAGGGCAACTCGACAACCTACGGCCTGGCCGCCGCCGTGTGGACGCGCGACCTCACCAAGGCGCTCAAGGCCGCGCGGGCGATCCGCGCGGGGACGGTGTGGATCAACGCCTACAACCTCTTCGACGCCGCGCTGCCGTTCGGGGGATTCAAGGAATCCGGATTCGGGCGGGAGCTGGGGTCGGCGGGGCTCGAGCACTACACCGAGACCAAGACGGTCTGGGTGGATCTCTCGTAGCGCTCAGGCGCCGACGGGCTCTTCGAGGAACTGGCCTACTCCTCGGCCCGGCGGCGCCCGGTCGTGGTGGCGTGAGGCCATGCCGGGCGCGCAGGTCGTCGCCGACGCGATGTTCCAGCCGCGAAGCCACGAGACGAATTCCGGTTGGATTGACACCGCCGGGATAGCAGAAATGCGCCGCCTCCGAGGGGCTGACCGAGCACCTCCGGCCAACGCAGGACGCCTCCATGGCCCTTCCATCCAGCGCAGGGTTTCACCTGATCGCCGGGTCTTATACTGTCCGGCAGGGACGAGGTGATCATGACTTCTGGAGCGAAAGGGCCACTCGGCTTCGTTCTCCTGGCAACCGTCGCGCTCGCGGCGTCGGCGCTCGCCCAGCATCAGGGACACGCACAGCACCAGATGACGCCGTCCACCGCCGCGCCGACCGGCGTCGCAAGCCCGCCCGCAACGTCGCGAAAGGTCACGATGGAGGAGCTGCACCAGTCGGGCGGCGTGCCGCGGGGCTGGAAGTTCGCGCTGCCCGGCGGCGATCCGATGAAGGGCCGGCAGGTCTTCGTGGATCTGGAGTGCTTCAAGTGCCACGCGATCCAGGGGGAGAACTTTCCGGTGCCGGGCGGCGACGCGAAGAACGTCGGTCCCGAGCTGACGGGCATGGGCGGCCAGCATCCTCCGGAGTATTTCGCCGAATCGATCCTGGCGCCGAACGCGGTGATTCTCGACGGTCCCGGGTTCAGCGGGCCCGACGGGAAGTCGATCATGCCGAGCTACGCGGACAGCTTGAGCGTCGCCCAGCTCATCGATCTGGTCGCGTTCCTCCAGAGCTTGACGGCCGGCGGCCACGCGCACGCGGCCGCGCCGGCTGAGAAAACGACGGAGGTCTATACGGTGCGTCTCGACTATCGGGGTGGCGGTGACCACGCCGGCCACGAAGGGCACGCCGGCCATGGCGCCGCCGCCGCGCCGGGACATCTGATGGTCTTCGTCCTCGATCGCGCGACCGGCGAGCCGGTTGCGTATCTGCCGGTGTCGGCGACGATCCGCGCCTCGGGCAAGCCCGTGCGCCGGGTGACCTTATCGCCGATGGTCGGCGGCCAGGGCTTTCACTACGGCGTCAACGTGACCTTGCCCGACGGCGCGCACACGATCACCTTGACGATCGGCCCCATCGGGGTCCAGGCGATGCCGGCGGTGAAGGGCCGGTTCGCCAAGCCGGCGACGATCGTCTTCGAACGGGGGGCGTGACCGAGTCGCGCGAGACGCCGCGGCGTTCCGCGGCGCCTCGCGTCGACGGTGGTGCGGCGCGCCGATGGACTCAGTATCGCGCCGATCAGCTCGCGGCCGACTTCGCCGCGGCCAGCGCCGCGTCGTAGTTCGGCTCGGATCCGATCTCCTTCACGTACTCGACGTGCTTCACCTTGCCGTCCTTACCGACCACGAAGACCGCGCGCGCGGTGAGCCCGGCGATTGGACCGTCCTTGATCTCGACCCCGTAGGCGGGCCCGAAGGCGCGCTCGCGGAAGTCGGAGAGCGTCTTGACGGCCGTGACGCCCGCGGCGCCGCACCAGCGCTTCTGGGCGAACGGCAGGTCGCGGCTGATCGTCCAGATCTCGACGTCGCCGCCGAGCTTGCCCGCCTCCTGGTTGAAGCGTCGCGTCTCGGTGTCACAGGTGGGGGTGTCGAGCGAGGGCACGGAGCTCAGGATCACGACCTTGCCCTTCGCCTCGCTCAGCTTGACGGGCTTGAGCCCGTTGTCGAGGGCGGTGAAATCGGGCGCGTTCTGCCCGGCCTTCACTTCGGATCCGCCGAGCGTGATGGGGTTGCCTCTCAGGGTGACGGCGCCTTTGCGATCGTCGGCCATGGGTTAATCCTCCCGGGGTGATTTTAGTACACTCGTCGAGCCATGGACCTCGTGTGGAGCGGTACGCGTCAGGCGATCTCCTTGCTCGCCGGCGCCGACCGCGAGATCTGGGGGATTCTCTGGCTCTCGCTCCAGGTCTCCGGCACCGCCACCTTCATCTCGCTGGCGCTCGGCGTTCCGGCGGGCGCCGCGCTCGCGCTCGCGCGGTTTCCCGGGCGCGGTCTCGTGGTGAGCGTGGTGAACACCGGCATGGGGCTGCCCCCGGTCGTCGTCGGACTCTTCGTGACGCTTCTCCTCTGGCGCAGCGGCCCCTTCGGCGACCTCGAGATCCTGTACACACCGGCCGCCATCGTGGTCGCCCAGGCCGTCATCGCCGCGCCGATCGTCACGGGCATCACGCTCGCCGCCGTCGGCCAGGTCCCGCGCGAGTTCCGGCTGCAGCTCCTGGCCCTCGGCGCCTCGCGCGTTCAAATGGTCTGGCTGGTGCTGCGCGAGGCGCGCCTGCCGATGCTCGCGGCCGTCATGGCCGGATTCGGCGGGATCATCTCGGAGATCGGCGCCTCGATGATGGTCGGTGGCAATATCAAGGGACAGACGCGCACCCTGACGACGGCGATGGTGCTCGAGACCGGCAAGGGGAACTTCGAGATCGCCATCGCGCTGGCGCTGCTGCTGCTGGTGCTGATTTTCCTCGTGAACTGGCTGCTGACGGCGATCCAGCAGCGCCACGTGCGCTGAGACTCATAGAATAGGAGGTGTGATGCGCCGCTCGTCCGTGTCGATCGTCCTCGCACTCGTGTGCGTCGCTCTCGAACTCGGCGCGATCGAAGCCGCTGATCCTCCCTCCCTGACGGTGTTCGCCGCGGCAGACCTCACCTTTGCCTTCAAGGAGCTCGCGCCCCGCTTCGAGAAGGCGACCGGCGCGCGCGTCACGCTGGTCTTCGGCTCCACCGGGAACTTCGCTCAGCAGATCCGCCAAGGAGGTCCCGCCGACGTGTTCTTCGCCGCCGATCAGTCGTTCGTGGACGCCTTGAGCGCGGAGGGAGTATTGCTGCCCGAGACGCGGACCCTGTACGCGCAGGGCCGCATCGTCCTCGCGACGGCGAAGGCGTTCGGTCCCAAGCTCACCGACCTGCGCAGTCTCCTGAATCCTCAGGTCCGGCACGTGGCGATCGCGAACCCTGTCCACGCGCCGTACGGCCGCGCGGCGGAGCAGGCGCTGCGGAAGGCCGGGCTCTGGGAGGCGCTCCGCCCGAAGCTCGTGTTCGGCGAAAATATCCGCCACACGCTGCAATTTGTCCAGACGGGGGCCGCGGAGGCCGGCATCGTCGCGCTCTCGGTCGCCAATGTCCCGGAAGTGGAGTGGGTCACCATCGACGCCGCGTCGCACGCGCCACTCGATCAGGCGGCCGCCGTCGTCCGCAAGAGCCCGCGACCGGAGCTCGGCCTCGCGTTCATCCAGTTCGTCAACGGCCCGGAAGGGCGCCAGATCATGAAGCGGTACGGGTTCATGCTTCCCGGGGAGTTCTGACGCCCGCGATGGACTCCTTTCCGATCTGGCTCTCGCTGCGTGTCGCGCTGAGCGCCACGGCGTTGACCTTGCTCACGGGTGTCCCGACCGCCTGGCTCTTGGCTCGCAAGCGATTCTCCGGTCGCAACCTGCTCGAGGCCGTTGTCGTCCTGCCGCTGGTCCTGCCGCCTACCGTGCTGGGCTACTACCTCCTGCTGGTGATCGGGTACCGCGGCCCGGTCGGGCGCGGCCTCGCCGCGATGGGGCTCGAGCTCGCCTTCACCCCTGGCGCTGCAGTGCTGGCCGCGTGGATCGGGTCGATCGCGCTCGTCATCAAGTCCGCGCAGGCGGGCTTCGAAACGGTGGACGGACAGCTGGAGCAGGCGGCGCGAACGCTCGGACGTTCTGAATGGAGCGTGTTCTGGAGCGTCACGCTTCCGCTCGCGTGGCGCGCGGTGCTTGCCGGAACGGTCCTGGCGTTCTGCCGTGCGCTCGGTGAGTTCGGGATCACCCTCATGGTGGCGGGGAACATCCCGGGTCGCACCCAGACCCTGCCGCTGGCGATCTACGACCGGGTCCAGGCGAATCAAATGGGCGAAGCGAACGCGCTCGCGCTGGTAGCCGTCGGCATCGTGGTCGTGCTGCTCTTCGGTCTCAGCCGGCTCGCGCGCCTTCGGTACTAGGTATGAGCGGCGCGGTGTCGGTGGCGATCACCAAACGGCTCCCCGGCTTCACTCTCGACGTGAGCTGGCGTGCGGAGCAATCGGTCCTCGGCCTGTTCGGCCCCTCGGGCGCGGGCAAGACGCTGACGCTTCAATGCCTGGCCGGGCTCATCCGGCCGGACTCAGGACGCATCGTCGTGGACGAGCGCGTGTTCTTCGACGCGGCGGCGAACGTCGATCTCTCGCCTCAGCAGCGGCGCATCGGGTATGTGTTCCAGGGCTATGCCCTCTTTCCACATCTGACCGTCGTCAAGAACATCGCGTTCGGTCTTCGGGGGCACCCACGCGGCGACCGCGCGCGGCGTACCGCCCAGGTGATCGAGCGGCTCGGGCTCGGCGGGCTGGAGCGGCGCTACCCACGCGAGCTCTCCGGCGGCCAGCGCCAGCGAGTGGCGCTGGGCCGGGCGCTCGCGATCGATCCGGCGCTTCTCCTGCTCGATGAACCGCTCTCCGCGCTCGACGCGCCGCTGCGCCGGACGCTGCGCGACGAGCTCCGCGAGATCCTGAGCGGATGGAGGATTCCCGCCGTGGTCGTCACCCACGACTTCACGGAGGCGTATCGGCTCGCCGATCGGATCGTCGTGTACGAGAACGGGCGCGTGATTCAATCGGCGCCGCGAGCGGAGCTACTCTGGCAGCCGGCGTCCGAAGCTGTCGCGCGCATCATGGGGCTGAGCAACGTTCTCCGCGGTACCGTCGTCAAGGCGATGCCCGACCGGATCCAGATCCTCTGGCGCGGCCACACGCTCGAGGCGGTGAACTCGCCGACGCGCTCGTATTTGCCGCCGCCCGAGAGCCCAATCGCCTTCTTCATCCGCCCTGAGTACGTGCGACTCATCCGCAAAGACCGCGGCGCGCCGGACACCACCCACCACATGAACCTGATGCGCGGGCGCATCGTCGGTGAGGCCGACTTCGGCACCGTCTGGTCGTTGCGCCTGCGCCTCGACACGCCCGGCACTGCCGCGCAGGGCGACTTCGACCTGGAGGTCGAGGTCCCGCATCTCGTCTACGAGATCCTCGACATCGAGCGCGACCGGCATTGGGAGTTCTCGATCCACCGCGGCTCGATCCACGTCCTGCCGACGTGACGCCGCCAACCGTCGTCGAGCTGGCCGGCGTGCAGGTTATGTACGGCGGCGCGACGGTCCTGGACGTGCCGGCGCTCGGCGTCAACGAAGGCGAGATCCTGGTCGTCGTGGGCCCGAACGGAAGCGGCAAGTCGACGTTGCTGCGGGTCGCCGGACTTCTCGAGCGCCCGACCCGGGGCCTCGTTCGGTTTCGCGGGCGCCCGACCGACGCCGGGCACTCGCTCGCCGAACGCCGGCGGATGGCGACGGTCTTCCAGCGTCCGCTCCTAGCCGACATGACCGTCGCCGAGAACGTCGCCCTGGGGTTGCGATTCCGCGGCGTCGCGGACGCGCACGGCGCGCGCGTCGAGCGCTGGCTCGAGCGGCTCGCCATCGCGCCGCTCAGAGGTCAGCGGGCGCGGACGCTCTCGGGAGGCCAGGCTCAGCGCGTGGCGCTGGCGCGCGCGCTCGTGCTCGAGCCCGAGGTGCTCCTGCTCGACGAGCCGTTCGCCGGGCTCGACGCGCCGTCGCGCGCCGAGCTCTTGCCGGACGTCGCGGCCATCCTGCGCGACGATCGTGTCACCACCATGCTGGTGACCCACGACCGCGGGGAGGCACAGGCCCTCGGCGACCGCGTGGCCGTGCTGATGGCCGGCCGGATCGCGCAGCTCGACGAGACGGCGCGTGTCTTCCACGCCCCCGCCTCCGAGGAGGTCGCGCGGTTCATCGGCGTCGAGACCCTGGTCGTAGGCCGGGTGCTCGCGCGCGACGGGGGAGTCACCGTCGTCGATGTTGCCGGCCGGAAACTCGAGATCGCCGCGCCCGCGCGGATCGGTGAGGATGTGCGGCTCGGCCTCCGGCCCGAGGACGTCACGCTCCTGCTCGCGACCGAGGTCGCGCCGCTCTCGAGCGCCCGCAACTATCTGCCGGGAACGATCGTGAGCGTGACGCCCTCAACCCCGGCGATCCGCATCGTTGTCGATGTCGGCTTCCCGCTCGTCGCCACGGTGACGGCGCGCTCGCTCACCGATCTCGGCCTGGCCGAGGGCGTCCGGATCATCGCGGCTTTCAAGGCGAGCGCCGTTCAGCTCATCGGTCACGTCAATTCTGACAACGGCGGCTGACCGGGAGGCTTTCGGGAGCCGCCAAACCGTTGAATCTTAAGCCTCCTGCTCGTTGGCATCGCGGGTGCTCTATGTCCGCGGGATGGAATCTCTCCGGCATCATTCGGGCTTTCTCGACGGTACCCTGGACCCGAGATCCGCGTTCGTTGGCACGTATGACCCGACGCTCGTCATACTTTCGATCGTCGTCGCCGCCCTTGCGGCCTACGCCGCGCTCGGTCTCGCAGAGCGGATAAGCGCTGCCGACAAGCCTCTCGCCAAGAGGTCGTGGCTGGCGGTCGGGGCGGTGACTATGGGCATCGGCGTCTGGGCGATGCACTTCCTCGGCATGCTGGCCTATCGAGTGCCGGTCAGCGTCAACTACGACATCTGGATCACCCTGGCGTCAGTGGCTCCCGCCGTGCTCGCCAGCGGCATCATGCTTCATGTCATTAGCCAGCCGAGGATCTCGCCCGGGAGACTGGTCCTCGGCGGCGGGCTCATGGGCGCCGGCATCGGCGTCATGCACTACACCGGTATGGCCGCGATGCGTATGAATGCCGTGATGCGATACGATCCGGTGCTCTTCGCGGTATCCGTCATCGTGGCTGTCGTGCTCGCGACCACGGCCCTCTACACGAAATTTCTCGCCAGCAGCCGGAATGGCAGTGTCCACCACCACTGGTGGATCAAGCTTGGAGCGGCCGTCGTGATGGGCTGCGCCGTAGCCGGTATGCACTACACCGGCATGGCCGCGTCGTATGTGTTCCCGGGCGACAGCGCCGAGCCGGTCGCGGCCGGGCTGGATCCGACGTTCCTCGCAGCCTGGGTCAGTGTGGCCACGGTGCTCATCACGGGGCTCGCCATCTTCGTCACCGTCGTCGATAGCCGGCTGGAAGCCGCCGCGCACTCGGAGCGTCTGAGCCGGTCTCGTCTGCTCGAAGCGATCGAGAGCATCTCGGAGGCCTTCTCGCTCTACGATACGGACGATCGGCTCGTCCTCTGCAACAGCCGGTATCGGGAGCTCGCTCATGCCTCCCCCGCGGACGGCCTCGTCGGGATGCCGTTCCAGCAGGTGATGCGCCTGGTCGCCGAGCGCGGGCGGGCGGTTGACGCGCGTGGACGAGTCGAGGCATGGATCACGGAGCGCCTGGCGCGATATCGCAACCCGAGTGGCCCCTACGTGCAACAGCTCGACGATGGTCGCTGGCTCCAGGTCAGTGAGCGGAAGATCGACGGGATCGGCACCGTCACCGTGTACACCGATATCACCGAGCTCAAAGATGCCGAAGCCGAGATGGCGCAGGCCGTCCACGCGGCCCGGGAAGCGCGCACGAGAGCCGAAGAGGCGAGTCGGGCCAAGAGCGAATTTCTCGCCGCGATGAGCCACGAGATTCGCACCCCCATGAACGGTGTCATCGGCATGACCGGCCTCTTGTTGGACACCGAGCTGACGGCCGAGCAACGGGAGTACGCCGAAACGGTGCGGCGGTCCGGCGAGGGGCTTCTGGCGATCATCAACGACATCCTGGATTTCTCCAAGATCGAAGCCGGCAAGATCGACTTCGAGGACATCGACTTCGAGCTGCGGATCGCGGTGGAAAACGTGCTCGAGCTCCTCGCCGAGCGCGCCTACGGCAAGGGCCTCGAGCTGGCGTACCTGCCGAGCGCGAACCTTCCGACATGGACGGGAGGCGACCCCGGACGTCTTCGGCAGATCCTGACCAATCTCGTCGGCAACGCCGTGAAGTTCACCGAATCCGGAGAAGTCGTCGTGCATGCCACGCTCGTCGAGCAGTCCACGGACGACGCCCTGGTTCGCTTTTCGATCACCGACACGGGTATCGGCATCGCGCCCGAGGCCCGTGAGCGATTGTTCCAATCGTTCACCCAGGCCGACGGATCGATGACCCGCCGGTATGGCGGGACGGGTCTGGGGCTGGCGATCTCCAGGCGGCTCGTCGAGATGATGGGGGGCGACATCGGCGTCGACAGCGTCGTGGGCAAGGGCAGCACGTTCTGGTTCACCGTGCGACTGGCCAAGCGCCCGGCTCCTCCGACGGCCAAGCCGGTGAACCTGGCGGAGCTACGTCGCCTGCGTGCGCTGGGCGTCGACGACAACGCGACGAACCGCGCTCTTCTCGCGAACCAGCTCGGCGCCTGGGGCATGCACATCGACTGCGTGGCCAACGCCTTCCGCGCCCTCGAGTGCCTGCGCATGGCCCACCACGATGGCCGACCCTATGACGTGGCGATCGTCGATCACCAGATGCCGGATATGGACGGGATGACGTTGGCTCGCGCCATCAAGTCGGATCCGGCGCTCGCGACGATCCCGCTCGTGCTGCTCACCTCGGTGAGCTATCGCGGGGGCACGGCAGACGCCCAGCACTCGGGCTTCAGCGCCTTCCTGCTGAAGCCCATCCGCCAGTCTCAGCTCTACGACTGCATCGCGACCGTGATGGGCATGGCGCGCGAGACGGTGCCGCAGCGGCTCGTCACGCATCACACGCTGAGCGAAACTCCGTTGCGCGCCCGAGTGCTCGTCGCCGAAGACAATGTGGTGAATCAAAGACTTGCGGCGCGCATGCTCGAGAAGCTCGGGTGCCGGGTGGACGTGGTGGCGAACGGGCTCGAAGCCGTCGAGGCCACGGCCCGCATCAGCTACCATGCCGTGTTCATGGACTGCCAGATGCCGGAGATGGATGGCTACGAGGCGACGACCGCGGTCCGCCAGCGCGAAGCGTCGATAGGCTCGCACGTGCCCATCGTCGCCATGACGGCGAATGCCATGGAGGGCGATCGCGAGCGCTGCCTCGCCGCCGGGATGGACGACTACATCTCCAAGCCGGTGGAGCCCAATGAACTGAGGACCTCTCTCCAGAGGTGGATACGGTCTCGCTGACGGCCCCCCCTCCCACGCGCGGATTACCGGAAATAGGGGCCAGCGTTTCGCCGACCTACTACCTGTCAGGCCCAAGCTTGACACTCGCCTGGATCCGAGGCTATAAGGAGGCGTCCACATCTAGTCGTGACGGTTCCTCCACCGCGCAAGGAGGCCTCGCATGGATCAGGAGTCCCTCATCGAACGACTCACGGCCGAGAACGAGGAGTTCCGGCGCCTCCGCGGCGAGCATCGCGCTCACGATCAGGAACTCGAGGCGCTCAAGGGAACGCTCCCGCTCTCGGCAGAGGGTCAGTGGCGTATCAGCGAGCTCAAGAAGTTGAAGCTGATGGCGAAAGACCGGATGGAGACGATCATCCGGCACGCTCGATCCGGCGTCACCGCCTGACGAAGGCGCCGCCGGCGAAGTCGTACCGCGGTCTCTCGCACCTGTCGGCGAAGGGCGACGCCCGCATGGTGGACGTCTCGGACAAGCGCGAGACGGTCCGCGAGGCGGTCGCCAGGGCGGTCCTTCGTATGAAGCCGGCGACGCTCCGCGTCATCCGGCAGGGTAACGCGCCGAAGGGCGACGTCCTCGGCGTCGCGCGCACCGCCGGCATCCTGGCGGCCAAACGCACATCGCAGCTCATCCCGCTCTGTCACCCCTTGCGGATCACCGGCGTCGACGTCATCTTCAGCGACGATTTGCGTCGCGGCGAGCTCGGCGTCGAGGCGCGCGTGCGCACCGTCGACAAGACCGGTGTCGAGATGGAGGCGCTCACCGCCGCCGCGGTCGCGGCGCTGACCGTCTACGACATGGTGAAAGCGGTGGAGCGCGGCGTGACGATCGCCAAGGTCCAGCTGGTCGAGAAGTCGGGCGGCAAATCAGGGCACTGGCGCCGGTAGTCATGAAAACGGCGCTCATCTACTCCGACGCGTGGACCCGGTTCGACTACGGCCCCCAGCACCCGCTGCGGATGGAGCGACTCGGGCTCACGTGGCGGCTGATGCAGGCGTACGGGCTGACGGCGCTGCCGGGGGCGACCGTGCGCGCGCCGGAGCCCGCGCCCGAGAGTGCGCTGGCCGTCTATCACGGCCCCGAGTACCTCCAGGTGCTCAAGGCCTGCAACGGCGGGCAGGCGCCGATGCTCGCCGAGCGTTTCGGTCTCGGCCCGGGCGACAATCCGGTGTTTCCCGGACTCTGGGACGCCGCGCGGCTCTGCGCGGCCGGCTCGATCCTGGCAGCCGATCTCGTGCTGAGCGGCGAGGCGGATCGCGTGTTCCACTTCGCGGGCGGCCTGCACCACGCGATGCCCTCGCGCGCGTCCGGCTTCTGCTACGTCAACGACGCGGTGCTGGCCATTCTCCGATTCCGGGAGCGCGGGCTCCGCGTCCTCTACGTCGACATCGACGCCCATCACGGCGACGGCGTGCAACACGGGTTCTACGGCGACCCGAGCGTGCTGACGATCTCGACCCACGAGCGCGGCGACTACCTCTTCCCGGGAACCGGATTCGTCGAGGAAGCGGGGAGCGGCGCGGGGGTCGGCTATTCGGTCAACCTGCCGCTCGAGCCGTTCACCGACTCGTCGATCTACCTGCCGGCGTTCGAGCAGGTCGTGCCACCGCTGCTCGGCGCGTTCCGTCCGGACGTCGTCGTCGCGCAGCTCGGAATCGACTCGCACCGCACCGACCCCTTGACGCATCTGGCCCTCGACGTTCAGGGGTTCACGCGCGCGGTGTCGCGCATCGCGGAGCTCTCGCCGAAGCTCGTGTGCCTGGGCGGCGGCGGCTACGACCTGCCCAACGTCGCGCGCGCGTGGACGGCGGCGTGGGCCGTGCTGAACGGCGTCGAGCTGTCGGCCGCGCTGCCCGCCTCCTTCGCGGCGGACACGCGCCGCTACGGATTCCTCGGCGACACGCTCTGGGATCCGGACGAGCCGCTTCCCGACCACCGTCGCGTGCGCGCGCAGGAATACGCCCAGCGCCAGGTCGACGCGATCCGGCGGAGCATCTTCCCGGTCCACCGGCTGTAAGTGACGAGGCCGCGGTCCCGCCGATCCCCGCCGTGGCTTTCCGGCTGGGTCTTCGTGCTGCCCCTTGCTTTCGACGGCCGCGGGAACCACTCGTGATCAGTCACGGGCCGGTCAGACGCTGCGCCTGTTGGGGGGATGCGTTACACTGGGCGTCGTCGCAAGACCGACTGACCGGACATGAAATTCACCCTGCGGCTCGTCAGCGCGATCTGGCTCTCGGTGATGCTGGTCATCGGGGTGTTCGCGTATCTCCAGATCCGCGAAGAGCGCGGGCGACTGGTCGGCGACCTCCAGCGCCGCGCGATGCTGATCGCGGAAGGGCTGAGCGACGCGATCGAGGCGTCCTCGGCCAAGCAATCGCCGGCGGCCCTCGAGCGGATCGTCAAGAAGTTCGGCCAGGCGCAGCGCGGGATCGTCGTCTACGACCGTTTCGCCACCCAGCGGTTCGCCAGCCCCGACGTCGCGCCGATCCTGCCGCCGTCCTTGCCCGAGGTGACCGAGGCGATCTCGCGGAACTCCCCGACGCAGGGGTTCCGGGTGCTCGGCGACCGCACGCGCTTCATCTACGCGACACCCCTCATGGCCGACGACCAGCCGGTGGGGGCGATCGCGGTGCTGCAGGACGCCTCCCACCTGGAGCATGCGGAGTGGGACCGCTGGAGCTACAACGCGGTGCGGTTCCTGGTGCTGGCCCTGGTCATCTCGGTCATCATCGCGCTGGTCGTGAAGTTCAGCATCACCCGGCCGATGGCCGAGATCTCGCAGTGGACGCGCGCGCTCCGTAGCGGACGGCCGGTTCCGCCGCCGCGCAACGTCGCCGATGCCAACATGTTCGGGCCGCTCGCGCTCGAGGTGTCGCGCCTCGCGCGGAGCATGCAGCGGGCCCAGGCTGCCGCCGAGCAGGAGGCCGCGCTGCGGCTGGCCGGTGAGAGCATCTGGACCGAGGAGCGCCTGAAGCAGTTCGTCCAGATGCAGCTGAACGGCCGGCTATTGGTCGTGGTGTCCAACCGCGAGCCGGTGAGCCACGTGTGGCGCGGCGGCCAGATCCACGCCCAGGCGCCGGCCAGCGGTCTCGTGACGGCGATGGATCCGGTCATGCGCGCCTGCGGAGGCGTCTGGGTCGCGCACGGTAGCGGCGACGCCGATCGGGAGACCGTGGACGGCCGCGGCCGGATCGGCGTGCCGGTCGACGACCCGCGCTACACGCTCCGGCGGGTCTGGCTCTCGAAGGAGGAGGAGCAGGGGTACTATTCTGGCTTCTCGAACGAAGGGCTGTGGCCGCTCTGCCACATCGTGCACACCCGGCCGGTGTTCCGGCCCGACGACTGGTCCTACTACCTCGAGGTGAACCAGAAGTTCGCCGACACGGTGCTGGACCAGATCAAGGACGCCGAGTCGCCGCTGGTGCTCATCCAGGATTACCACTTCGCCCCGCTGTCGGCGCTCATCAAGGCCGAGCGTCCCGACGCGCGCGTCGCGATCTTCTGGCACATCCCGTGGCCGAACTTCGAGGCCTTCGGGATCTGCCCCTGGCAGCGCGAGCTCCTGCTCGGGATGCTCGGCGCCGACCTGATCGGCTTCCACACCCAGTACTACTGCAACAACTACCTGGAGACGGTCGACCGCGCGCTCGAGGCGCGCATCGACTGGGAGCGCTTCTCGGTCACCCGCGGCGAGAACACGACGTACGTGAAGCCGTTCCCGATCAGCGTCGCGCCGGAGTTCGTCGACGACCCGCCGCGCGTCTCCCGTGCGGAGCTCCTGCGCCGGCTGGGAATCCAGGCCGAGTTCCTCGGGGTGGGCGTCGAGCGTATCGACTACACCAAGGGCCTGCCGGAGCGGATCCGTGCGCTGCGCTTCTTCTTCGAGACCTACCCCGAATACCGCGAGCGACTCGTCTTCGTGCAGCTCGCCGCGCCCAGCCGCGGCATGATCGATCGCTACCAGGAGATTCAGCGCGAGGTCGAGGAGCGCGTGCGCGAGCTGAACCAGGCGTTCCAGACGAAGACGTGGCGACCCATCCTCTATCTGAAGGCGCACCACGAGCACCGCGACATCTGGGCGTACTACCGTCACGCCGACTTCTGCATGGTGACCTCGCTCCACGACGGCATGAATCTCGTGGCCAAGGAATTCGTGTCGGTGCGGGACGACGAGGACGGAGCCCTGATCCTGAGCCGATTCGCCGGGGCCTCGCACGAGCTGCGCGACGCGCTGATCGTGAACCCGTACGATCTGGCCGGCATGGCCGAGGCGATTCGCGCCGCGATCCTGTCCGGTGACCTGCGGCAGGGCGGTGCGGACATGGTCCACCCAGGTCTCGAATCGCTGGGGGTCGGAACGCTGCAAGTCGAGGGCGAGCCAGGGTGTGTTCTGTCCGGAGCGCTGCAGCCGCCTGGTGTCACCGGGCGGGGCGGGCCGACGAAGGAGATCCCAGTCCGGGTCGAAGAAGACGGCACGCTCGCTCAGTTTCCGGGACAGAGTGCCGTTTCCAAGAATCTCGAAAACAGCCGAGGTATAGCCGCTACGTATACCACGATCATCACGCCGAACATGATCAACGTCGTCAACTATGGTCTGACGCGTCTCGGCACCCAGTCGTCCGGTGTCGGTGGATCGTCGGTAACGTTCAGTACATCGCTTCTGGCGCCGTTTCCGCGTGCCAGCGTGCGAATCAGCCCAACGCACAATCTCGTCGACGACTTCACGTGGATTAAGGGGAAACACAGTTTTCAATTTGGCGGCAACTTCAGGTTCATCGTTAACGACCGGGTGGCCTATAACAACTTTCCGAGTTACAGCTACAGCCTGAACACGCTGAAGGGTCTTGGGAAAGATATGACGGACGCGGTCACCGCCTTCATGGACACTCGGGCGGGAAGCTCCACGATGGCGCTTACTGAAGCGTCGAATGTATCCAACGCCTTTGGCACGCTGTTTGGAATCGTCAATTCATACAGCGGCACCTATCAATACAACATCGACGGCAGCGTTGTTCCGTTCGGAAATCCCGTGCCGCGCTCCTTCGCCAACAATGAGTGGGAGTTTTATGGGCAAGATACCTGGAAGCTGCGCCGCGACCTGACCCTCACGGCAGGCATGCGCTATTCGCTGTTTCCCGCGCCCTATGAAAGAAACGGCGTGCAGGTGTCTCCGATAACCGGCGTCGATGTTTTCTTCGCCGAGAGAATCGCAGCCAACCAGTTGGGAATTCCCGGCAACGCGATGCCCAATGCTTTCCTGACGTTTGAAAAGGCGGGACCCGTAAATGGAGGCCGACCTTATTACGACCTGGATACCAACAACTTTGCTCCCCGAATCTCCCTGGCCTACTCGCCGGAAACGACCGGACAGTTGGGTCAGTTGTTCGGCAAGGGCAGCGTTCTTCGGGCCGGGTTTGCGGTGACTTACGATCGCTATGGCGGCAATATGGCCGTTTCCTTCGCCAATTCGGGTTCTCCTGGTTTGACCTACGGGGCGACGCAACCACTCAACACGAACTTTTCCGATTCGTTCCGGTATACGGGCAGCGACTTGCCTGTACTTCCGACTGCTCCGTCGGGCGCTTTCCCATTTACCCCGCCTGCGGTTGTCGGTGGTTTCGGTTCTTTCTCGTCGGTGAATCCCCACCTGGTCGCGCCCTATACCTATCTGCTCAATGCGACGTATGCACG
>Ga0137403_10003197_pt1 | contig 19763 bp, 19 predicted proteins | sample CZOMad2_1_16fung_FD_122057 | JGI IMG/M metagenome (GOLD analysis project Ga0137403, IMG submission 122057) | Vadose zone soil fungal communities from Angelo Coast Range Reserve, California, USA - CZOMad2_1_16fungal (Hybrid Assembly) | ecosystem: Environmental > Terrestrial > Soil > Vadose zone...
AGGTTTTAACGTTCGAGGCGAGTTCCAGTTCCAGAAAAAACTTTTGGAGTGCGGGGACTTGTCACCGCCTTGGTCGGCTGCGACCCGTCGCAGTCCACATATGAATCGGTATTGAGAGGTCGCGGCGACGGCAAGCTGCGGCATGCAAAGCGCCGACAGTTCGGCGCACTCCAAATCAGACCGCGACCACTTCCAGCTCAGGATCGATTTCCTGTTTTAGCATGCCCTCGATTGCCATCAAGGTTCCGGTCAGCGAACTTGGGCAACTACCGCAAGCGCCCTGATAACGGATGCTCAGCGTGTGGTCCTTGAGTCCCAGCACTTCAAGATAACCACCGTCGCCCATCAGCGCCGGCCGCACCTTCTCATCCAGTATGTCGTTGATCCTCAGTAGCCGCGGGTCATCGCTGGTTACGGCAGCTATCGCACCACCAACGGCTGCTGCTGCCGGTGAGTTGACGGCCTCGGCAGCACGGATGGGCACGGCAAGCGTGGGAAGCAAGTCGTCCCAGTCGCCCTCGTCATCCTTCTCGATTGTGATCATGCGGTCCATATAGAAGACGGAGACTACGTGGCCCACGTCGAATAACGACTTGGCGAGGGGGTCATTCTCTGCCTGGTCCGCTGAGCCATACTGATGGGTTGTTCCATTGCTCACGGCTTCTCTTAGAATGAATTTGACGGCATTTGGATTGGGGGTTTCTTCGATATCACTGATTTTAGGCATTGCTTAACTCCGTTGTCGTATCACCAATAATGGCTGAATCATTTCTCGGTCCAGGCTCTTGTAACCATTATAACCAGTTTGGATAGGAAGCGCAGTGACGCAGAGGGGGACGTTAATCTCAGCCGGAAAAACTGCAGAAAACTGCCATTGCCAAGAGAGCGGAGCGGGAATATACTCCGTCCCCTCACTTGCCCCCCTTTCAAAAAAGGTGAGCCAAGTTGAGATGGAGGCAAGCAATTGCGAGGGTTGCTTGCCTCCGCTTTTTTGTGGCTGGTCAGTAGTCAGTGGTTGGTGGTCAGTTGCATTTGATCCGTTACCTTGCAACCTGAACTTTGCGATAAACTGTCACAACTGACCACTGACAACTGACTACCGCGCAAATGAACATTGGCATAACGGTTTATCCAACTTACGGCGGGAGTGGCATCGTCGGCTCTGAACTGGGCAAGGAGCTGGCAGCACGCGGCCACACAGTCCACTTCATCTCTTCCTCCTTGCCCACCCGCCTCACGGAGCTTAACGAGCGCGTGCGCTTTCATGAAGTGGAGATGATGTCGTATCCGCTGTTCGAGCACCAGCCATACACTTTGGCGCTCGCAACCAAGATGGCCACGGTGGCGGAGACCGAGAATCTGGATCTGCTTCACGTACACTACGCCATCCCGCATTCGATCAGCGGCATCCTCGCGCGCGAATCTCTCAAACCAAAACGGTATCTGCCCGTCATTACCACACTCCATGGAACCGACATTACTCTGGTCGGCGCCGACCGTTCGTATCTGCCGATCACGCGCTACGGTATCGTCCAATCTGACGGCGTCACCGCAATTTCGCATTACTTGAAAGAGGCGACGAAAGAGATTTTTCACTTCGACGACATCGAAGTCATTCCAAACTTTGTTTGCCAAACTGATTATGCGCGACATCCGGTTGACGAGTTACGTTCGTCGCTTGCTCCCCAGGGTGAACCGCTGCTGGCTCATGTTTCCAATTTTCGCCCCGTCAAGCGACCGGTTGATTGCATCGAAATACTTGCGCGCGTCTTGCCGAAGGGAGTCAACACACGCCTGGTCATGGTTGGAGATGGCAGCGAACGGACGAATGTCGAACACAGAGCGCGCTGTCTTGGTGTTTATGAGAAATGCGTTTTCGTCGGTAAGCAACCAAACATAGTTGATTATCTCTCGGCTGCCGACGTTTTGCTGCTGCCATCTGAACAGGAATCTTTTGGTCTCGCCGCGCTCGAGGCGATGGCATGCGAGGTGCCGGTTATTGCTTCCCGCGTCGGTGGGATTCCGGAGGTCGTCACGGACGGCGAGACGGGATTCTTAAGCGAAGTGGGCGACGTGGACAAGATGGCCGATGATGCAGCGCGACTTTTAAGCGACGCAACGTTGCGACGCGAAATGGGCAAGCGCGCGCGCGAGTCTGCCGTGTCGCGTTATCGCACCGACATCGTTATCCCGCAATACATTGAGTTTTACGAACGCGTTTTGAAAAAGACACGAGGGGCAGTTTAGATGAAAAAGCAATTCCTCATCTCCGGCCTTGCCTGTCAACTAATCCTCGGACAATTTGCGCTAACCGGCTTTGCACAACTGCCTTCGTCCAGACCACCGGGGCAACGTCGACAAGGGCCTCCCCAGACTAACCAGCAACAGCCGGCGCGGCCAAGCGAAGAAGAGACTGTCAGGATCACTACAAATCTTGTTCAGGTCGATGCCGTAGTTACGGATAAGGACGGCAAACCGGTCACTGATCTGCAGCCGGAAGAACTGCAAATCCTGGAAGACGACAAACCACAGAAGATTACAAACCTGTCTTACGTCACACTTGATTCGGTCGGCGTTGCGAAACCCGCAGAGCCGGCAAAACCGTCCGACAAGAATGCCGTGCCCACGCCACCGGTTCGTCTCCGGCCAGATCAAGTGCATCGCACGATGGCCCTGGTTGTTGATGATCTTGGGCTCTCGTTCGAAAGTGCGCACTACGTTCGCCAGGCGCTAAAGAAGTTCCTGGATCAGCAAATGCAGCCTGACGATCTGGTCGCGATAATCCGCACCGGCGGAGGCATCGGCGCCCTGCAGCAGTTCACTTCGGATAAGCGGCAACTGTATGCGGCGGTCGAGAAAGTGAAATGGAATCCCCAGGGCCGCGGCGGCATTGCAGCCTTTGCGCCAATCTCGAAAGACCCGGCGAATGCACCGCCGCTGAGCGCCAACGGCAATGCCGACGACCGGGTGGACGCTCCCAAAGGGGGCACTATCGATGAGTTTCGCGAAGAACTTTTCGCGGTCGGAACGCTGGGCGCAGTGAATTACGTCGTGCGGGGTTTGCGCGAACTACCAGGTCGCAAATCGGTAGTGCTGATCTCCGATGGCTTGAAGATATTCAACAAATCGGATCCGGCCGGCAGCACACGAATTCTGACAGCTTTACGACGTCTTACCGATCTGGCCAACCGCGCTTCGGTGGTCATCTACACGATGGATGCGCGGGGCCTCCAGACTCTGGGCTTCTCGGCCGCCGACTCCACCGCCGGCATGACGACTGACCAGGTTGAACGGAGTCTGAGCGACCGCCGCACAGACTTTTTTGAATCGCAAAACGGGCTGAACTATCTGGCCGTGCAAACGGGCGGATTCGCTATTCGCAACACTAACGATCTGAATAGCGGTATCAAGCGGGTCATCGAAGACCAACGCGGATACTACCTCATCGGATACCGTCCTGACGAATCAACCTTTGACGAAGTCTCGGGCCGCAGAAAGTTTCATAGGCTGAGTCTCAAGGTTATGCGCGCGGGGAAGTTTAATGTCCGAATGCGAAATGGCTTTTATGGAATCACGGATGATGAGGCACGACCCACACAACCAAGCAGCGCGCAGCAGATGATTGGTGCGCTCACCTCGCCTTTCGGATCCGCAGGCGTGCACCTGAAGCTGACTTCGCTCTTTGCCAACGATGAGAAAGTTGGATCCATCATGCGTTCTATGCTTCACGTCAGCGGGCGCGACCTGACTTTTACAGAAGAACCTGATGGCTGGCACAAAGCTGTCTTCGACATTCTCGTCGTGACCTTTGGTGATAACGGCATTGTCGTCGATCAAATCGGGCGTACGCATACTGTTCGAATCAGAGGCAAAGCTTACGAGCGCGTTCTGAGCGACGGCCTGACCTACAACATTATTGTGCCGGTAAAGAAGGCCGGCGCCTATCAACTTCGTGTCGCTTTGCGGGATGTTTCATCTGCGCGGGTTGGCTCAGCGAGCCAGTTTATTGAAGTACCGGACATCAAGAAGGACCGTCTCACGCTTTCCGGAGTGATGGTGAGGGGAATTTCTCCACAGGCTTTCTCAAAAGGTGGCAACGACCTTAGTGGGCAGGGTGAGGGTGCTGACGATACCATCGACGAATCCGATCCTAATGCCAGCCCAGCGGTGCGCCAGTTTAACCTGGGACTGATCATGGTTTACGGAGTACTCGTTTACAACGCGCAGCTGGATAAGTCGACCGGCAAGCCGCAACTGCAAACTCAGATGAAGCTATATCGTGATGGCCGGGAAGTATTTACCGGTAAAGAGGTCGCCCTTGATGCCGGCAGCCAACCTGACCTGAAACGATTGGGGGCTACGGGAGCTGTCCAACTGGGTACCCAAATGGACCCCGGCGAGTATGTCTTGCAGGTTATCGTCACTGACCTGCTTCGGAAAGATAAGTATCGCGTAGCAAGTCAGTGGATCGATTTTGAAATTGTTAAGTAGAGCCATCTCTTTCTAACCCGAATGCGTTCCATCATCATCGGCACTGCCGGGCATATCGACCACGGAAAAAGTTCGCTTGTTCAGGCCTTAACCGGAAAGGATCCCGATCGTTTACCGGAAGAAAAGCGGCGCGGCATCACCGTCGATCTTGGTTTTGCGGACCTTGATCTCGGAGACGTGCGCGTTGGCTTTGTTGACGTGCCCGGTCACGAGCGCTTTGTAAAGAATATGCTTGCCGGCGTACACGGAATCGATGCCGTCGCCCTCGTGATTGCAGCTGATGAAGGTGTGATGCCGCAAACCCGCGAGCACTTCGACATCTGCAGGCTGCTTGAGGTCCGACAGGGGTTGGTGGTGCTTACCAAAAAAGATCTGGTTGGGGAGGAACTGCTCTCTCTCGTGCGTGGTGAGGCCGAAGAGCTGGTAGCCGGATCGTTTCTCGAGGGAGCGCCGATCCTTGCGGTGAGTGCGCGGACAGGAGACGGCCTGGAGGACTTGCGCGCGTCAATGCGCCAGATTGCCGGAGATCTTCCGGCCCGTTCTTCAGATTTTGTGGTCCGGCTGCCGATTGATCGGGCCTTCACGATGAAGGGTTTTGGCGCAGTGGTTACAGGCACGCTCGTCGCGGGCGAGATTGCCGCGGGAGATGAGCTTGAGCTACTCCCCCCAGGTCTTCGTGTGCGTGCCCGGGGCGTACAAGTGCACGGGACTTCAGTTCCGCGGGCGCAGTCTGGGCAGCGAACGGCTGTGAATCTCGCGAGTGTAGACGCGTCCGACATCGAACGTGGGATGGTGCTCACACCGATCGGCCGTATACGTCCGACACAAATCATCGACGTTCAACTCAGCGTTTTGCCGGGTGCACCCCGGGCCATCCGCACACGTTCCCGCGTACGCGTTCATATTGGATCCGCGGAAGTGCTGGCTCGCGTCAGGGTACTCAACATTCGCGGCGAGATCCCGTCGGGTGAAACTGCCTTCGCGCAACTACGATTCGAAAGCCCGGTTGTTGCCCTGCACCATGACCGCTTTATTGTTCGCTCTTACTCGCCCGCCGAGACAATTGCCGGTGGACTGATCCTGGATCCTCAGGCAACAAAACATCGAGGCCGGGAACTGACTAAGACGCTTGAACGATTGTGCGCACTATCCGAAAGCGAACGACCTGGCAAGCTCGCAGTGTTCGTTGCGTCTTCAGGTGATCAAGGACTAAGACTCTCAGACATCGCATCGCGAACCGGTTGGAGCGACGAAGTGCTTTCGCAAGTGGTGAGGAAAGCCCGGGAAGGAATGGTGGTCGAGGCAGAAGGCGTATTGGTTGCAAGGGAGAACTTTGAGCGACTCGGTCGCATAGCAGTTGAAGCAGTAAAGCTTCATCAACAACACGAGCCGCTGTCTCGCGGGCTGGCACGAGAGACCCTACGAGAGCGTCATTTCGCTCATACCGCGCCTGAAATGTTTCGCGCGGTGATTGCGCGTCTGGAAAAAGATGGCCTGCTCTTTACAGAAAGAGATATGGTTCGTGCCAGCGAGCATGGCGTTGAACTATCGCCGTCCGACATGCAGCTACGCGAAAAATTTTCCCGGGCTTATGAGAAAGCCGGACTCGAAGCGCCTACGTTCGATCAAGTACTCGCGGATGCCGGAGTCTCAGCAGGGCAGCGAACATATGGAAGAAAGATTCTTCAACTGCTCATTGACAATGGAACTCTGGTGCGCGTGCAAGGCGAGATGTTTTTCCATTCGCAGGCCCTCGAGCATCTGAAACATCTGTTGCGCCAGTATGCTACGGAACATGAGCCGGAGCGGCTCATCGACGTGGCAACGTTTAAGGAACTCGCCGGGGTTTCACGCAAGTACGCAATCCCCTTGCTCGAGTATTTCGATAGCGAACATGTCACCCGCCGCGCCGGCGACAAAAGAATCATCCTGAAATGACGTTGGCAACCAGCATGGGCAAGCCCGCCTTAGCTGCCGCGACTAACTTTCTTGTTCTCCGATGAAGCCCTTTTACTGAAGAATTAAGCGCCAACTCCGATAACCTCAGGGTCGGGAAGGTGGGCTTGCCCCACTGGTTGGTTAACCCACATCGCCAAACCTAGCCTGTACCAACTTGATAGAAGTTTCCTCGATTCCCAGGGCCAGATTCTGATAATTTACTGCGCTGAAACACTTGCGTTCCGCGGTGCGTGGCGTTAACATGCTGACCACATAATCGGCTTTTTCCCTTAAACCTTCATAGCGACTCATTTACCGGAGGGTAAAAATGAAAATAAAAGAGTTGTTGGCGGCGCTGGTGGGTTTAGCTGCAGCGGTAGGTGCGATCTACTTCTTTTACAAATTTGTGACCTTCGAGGAAGCAACAGGCGGCGGCCATTTCGGCTGGTATTCGCTGGCCTTGGCAGCGGTGGCCTTTGTTTGCGGGTTAGTTTATTTCCTCGGTCACGTTAATCAGGAAGAGGAGATTCACATCACGCAGTAGGCTGCGATGACCCTGGGCATTTTGGGACTTCTTCGCGGTATATCTGTTTGGCCGCCGACAAAGCTGATTGCGCGCCGCTGTAGTTACCAATGAACTGAATTTGACGCCGTTTGTGCACAATAGCGGCTTCCGAGGTGCGCAAACGGCGCTTAGTTTGTCATAGAGACTAAACTGTTTTAGGAGAGACGAATGTTCATTGCGTCGATGTTAATGCTTGCCCAGGTGGAAACAACTGCTACTAAGCCTGGCTACTTCATCCCCGTCTTTTTAGGAATGTTCATGCTTGGCGCCGTAGCGTGGTTGATAGCAGCCGTGCTCGGCTTCGCGCGCGCAAGAGCTTTTGGCCCATCGGCGAGATGGTTTTCGTTCGCCGCGGTATGCCTGCTGCTGTTTCATATTCAAATCATTGCGGTCGGTTTTGGGGTGGTAACTAATGACACCAGCTTGGCATTTAGTATTCTGACGTTTCTCAATTTGTTTGTTATCCTCGGGGCCGTCTGCGCGATTATTGGGTTTATTAGACTGACAAGCCCCAGATAGCGATTGTCACTGCCGTCGGCGGGCAAGTCCCCCGTCGGGCGTCCCTCTCGGGATTAGCGCGCGGGCAAAGCTTTCTTATTGATGGTAAAGAGACTTCTTTTGATCGCCGCGCTCACACTTGTTGTGGGCGCGGCCTTTTTCTTGTTTCGACAGCATAGCAAGTCCTCTCCCGGATCGCGGTCAGACAGGTTTGTGCGGACCCGCGGTAGCCGTTTCGTGGTCGATGGGCGTCCCTTTCGTTTTGTCGGCGCCAATGTTTCTGTGATGTACCGCGATGAGGATCGCGCGCGCATGCCAGAAACACTGCGGCAAGCGTCGCAGGCAGGCATTCGAGTTGTCCGAGTATGGGCTTCAGGTGAAGGTGGGCCAGGTGACATTGGACCCGTTTCCGATCTGGCGGACTGGCCGCGCACTCATCCCTTGCGCTGGGCGCCGGGCCAATGGAATGAAGAAGCTCTGGTTCATCTCGATAACGTAATGGTCGAAGCGGCGCGCAACAACCTTCTCGTGCAACTCTGTCTGGCAAACTGGTGGCGTGACACTGGGGGCGTCACCCAATACCTCCGTTGGGCCGGCATAACGGACGCCGCCGACGAGAAATTTCGAGTTGGCATCAATCCTGAACGCGCGATGCTCTTTTACACAAACGACGAAACGCGCCGTCTCTATCGTGAACACATTGAGAAACTTGCCACCCGACGCAACACCGTAACCGGCGTGCTCTATCGCGACGACCCAAATATTTTTGGCTGGGAGTTGATGAATGAAGCTCAGGCGGTAACGAGCCGGTGGGCGGAACGCCGGGCGTGGATTGCCGAGATGAGCGCTTATCTGAAGTCACTCGATCCTAACCACATCATCGCACCTGGCGACTGGGGTTACCGCACGGCCGCGGAGAGACGCGAGTGGCTCGCTGATCACCAGGTACCTAATATCGACTACTGCGACGTGCATAATTATCCGCGGGACGACGGTGACAGTTTTGTTGATTCGCCGAAGGCGCTGGGCGAGTTTATTGACAACCGTGCGGCCGCCGCTTTTTCTCTGAAGAAACCAGTCGTGTTTGGGGAATTCGGAATGGGAGTGGAAGGCTACAACGGATTTTCGCAGGTGGAGTGGTACCGCGCGTTCCTGGAAAACAATGTACGCGCGGGCGCGGCCGGAGCAATGTTTTGGATCCTGACGCCTGATCCGGCTCGCGGTTACGGCGTAACCTATACTACGAATCGCGACCAGGACGTGCTTGGGGAGGTTAAGCGAGCTGCGCAAATGTTTGGGTCGCTCGCCGACGCTGATCTGCCCGAGCGATTACTTGACGGCTCAAGGCATTTGGTACCGCGCCAGTTTGCCTGGACACGTCTGGCAGATGATCCGGCCACACTGCCGCAGGTAATTGTGCGGGAAGACAAATCAATTCTCTATCGCTTCAAGCCACTGATGGCATCGAGCGAGCGATTTGAGAAGGTAGGCGGTGGCCCCGGATATATCTGGGGATTTGGTGTTGGTCATTTTGAGTACACAGTTCCCGCTCGTGAAGATCGTCGCCGCGTGAGCCACATAATAGTTCGCGCGCACATCCAGCCAGTGCTTCCGATCGATGCTAAACCGGCTGACATCAAGACACGCGTCACGCTGCTTATTAATGGTTCTGATTGCGGATCGCGGCTAATTCCGGTTGAACCCACGGGTCAGCCATTGATTCAGGAGTGGCGGATCGACGCATTGTTAATCCGCCTCCGGGCCATGCGTGGCCGGTCCCTTACGATCCGCTTCACCGTCACGCCCGTATCTGACTGGCTCTATGGAGTGAACATCTCAAACTGGCCCGAAGGCTACGAGTCGCACGACGCGAAGCCGGTGGAGGTAGAAGTGAAACGGTAGTAGAGCCTTTCATGCTTGGAACGCGTGCAAGTGTTCTTCATTGAGCTGTCAAGCTGGCAAGAAGTCTAAGTCTGGACTATTCTTTTGGCGGAGCAATATCGTAGGAGGTAAATATGGCCAAGCTCGAAACGGCACTGAGTCTCGAACAGATTTTGGAGGGGATGCGTCAGCTTAGTGATGAGGAGAAAAGAGCGCTGGCCTCAATCGTCTTGTCAGATCCGAGATTTGAAGCATTCGTAGAAGAGTTGGACGACAACCTGACGTGCGAGCGGGCCGTCAATGAGGGACCGCCGGAGCCGTTTAGTCCTGACGAGTTGACCCAGCATGACCTATGAGCTACTGCGCTCCCCGCAAGCACTTCGCCAATTACGGCATTTGCACAGAACCCATCCCCCGGTAATTCCTTTAATCATCGCCGCCATAACCGCCCTATCAGATAACCCACGTCCTTTCGGCACAACAAAACTTGTGAACCGCCCGGAATGGAGAATGAGAGTCGGTAACTATCGGGTCCTTTACCGAATCGACGACAAGAACAAGACGGTGACCGTGGCTTCTATTTCCCACCGTCGCGATGTTTACAGATAGCGCGTTTGAGGTGACAACATGATATGGACACGCCGATAGCACAGAACGTTGTTGTCACACGCGACACTCTAACGGTCGACTTGAACGACAGCCGCTCTATCTCGGCGCTTCTGGCCTGGTATCCACGGCTTTTACATGGCACGCCTGAAGAACGGGACAATTGGCGGCTAATTGGAAATGCCGAAGGTATCCATTGGCCCGATCTGGATGAAGACATCAGTGTCGAAAATCTACTGCTGGGAAAACCTTCCGGCGAGAGCCAGAAGTCGTTCAAGAAATGGCTGCAGAACCGCGTCACACTCCCTCACGATCGTCCGCTGCCTTAGTTTGCCTGCCCGGCGGATCCGTCTTGTGAGTTACCGATTCCCGGTTTTAAGGTGACGATCAAGAAAATCCGCCGAGGCGCGATAGGCGCGCAACCAATCCTCGTGTTTCTGAAAATCGTGTATAACCGAGATCGGACCTGTCTAGTCGTTCCTGGCAGAACTCCGGACGGGATGATTGCTCTTCGCTACAGGAGGCTGGCGCCGCGCGACTTCAATGATGGCCTCCAGGGATTTCCTGTCCAGCACGTAGACTGAAGCGGAAGGTACATTTCCAAGCGAAACGATAAAAGCGGGAGTAGCTGATTGTTGAAGTGCCGAAAAAACTGACTCGTTGCTGAAATAGCGACGGCCTCGCGCATCGATCACGAAATCTCCTTCGCGCAGTTGCAGCAAGGCGCTTGGATCGGAAAGAAGAACACAAACCAGATCGGGACGGTTGGCGCGTTGCGCATAATAGGAAGCCAGGCCTGGCGTCTCGCTGCCAACTCTTGCGCCCGGTGCGGCGCGTCTGGCTATTTGTATCATCACTTCACTAATGCTCGAATCGTAAAACTCATCGTGAGGAAAGTAATAGCCCGTTTTGGCGCCACCGCCGCCGAGTGCATTGGTGTAGAGCCTGAAGTGTGGTGCAGCCTTAGCCGTCGCGATTAACGATCCGATTATCACGACTAGTGTCAGCGCCGGGCGCACGTAAACGTTAGGCCATTCGGCGGTAAGCAGAGCGGAAAGCTGTTGTCCAAGCCAGCGACCAGCAGCCTGCACTCCAATGGCGGAGGTGATGAGGACGGCTGGCAGTATTGTCGTAAAGTAACGCGTAAACTTTCCGCCGCCAAAGCTGAATGTCATCATCCACAAGAACATCCATAATCCGATGAAGTAACGGCCGTCCCCGATCTTGCGCCGAAACAGTAAAGGGAGACCTACCAGGAACCCTGCCACTGTTAATGATGGCAACTTGATAACTAAGAAGAGATGGTAGAAATACCAGGGTATGCCGCGTAGCAAGTCGGTAAACTTATGGCCATAAAGTTTACCCATAAATTCATAACTATCATGGCCTATCATCTTCTGACTGGCGAACTGTCCCATCTGGTGCCAGGTCGCCGGGAGCAGAATGGTTGGGTTGAGAATCACAAACACGATACCCATCACGATGTAAAACTTCAGCAACCTTTTTTTTCCCAGGCGCCAGCGTGTTTCAGGTATTCCCTGGAACATGAAGTAGTAGGAAGCGCTGACGGCCAGAAAGGGAAACACATATTTCGATGCCAGCATGGCGCCAAAGGCCGCGGCTGACGCCCAATAGAATTTTTCCGGTCGGCGGTGCGGCTCACTTTCAGCGGCGCGTTGTCCTCGCAGCCAGAGGAAGTTCGCCAGCAGAAAGAAGAACAAGACGAACGTGTCCTCCTTCGCGATTCGATTGAATCCGATGGCCATGGGATCGAAAGCCCACAGCGCCGCGGCGATCAATCCCACTTCAGCTCCGAATAGTTCGGCCGCAAGCAGGTAAACAAGAATAGCGGTAAGCGCGCCGAAGATAGTGCCCGGTAAACGCAGAGCCGTTTCCGGTGAGACTGGCTGGTGGCCGCCGAGGGATGGAGTGCTGTTCCATTTATCGGCGATGACAAGGCTGCCGGTCATCAGGGCCTTCATCAAGAACGGATGCTCGCTGTTGGCTGAGGTCAAACCGTGTTCGCGATAATCTGCCACGGCCTGAAGTTTGTTCAGCTCGTCTTCGCTGAGGCCCTCTGCGCCCAGGCTCGCTACACGGAAACCAAAGCCCACTAAAACGAGCACTGCCAGAATCGCAACTAGCACGCTACTGTTAACCGAAACGAGGCCGCGGTCTGCAAAAAAGTCGGGTCTGAGGCCCGCTGTTATGATTGCGTCAACTCTAGCTGCCAATGTCACTCGTCCTTAAGTTTCCCTATTGCCTTCAAGGGACTATCTTCAGGGCGGGCAAAGCCGCCCGACAAAAGGCGCAAGCGTAGCGCGATTCAAACACCGGCGCAACCCGGAGTCAAAAAAGCCTCGCAATGGCGCTTCAGGCTTGCAATTCCGCGGAAAATCAGCGAACATTCGCAACGTTTTGCAGACCCTTGATTTCGCGGCGACCGGCGCCTTAAACCTGGGCCGGATGATTCATCTGATAGATTCGATTGCTGGCAACTACTTTCTAGACTTGGACTTAATTGTCCGTCGCGCCGTTCTTGGGCGCTCGCCTAAATCCGGAGAGGACACAACATGGCAGAAATTCAGGAGAACCTTGATGCGGGAACTTCCGCCCAACCATTCCGCATAGATCAAAAGCTTCATCAGATACTTTACAAATCGGAAGCAGCCCCCAGGCTCGAGCCGATGCCGGAAGAAGTCTTGCCGGAACCGGTATACCCGCAGAAACCCGACCCGCTGCCGATGACCCGGAAGGAATATCAAAAGTTCAACGCAATCCGAACCTGGAAGAGCTGGGGTTCCCCTTACTTTAAGTCGCGCTGGCACAGCGGCGAGTTGCGCCCGATCATTCCGTACTTGTTCACCGAATGGAAATGCAATCTTGATTGTCACTATTGCTGGTCTTACAACAACGCCGTCAAGGGCATGACTGAAGACGTCGCCAAGCGTTCCATCGATTGGATCCATTCAATCGGCGCACGCGTTCTGGCCCTGATGGGTGGCGAACCGTTGCTGCGGCCAAAGTTTATCCACAAGATCGTCGACTACAGTGCTAAGAGAGATATTTTCGTTTACCTGCCAACCAATGGCCGCTTGATGAAGCCGGATGTAATCGATCGTCTCGGCGACGCGGGCATTGCCACATTTAATCTGGCCGTTGATTCGGTAAAAGAGCGCAAGTCTCTGCCGAAAGCGCTGGACCCGATTCGGCCTTATTTCGATTACCTGGTCAAGCGCCAGCATCACTACGGCTACTCGGTCATGTTCAATATCAACATCTGCCATAACAATATGGACGATGTTAAGGAACTAACGGAGATTGCGCACGACAACGGCATCGCCACGGATTACCACGTGAACGAAACGCCAATGATGGAGCAGACCCACTTCAAACACCTCAACGAGAATCAAACTTATTTGACGCCTGACGATTGGCCGAAGGTCGATGCTTTGCTCGACTACCTGCAAGACCTGCGCGTCAATCATGGCTATAAGATGGCGAATCCGACCCAGCACATGGAAGACATGAAACTGCTGATGCGCGGCCAGGTTCCACCCTGGCAATGCCGCGCCGGGCAGAATTCGCTGATCATTCGCACAGACGGTTCGCTGGCGCCGTGTTTCCCGATGTATTCAGCGACCCACGATTGGGGCACTGTCGGAAACCACAAGTTTGACGTGAAGCAGTTGGACGAGATGAAAGTAGAATGCACCAAGCATTGCCTATCAACCTGCAACTACATTCTCGGCTATTGCTACGACAACATGCGCGTCATCAGTTGGGGACTAAAGCAGGCGCTGCATGGATTCAAAGGAGCAAGCAACGGCTTCTAGGCTCTAGTGAGCGCAACGAACGCGAAACGGAACCGGAGTCATTTCCCCATGGCTCCGGTTTTTTCGTGAGGCATTTGTGGTTGGAAAGTCGCGCTTCCGGAGAAACAGTGCGGCACAGTCAAAACAAATAATCCCGACTCACAAGGAGCCCGCTTGGACATAAGAAACTGCTTTTTAACGCAAGTTATGAGGCCATTTTGGCTTTATTCGATTTCATTGACTTTACACTGTGAACAGTTATATAAGCATATTGTTCAGTTTTCAATGCTGTCGCTACGGTTACAGCGCCCTTGTCCTCGATTCCTTGGAAGGTAACGCCATGGTCCTCAAACTCACTCTTGCCATCGCTTCAATCGCAATTTTTGTAACGCTTGGGATGAAAGGCCTTGTTTATCACCAAGGTCGAACTTCGGCCAGTTGGCAAGAAAAAGGTTCATTGACCGAGGTCGCCCACCAAAAGAAAGCCGAAGGACAGGATAAGGCCACAGTATCGGAGATGAGAATTGATTATGCTGGTGCCGATATCGACCTCGACGAGGCTCTTAAAAACTATTCTGTGTTCATCGCAGAACCAGTCGAAAGTAAGAGTTTTCCTCTTGAGCCAAGGAATATTCAAACTTGGCACAAATTTCGAATACTTGAGACGCTGGCTCGAAAGAGCTACATGTACTGTTCAACCTGTTCTTCCATTGCTGCAGTACCTCAAGAAATGGGGAAACCTAACTATGATGAGTTTTTCGTTAATACCATCGGCGGAGCATTAAGTATCGAAGGCGTAGACGTAACTCAGCAAAATAGTTCTCTGCACTTCGAAAAGGGAAACAAGTATCTGATGTTTGTAAATCTCACGCCCTCTCAAGTAGGAGTGCTAGCCGGTGGTCCATCAGGAGTTTTTCGGTTAGACAAGAATGACACTCTGCATTCTATGAACAAGGAAAACGCTCGACTTCCTTCTGAAGTACAAAAATATTTTGGTCTCAAACTCTCTGAGTTTAAGTCTCACATCAACCGTTAGGTCTCATCGGAATAACAACAATGCTTACTCACATTGCTCCTCGCCGCATAGTGACGGTTCTTTTCGTTGTTGCTTTGGTGTTGACTGTTGGGAAAATAGCCTGGTCTAATTGCCCAGAATGTTATGGCGACCAATCCCCTATGGATGGTCACGGACCTGCTCCCGATGGTTCCGGACGACGAGTAGTCACAATCGGGATTGATTCCAGCTGGGGGAACCCAACCAACGACGGCATATGGAATGCCACTGTTGCTGCTATCCAAGAATGGATGACGCAAGAGATGCTAATGGTAACTCTACCGGCTATTATCTGAAACTGGACCAAACTGCTTCACCTCCTGATATTAAAATCACGCAGGGTGACGTTTCCGGCGGTTGTGCCGGCACCACGGTTCAGGGCCCACCATACACGACGACACTACCTTCTAGCATTCTCAATAATAGTAGTGACGAGAAGCGCGGACGTATCGCCCACGAATTTGCACATCCGTTGGGATTAACTGATAACCTTGACACCAATTGCTCAAGTATCATGAAAGGTTCTGACACGCAGTGTCATCGAACTGATAATCACGTCCTCCCTAATGACGTCGCTGCTGTTAACAGAAACTTTGGGCCTAATCGTGACCAACTCTGCAATTCAGCTTCAGGCAACACGCATAGCGACCCAACGCCGACGCCAATAGTTCTGGCGTGTGACCCGACAGCCAGACAGGAATGCTATTACCTATGGACTTGGACGTGGGATGAGGACAGCTGTACTTGCTACTGTGATGAAAACCTTGGTTGCTTTACGCCAGTCTTAGTGGATGTCAACGGAAACGGGTTTGATATGACCGACGCAGCTGGGGGTGTGAACTTCGATATGGCGAGTAATGGCGTTCCGGCGAGAATCTCATGGACTGCTGTCGGGAGTGATGATGCTTGGTTAGTCTTGGACCGAAACGGAGATGGAGTTGTAAATAACGGCGCAGAATTGTTTGGAAATGCAACTTCACAACCGACGCCTCCGGTAGGCGTAAACAAAAATGGTTTCAATGCGTTAGCTGAGTATGATAAGGCAGCAAACGGTGGCAATGGTGACGGAGTGATAAGCGATGCAGATGTTGTGTTCGCATCTCTGAGACTATGGCAGGATGTTAATCACAACGGAGTTTCAGAACCCACAGAACTTCACACGCTGCAAAATCTTGGTCTGAAGATTCTAGACCTCGATTATTCACAATCAAAACGAACCGACGAGTTTGGCAACAAATTTCGCCATCGTTCGAAAGTCAAAGACACGCATGGTGCCCAAGTAGGACGATGGGCTTGGGATGTGTTCCTTGTTACGCCGCACTAAGAAGCTGGGGGCAAGTCCTCTCAACAGATTTCCTTAATGATTCATAATTCGGGACGAGCGTTGGCTTCAGTGAATGTAATCTATCTTACTTGGGCCAGACGCAACTGGTCTTGAGTGCAACCATTCTAGTGTTGGATCAATATGGACCGAGCCGGCCCAGGAGTATCCCCCCAAGACACTTCGCCCCGCCACTCGATTTATTGGTGGCATTGTGGTTGGCGGCCTGACGCTTGTTGGGCTACCGGCTCAAGCCTTCGCCGTCAATCAGATTATGCGTCCGCCCCTCATCGTTAGGATCCCTACAACGACATTGACGCCCACCCCAATTGCGATCGCGATCCAATATTGTCGCTGGTCGTCGATGGCTCCTTTGAAGCGGATCATGGTGGCTATTCCGAGCGGTCCCCAGACGAAAATTGAGGAAAACAAACCTGGACCATACCGGAGAATGCCGAGTGCGGTGACTGCGTGGGTGAGGGCGTTACCCGCGACGATTGTTCCCAGAATGACGAGCATCATTGGCAGAAACTTGAGTCGTCGCGCCAGTATCACCCCGATTGTTACCAGGATAAATCCCACGCTCTGCGCTGCCAGAAACCGCGCTGTTGATATGTGCACGCCTCTGAGGTGGAGGATGTAAGCGGGATAACCTTCGCCGCCCCAATATTCCTCGGCGATATGGAGCAGATAGCTGAGCGGAAATAACCAGGACCAAATGATCGTCCCACGGTCGTAAATGCCAAGGGAGAAGTTTGTTTGAGTTGTCATTGGAGCAATATTGATCTTGAAGGCGCCTGACTGTTATATCAGAGGTGTCAACACAAATCAGGCTCGATCCACAATGCAGATGGATTCGAAGAACCACTACACATCCGACGACCAGCCGGCCCCGGCATTAGCACGACGCCTCGGTCTGTTCGACGCCACGATGATCGTGATGGGTGGCATTATCGGCTCGGGCATCTTCATGAATCCTTCGGTCGTCGCCCGCCAGGTAACAACACCTTTCCTGATACTTTTCGTTTGGGCCCTCGGTGGGCTCGTTGCTCTTGCGGCTGCGTTTATCTGGGCCGAACTCGCAGCGCTGCGTCCCGAAGTGGGCGGGCAGTACGCCTATCTACGCGAGGCCTACCATCCGTTGATAGCGTTTCTTTACGGTTGGGGACTGCTGCTAGTGATTCAAACCGGCGGCATGGCCGCAGTCGCCGTGACCTTCGCCCGTTACTTTCTCGAGCTAACCAACCTTCGCGTTTCCGATTGGCTGGTCGCCGTTGTGGCGCTCGGCAGTTTGACAGTCATTAATTGCCTGGGTGTTCGCGCGGGCAGCACCGTCCAAAGCATTCTGATGGTGCTGAAAATTGTCGCCATTGGGGCGCTAATCGTGTGTGGTTTGTTTGTGATGGCGCCTGAAACAGCTAGATCAGCAGGCGGGATCGGTGCTATAGCTGGAGGCTTCGGTCCCTCCTCATTCAATTACCTTACCGTGATAGGAGCGGCGATGGTTCCGGTGTTATTTGCTTATGGCGGTTGGCAAACTGCCAGTTTTGTTGCCGGAGAGATACGCGAGCCACGAAAGAATCTACCGCGCGCACTCATTATCGGCGTTTCCGGCGTCGTCGTCCTTTACCTGGCGGTAAACTTCGTCTGCGTCGGCGCCCTCGGAGTTTCAGGTCTTGCTAACACGACAACTCCCGCGTCTGATGTGATGCGACTCGCTCTCGGCCCCGCCGGGGCTCGCGCAATTGCCACGGGAATTGCGATTTCAACTTTGGGCTTTCTAAGCCAGGGCATGCTTACCGCGCCACGGGTCTACTTCGCTATGGCTGAAGACGGTCTCTTTTTCAAGAGTGTTGGCAGGCTGCATCCGAAGACGCAAGTCCCAATTCTGGCCATCATCATCCAGGGCTTTTTCGCCATCTTGATCGCACTTTCAGGTCGGTACGAGCAGATACTCAACTATGTAGTCTCCGTAGACTTCATATTTTTCGGGGCCACCGCCTTGTGCATCTTCGTGTTCCGCCGGCGAATAAACGCGGCAAATCCTCAAACTCCGGATAGCACGAGGAGGATCGCGAGTGTTCCCGGTCATCCAGTAACGACTGCGCTGTTTATCGCGGTCTGCTGGCTGGTAGTGATCAATACCGTCTACCGCTACCCCGAAAACACTTTAATAGGTTTGGCCATTTTGTTGGCCGGAATACCGGCCTTTTTTTTCTGGCGTTGGAGAAACACGAAATGAATGCCGCCTCGGATAAAAAGCGGGAAGCGAGAGCTTCTGAGTACATGCATTGGGCCAAGACGCGTTCGCACGCGCGCTTCAACCTCGCCACCAGTGGTCTTGCGAATTTGACGTTACGGGAGTTACAGGTTTCGCTTGATAATCTCGAGATTACCGGAGAGAGTGGTTATGGTTATCAGCCGCTAATACAAGCGCTGTCTGACAGGTATCAGGTTGATGCTGCCTGCGTAGTGACAGCAGCCGGAACCTCGTTCGCCAACCATCTGGCTATGGCAGCGCTAATCAACCCCAGTGACGAGATCCTGCTCGAGACTCCTGCTTACGAACCACTGTTGGCACTTGCCCATTACCTTGGCGCTGAGGTGAAACGTTTTCAGCGCCGGTTTGAGGACGGCTTTCGCATCTCGCCCGCTGAGATCGAGCGAAACCTGGGCCCGCGCACGCGACTAATTGTAATAACCAACTTCCATAATCCCAGCGGCGTTCTGACCGACGACGACACACTGAAGGAAGTCGGAGAACTGGCCACAAAGAGAAACGCACGCGTCCTGGTTGATGAAGTCTATCTGCAGATGCTTTTCGCCGAGCCGCCGCGCACGGCGTTCCATTTGGGAAATCAATTCGTCGTGACGAGCAGCCTGACAAAAGCCTTTGGGTTAAGTGGGCTGCGCTGCGGATGGATTCTCGCCGAGCCGGAAATCGCCAGACGCATGTGGCTGCTGAACGATCTTTTTGCCGCGACTCCCGTGCATGCCGGTGAACGCCTGAGCGTAGTTGCGCTTAAGCAACTATCAGGCATTGCCGAGCGAGCTCAGACGCGTCTGGATAGTAATCGGGAAACACTGAATCGGTTTCTCGATACAAGAAATGATCTGGAAGTAATACGACCGCCCTTTGGCTCAATCATGTTTCCGAGAGTGAAGCAGGGGACCACAGAGCGTCTCTGCAATCTGCTGCAAGAGAAATATGAAACGTCTGTTGTACCGGGAAGCTTTTTTGAGATGCCTGCTCACTTCCGCGTCGGCCTGGGTGGTGACTCTGAAACGCTCGCAGAGGGATTGGATCGACTGGGCGAGGCGCTCGACGAAGTTAGGTTGTAGTGGAGTGCCCTACCGTTTGGTGCTGGTTCAGCCTCAATCGCATCCATGCTTTAGGTCCGAAGGACCGGTAGTTAGTAGCCCCGTCCGTGAGGGCGGGGTCGATGCGACGGTTAGTTGCCTGAGCGCCGAAGGTGCGCCACTGGGCCGGCCCTTCGGGCCTTTGGGCTATCGAGAGGTAGGGTTCCCCGCCCTCACGGACGGGGCTACTCACTTCCGGTCCTTCGGACCTTAGAGTGCAAATTGAACTACTAT
>Ga0137403_10003198_pt1 | contig 19761 bp, 18 predicted proteins | sample CZOMad2_1_16fung_FD_122057 | JGI IMG/M metagenome (GOLD analysis project Ga0137403, IMG submission 122057) | Vadose zone soil fungal communities from Angelo Coast Range Reserve, California, USA - CZOMad2_1_16fungal (Hybrid Assembly) | ecosystem: Environmental > Terrestrial > Soil > Vadose zone...
TCGTGGGCGTCGTGATCCGGCGCAACCCACTCGTGATCTTCATGTCGATCGAGCTGATGCTGAACGCGGCGAACCTGGCGCTGGTCGCCTTCGGCCAGCGCTTCGGCAACCTCGACGGCCAGGCCGTCGTTTTCTTCGTGATGGCGGTGGCGGCGGCCGAGGTCGCCGTCGGGCTGGCGATCATCGTGGCGATCTTTCGCGTCCGCCGGCGGCTCTCGGTGGACGACCTGAGCCTCATGCGCTGGTAGCCTGGTAGCAGGGAGGGATCATGGCCAAGACACTGACACGGGGCGAGACGCCGTCTTCGGGGTTCGGCGTCGACGCCGCGGCCGCGAAGCGGCTGCTGACCGACATGCTCCTGATCCGCCGGTTCGAGGAGAAGGCGGCCGAGGCCTACGCGCTCGGGAAGATCGGCGGGTTCCTCCACCTCTATATCGGCGAGGAGGCGGTGGCGGTCGGCACCACCTCGGCGCTGCGCCCGGACGACTACGCGATCTCCCACTACCGCGAGCACGGCCACTGCCTGGCGAAGGGCTCGGACCCCAAGCGGGTGATGGCGGAGCTCTTCGGGCGCCGCGACGGGCTCTCCAAGGGCAAGGGCGGCTCCATGCATCTGTTCGACAAGAGCACCAACTTCCTGGGCGGCCACGCGATCGTCGGGGCGCACCTGCCGATCGCGGCGGGGGTCGGCTTCGCCATCAAGTACCAGGGCGGCGATCAGGTCATCGTGTGTTACTTCGGCGACGGTGCGGTGCCGGAGGGGGAGTTCCACGAGTCGATGAATCTGGCCGCGCTCTGGAAGCTTCCGGTCATCTTCCTCTGCGAGAACAACCGCTACGCGATGGGAACCTCGATCGAGCGCGCGCTCGCCCAGACCGAGATCTGGAAGTTCGGCCAGACCTACGGCATTCCCGGCGAGCGCGTGGACGGCATGGACGTCCTGGCGGTCCGCGAGGCGGTCGGCCGGGCGGTCGCCCGGACGCGGCAGCAGAAGACGCCGTCGCTCATCGAGGCGGACACCTACCGGTTCCGCGGCCACTCCATGCGCGATCCGGCGGGCGCCGTGTATCGGACCAAGGAGGAAGTCGAGCGCGAGAAGCAGCGGGACCCGATCGTGCAGTTCCGCGACAAGGTCCTCGCCGCCGGCCTCCTCTCGGAGGCCGACGTACGCGCGATCGAGAAGGACGTCAACGACCGGATCGACGAGGCCGTCGCGTTCGCCGACGCCTCGCCGGAGCCGCCGGGCGAGTGGCTCTTCACCGACATCTACAAGGAGGCGTGACGATGGCGGTGATGACCTATCGCGAGGCTCTGAACATGGCGCTGCGCGAGGAGATGCGCCGCGATCCGCGCGTCTTCGTGATCGGCGAGGAGGTCGGGCTCTACGACGGCGCCTACAAGGTCACCCAGGGGCTCCTCAAGGAGTTCGGCGCGCAGCGCGTCGTCGATACCCCCATCGCGGAATCGGGGTTCACGGGCGTCGGGATCGGCGCGGCGATGGTGGGTCTGCGCCCCGTCGTCGAGATGATGACCTTCAACTTCGCGCTGCTGGCGCTCGACCAGATCGTCAATTCGGCCGCCAAGATGTATTACATGTCGGGCGGGCAGTTCAACGTGCCGATCGTGATCCGGGGTCCGGGCGGGCCGGCCGCGCAGCTGGCGGCGCAGCACTCGCAGTCGATGGAGACGTACTTCTACCACGTGCCGGGACTCAAGGTCGTGCGCCCCACGACGCCGATGGACGCCAAGGGGCTGCTGAAGTCCTCGATCCGCGACGAGAACCCGGTCATCTTCATCGAGTCCGAGACGCTCTACAACGTCAAGGGCGACGTCCCGGAGGATCCCGAGTTCCTCATCCCGCTCGGCAAGGCCATCGTGCGGCGCGAGGGGACCGACGTCACCGTGATCGCCTACATGGGCATGATGTACCGGGCCATGGAGGCCGCCGAGGAGCTCGAGAAGGAGGGTATCTCGGTCGAGCTGGTCGATCCGCGGACGCTGCGTCCGATGGACACCGAGACGATCATCGGCTCGGTGCGCAAGACCCATCGTGTCGTCGTCGTCGAGGCGGGGGCGGGCTTCGCCGGGATGGGCTCGGAGATCGCCGCATCCGTCACCGAGCAGGCGTTCGACGACCTCGACGCGCCGGTGGAGCGGGTGACCGGCGCGAACGCCCCGATGCCGTACGCGCGCAATCTCGAGAAGCTCAAGACGCCCTCGAAGGACCGGATCGTCGCCGCGATCCGCCGCGTGTGCAACGCGAACGGGAGCTGAGCCATGGCCGTCACGAAGGTCGTCATGCCCAAGCTCTCCGAGGCGATGGAGAGCGGCAAGATCATCAAGTGGCTGAAGAAGGAAGGGGACCGGATCCAGGGCGGCGACATCCTGGCCGAGGTCGAGACGGACAAAGCCGACGTCGAGATGGAAGCGTTCGGCGCCGGCGTCCTGCGCAAGGTTCTCGCCCCGGCCGGCGAGACGGTGCCCATCGGCGCGCTGATCGGCGTCATCGCCGATCCGGCCGACGACATCTCCGCGCTGCTCGCTTCCGCCCCGGCGGGGGCGGGGGCCGGGGGAGGCTCGGTCGCCCCCGCCGGGGCGGCGTCGGCGGCCACGCCGACGCCTCGTCCAGCCGGGCCCACGCCTTCAGCTCCGCCGGCGTCGGTCGTGCGGCCCGCAGCGATCGTGAGCGCGCCGGCCGCCGTGCCCGTCGCTGGCGTGGGGCAGGGGGCGCAGGGCGGGCGGGTGAAGGCCTCGCCGCTGGCGAAGAAGATCGCGGCGCAGACCGGTGTCGATCTGAGGCTCATCCAGGGCTCCGGTCCGGGTGGCCGCATCATCCGCCGAGACGTCGAGGCCGCCGGCTCGAGCGCTGCGCCGGCCGCGATGCCCGCGGCCGTCGCGGGGGCCGAGTTCGAGGACGTTCCGCTTTCACCGATCCGCGCGGCGATCGCCCGGCGGATGCCGCTGTCCAAGGCGCCGGTGCCCCACTTCTATGTCACGAGCGAGGTCGCGATGGATCGCGCGTGGGAGCTGCGCGAGCAGCTGAACGCGCTCGAGGGCCAGCCCAAGATCTCCGTGAACGACCTCGTGATCCGGGCCTGCGCGCTGACGCTCCTGAAGCACCCGGGCGTGAACGCCTCGCTGCAGGGCGACGCGATCCGCGTCTTCCATCGGGCGCACATCGGCATCGCCGTCGCGCTCGACGACGGGCTCATCACGCCCGTGCTGCGCGACTGCCACGCGAAGCCGCTCGCGCAAATCGCCGTCGAGGCGCGCGATCTCGCCGAGCGCGCGCGGAACCGCAAGCTCCGCGCCTCGGAGCTGTCCGGGGCGACCTTCTCGATCTCGAACCTCGGCATGTTCGACGTCGCCGAGTTCTCGGCCATCATCAACCCGCCCGAGGGGGCGATCCTGGCGGTCGGGTCGGTCCGCCGCGTGCCGGTGGTGGACGACACCGGGCTCGGCGTCGGGCGCCGGATGATGCTGACGATCTCGTGCGATCACCGCGTGATGGACGGCGCGATGGGCGCGCGGTTCCTGCAGGACGTCAAGCGCCTGCTCGAAGAGCCGCTGCGCCTGCTCGTCTAGCGCGATGGCGACGCACAAATTCGACGTCGCGGTGGTCGGCACGGGGCCCGGCGGCTACGTCGCGGCGATCCGGTGCGCCCAGCTCGGTCTCTCGGTCGCGACCGTGGAGGACGACCGCCCCGGCGGCGTGTGCCTGAACTGGGGCTGCATCCCCACCAAGGCGCTGCTCCGGAACGCGGAGGTCGTCACCCTGCTGAGCCACGCCGCCGACTTCGGGATCCGGCTGAGCGGCTTCGAGGCGGACTACGCCCAGGCGGTCCAGCGCAGCCGCAAGGTCGCCGACCGGATGGCCAAGGGCGTCGAGTTCCTCTTCCGCAAGAACAAGATCACCTTGTTCCCGGGTCGGGGCACGCTCGAGGCGAAGAACGTGGTGGAGGTGAAGGGGACGGGCGCGACCGAGACGCTCGAGGCGCGCGCGGTCATCCTGGCCACCGGCTCCGAGCCGAAGTCACTCCCCGGCGTCGCGATCGACGAGAAAACGGTCATCTCCTCGAACGGTGCCGTGCGGAACGAGCGCGCGCCCAAATCGATCGCCATCATCGGAGCCGGGGCGGTCGGCGTCGAGTTCGGCGACGTCTACGCCGCGTACGGTGTGCAGGTCACGCTGCTCGAGGCGCTCCCGCGCATCGTGCCCGTCGAAGACGAAGAGGTCTCGAAGGAGCTGGCGCGGACGTTCACCCGGCGAGGCGTGACCCTCAAGACCGGCGTCAAGGTGGCGTCCGTGAAGCCCGGCGGCGCCGGCGCCGTCGTCGAGCTCGCGGGGGAGAAGCTCGAAGTCGAGCAGGTGCTCATGGCCGTCGGACGCGCGGCGAAGGTCGCGGGACTCGGACTGGAGGGCCTCGGCGTCCAGCTCGAGCGCGGATTCGTGAAGGTCTCCCCGCGCATGGAGACGTCGGTCAAGGGACTCTACGCGATCGGCGACATGGCGGGGGCGCCCCTGCTGGCGCACAAGGCCATGGCCGAGGGCGTCGTGGCGGCCGAGGCGATCGCCGGCAAGAGCCCGCGGCCGGTCGACTACGGCAACGTGCCGTCGTGCACCTACTGCCGCCCCCAGATCGCCTCGATCGGGTCGACCGAGGCGCGTGCTCGGGAGAACGGACGCGAGGTCGCGGTGGGCCGCTTCCCGTTCACGGCGAACGGCAAGGCGGTCGCGCTGGGTGAGACGGAAGGCTTCATCAAGGTCATCGCCGACAAGGCGACGGGTGAGCTCCTCGGCGTCCACATCATCGGGCCCGAGGCGACCGAGATCATCCACGAGTTCGCGCTCGGGCGCACCCTCGAGGCCACGCTCGAGGAAATCATCCACACGATCCACGCCCACCCGACCTTGTCCGAGGCGGCCCTGGAGGCGACGCTGGCCGCGCTCGGCCAGGCGATCCACATCTGACGGCAGCGCTGCCGGCCTCGAGGGCAAGGCGGCGGCCGGCCGTGACCGGCGACGTTCGGCCCTGGATCGTCGCCGGGGTAGCGGTCACGACCTTCATCACGTTCGCACCGTGTGTCCTGAACGAGTTCGTCGACTGGGACGACCCCGACAACTTTCTCACCAACCCGTTCTATCGAGGCCTTGGGTGGACCCAGCTCGGGTGGATGTGGACCACCTTCCTCCTCGGGCACTACGTTCCCGTCGCGTGGATGACGCTGGGTCTCGACTATCTCGCCTGGGGCATGAATCCGGCCGGCTACCATCTCACCAACGTTCTGCTGCACTCCGCGAACGCGGCCGTGCTCTACCTCGTCGCGCTGCGGCTCCTCCGCGCGGCGACGCCGGCCGCGACGAAGGGCGATCTCCCGGCGTGGCGACTGAGCGCGGCCTTCGCGGCGCTGCTCTTCGCCGTCCACCCGCTGCGGGTGGAGTCCGTGGCCTGGGTCACGGAGCGCCGCGATGTCCTCTCCGGACTCTTCTACCTCCTCGCGGTCTGGGCGTATCTGCGTGATGCGGAGGTCGCGAGCGACGGAGACATCCGGCGGCGACCCTGGTACTGGGTCTCGCTCGGCTGCTTTGTCCTGGCCCTCCTTTCCAAGGCCATCACCGTGACGCTCCCGATCGTCCTCATCGTGCTGGACGTGTATCCACTCCACCGTCTCGGGGGTGACGCGGGAGGCTGGTGGAGCCCTGGGGCGCGACGGCGATGGGCCGAGAAGGTCCCATTCGTCCTGGCGAGCGCTGCCGTGGTCCCCATCGCGCTCATCGCCGCTCGCAGCGAGGCGAATTTGTTGGCGATGGCCGGCTTCGGAGTCCTCGATCGCCTTGCCATCAGCCTCTACGGGCTGGCCTTCTATCTGTGGAAGACGGTGGCCCCACTCGGACTCTCGCCGTTTTACGCGTTGAAGTCTCCGATCGTGCCGCTGAGCGAGCCCTACCTCGTCAGTGGATTCGTCGTCGCCGTCATCACCGCGCTGGCGATTCTCTCGCGCCGTCGTTGGCCCGCTGTGGGCGCCGTCTGGCTCGTCTACGTGGTCACGCTCTTGCCGGTGTCCGGCATTTTCCAGAACGGACCCCAGATCAGCGCCGACCGTTACAGCTATCTCCCGTCGCTCTCATGGGCGGTGTTGGCGGGTGCCGGGGTCCTGGCGTGCCGGCGCGCGTGGAAGGGCGGGGAGCACAGCCGGGCGATCGCGTTCGTCACGACCGGCGCCGCTGCCGCCGTCGTGACGGTCCTCGCGGTTCTCACCTGGCAGCAGGTCGGAGTCTGGCGCGATCCGGAGCGGCTCTGGTCTCACGCCCTGGCGATTGCTCCGTCGTCCGTGGTCCACGAGCACCTGGGCTATGTGCGTCGCCAGCAAGGCCGGTTGGCCGAGGCGATCGAGCACTACCGAACGGCTTCCTCGCTGCGGCCCGGCTCGGCCCGCAACCAGATCTATTGGGGGAATGCGCTGGCTCAGCAGGGGGTGCTCGGCGCGGCGATCGACCGCTACCGCGAGGCTCTCCGTCTCACGCCCGACAGCTCCGTCCCTCACTACCACTGGGGCAACGCGCTCCTCGCGGCCGGACAGCCCGACGAGGCTGTCTCCCACTACCGCGAGGCCGTCAGGCTCGATCCGAGCGATGCCGAAGCCTACAACAGTTGGGGACGGGCGCTGGCTCAGCAAGGCAAGTGGGAGGAGGCGATCGCCAAGTATCGCGAGGCCCTGCGTCTCAAGCCTCACAGTGTCCCTCACTACAACTGGGGCAACGCGCTGTTCGCCGCCGGCCGGCTCGAGGAGGCGATCTCCCAGTACCGAGAGACCGTCGGCATCGATCCCAACTCGGCCGAAGCCTACAACAATTGGGGACGTGCGCTGGCCCAGCAGGGCAAGTGGGAGGAGGCGATCGCCAAGTATCGCGAGGCTCTGCGCCTCAAGCCCAACTATCCCCTGGCGTCCGCGAACCTGGAGCATGCGCTCTCGCGGGCGGGCCAGCTCCCGGCGCGCTGAGGGCGGCGCGGCGTGAGGCCGGGCGAGGCCGTCGGCGGCCGGCGACGGTCAGTGGTGATGCAGGAAGGGCAGCTTGAAGAACTGACCGAAGCCGTTCAGGGTCAACCCCGCGCCGAGCACCGCCAGGACCAGCGAGAACCAGAACATCGGGCGTGAGCTGGAAAGGATCGACACGGACGCGCTCACGATCGCGATCTGCAGGAGGACCTCCCCGAACTCGAAATACGGATGCCGGTCCCGGCGGAGGTCCCGCGCCAGCTCGAGCTTCTTGGCATCCTTCTCGATGTCCTTCTTCTCGGCGTTGTAGCGCTTCTCCTCCTCGGCGAACTTCGCCGCGAGCGCCTCGACCTTGGCGCGCTCGGCGCCCTTCAAACTCGAGGGCTCGGCCAGCTGCGTCTCGAGCAGCATCTTCTGGCCGCGGTACTGGTGCTCGCGGATCACCTTGGCCTGGTAGAACGCCCACTGGTCGGAGGACTGCTGCTGGGCGAGCAGCATCTCCTTCACCGTGTTGTTGCCGCCGAGCGCCGCGATCGACAGCACGACCGCGTAGATCGCCGTGGTGAGCGCGGCGCGACGGCCGAACGCCGTCTCGGCACGCTCGTGAAGCTCGTCCGGGTTGGGGACCTCGATCTCAGCCACGCGACTCGGTGGAGCCCCTCTGGATCTCCTCCCGCATGGCGTCGCGGCCGGCCTCGAAGGCGCTCATGAGGCGCTGGGTCTGCTCCTCGAAGAGCTCACGGCTCTTGTCGAGCCACTCGCCAGCCCGGCCCTGCGCCTCGTTGGCGAACTCCTGCGCGCGGCGCGCCACCTCACCGCCGCGCTCGGCCAGGAGCTCGCGCGCCTGCGCGCCGGTCTTCGGCGTCATCAGGAGCGCGACACCGGCGCCGAGCAGCGCGCCGAACAGGAACCAGCCCATGTACCCGCCCGCATCGCTTCGATCGTTACTCATGGTGATCTCCTTGGTGCCTGAGGCGATGAGCGAACACTTCGATGCCCCTCTTGAGGCCCGCCGCCACGCCGACGATCTGGCCGGCGCGGGTCAGACTGCCGAGCGTTGCGACGATCCGGCCGAGCCCTGTCGCGATGTCCTCGACCCGGTCGGTGACGGCGCCGACCCGCTCGAGCTCCCGGCCCGCCTCGCGCGTGAGCGCGCGCACGTCCTCGGTGAGCGCCAGTGCCTGGCCGATGAGCGGCCGGAGCTCTTGCTCGACGATGCTCAGGACCGCCTCGGCGCGCCGCGCCACCCCCCTGAGCGCCCAGACCGCGGCGACGAGCGCCACCAACAGCGCAAACGCCGCCAGCGAGAGGAGCATTTGGGCCCAGAAAGGCATGAGGTTGAATTATTGGTGGATAATCAATCGAAAGTCAATGAAACTAGGGCCTTGATGTCGCACCAGGATCGCTTCGAAGAATTACGGCGCCGACACGCAGAGGCCGAGCTGGCCGGAGGCGAGGAGCGCGCACGTCGCCAGCACAAGGCCGGCAAGAAGACCGCGCGCGAGCGGCTCGAGCTCCTGCTGGACGCCGGGTCGTTCAGGGAGATCGACAAGTTCGTCGTCCACCAGAGTCACGACTTCGACATGCAGGACCAGAAGGTTCTCGGTGACGGGGTCGTGACCGGGTCGGGCCGGATCCACGGCCGACCGGCCTTCGTCTTCGCCCAGGACTTCACGGTGTTCGGCGGCTCCCTCTCGGAGGCGCACGCCGGCAAGATCTGCAAGATCATGGATCTCGCGATGAAGACGGGCGCGCCGATCATCGGCCTCAACGACTCCGGAGGTGCCAGGATCCAGGAGGGGGTCGTCTCCCTCGCCGGCTACGCCGAGGTCTTCCTGCGCAACACGCTGGCATCGGGCGTCGTCCCCCAGATCTCGGCGGTCATGGGGCCGTGCGCGGGGGGCGCGGTGTACTCGCCCGCGCTCACCGACTTCATCCTCATGGTGAAGAACACCTCCTACATGTTCGTCACCGGCCCGGACGTGATCCGGGCGGTGACGCACGAGACCGTGTCGGCCGAGGATCTCGGAGGGGCCGGGACGCACAGCACCACCTCCGGGGTCGCCCACTTCGCCGCCGACAGCGAGGAGGAGTGCCTCGCCCTGATCCGCGAGCTGATGACGTTCCTGCCGCAGAACAACCTCGAGGAGCCGCCGCTCAGGCCGACGCGGGATCCCGTCGACCGTCGGGACGACAGTCTCCAATCCATCGTGCCGGACCAGCCGAACAAGCCCTACGACATGCTCGACATCATCCGCCCGGTGCTGGACGACCACTATTTCTTCGAGGTCCACGCCGGGTTCGCGCCCAACCTCATCATCGGCTTCGGGCGGCTGGGCGGGCGGCCGGTGGGCATCGTCGCCAACCAGCCCGCGCATCTCGCGGGGTGCCTGGACATCAACGCCTCGCTGAAGGGGGCCAGGTTCGTCCGGTTCTGCGACTGCTTCAACATTCCGCTGGTGACGTTCGAGGACGTGCCGGGGTTCCTGCCGGGGACGACGCAGGAGTTCGGAGGGATCATCAAGCACGGCGCCAAGCTCCTCTACGCCTACTGCGAGGCCACGGTGCCCAAGCTGACGGTGATCACGCGCAAGGCGTACGGCGGTGCCTACTGTGTCATGTCCTCCAAGCACATCCGGGGCGACGCGAACTTCGCCTACCCGACGGCGGAGATCGCCGTCATGGGCCCCGAGGGCGCCGTGAACATCCTTTACCGTCGGGAGATGGAGCGGGCGGAGGCCCCAACGAGCTTCCGGGCGGACAAGGCACGGGAGTATCGCGAGATGCTCGCGACTCCGTACGTGGCCGCGGAGCACGGCTACATCGACGAGGTGATCGAGCCCAGAGACACGCGCGCGCGACTCTGCGCGGCGCTGGAGCTCACGCGGACCAAGCGCGACACCAACCCACCCAGGAAGCACGGAAACCTTCCGCTGTGACCGACCGACCCAAGGAGGTCAAGACGTCGTGGGGCAGCCCGCTCAAGCCCGTCTACGGGCCCGAGGACGCCCCCACCGAGCGACTCGCCTCGGACCTGGGGGCGCCGGGTGAGTTTCCCTTCACCCGCGGCGTCCACCCCGAGATGCACCGCAGGCGGCTCTGGACGATGCGGCAGTACGCCGGCTTCGGCTCCGCCGTCGAGACGAACAAGCGGTACCGGTTCCTCCTCGAGCAGGGGCAGACCGGCCTGTCGGTCGCGTTCGATCTGCCGACCCAGATGGGGTACGACCCCGACGCGCCGATGGCGCGCGGCGAGACGGGCAAGGTCGGCGTGTCCATCGCCTCGCTCGAGGACATGCAGGACCTCTTCGAGGGGATCCCGCTCGACCGCGTCTCCACCTCGATGACGATCAACGCGACCGCGTCGATCCTCCTGGCGCTCTACGTGGCGACCGCGCGCCGCCAGGGCGTCGCGGCCGACCGCCTGAGCGGGACGGTGCAGAACGACATCCTCAAGGAGTACATCGCGCGGGGGACCTACATCTTTCCGCCCGGTCCCTCGATGCGGCTGATCACCGACACCTTCGCGTACTGCAAGGATCGTATCCCGCGCTGGAACACGATCTCGATCTCCGGCTACCACATGCGCGAGGCCGGCTGCACCGCGGTGCAGGAGGTGGCCTTCACGCTGGCCAACGGCATCGCGTACGTCCAGGCGGCGGTGGAGGCCGGCCTCGTCGTCGACGCGTTCGCCCCGCAGCTGTCGTTCTTCTTCAACGCGCACAACAACCTGCTCGAAGAGGTCGCGAAGTTCCGGGCCGCGCGCCGCCTGTGGGCGCGGATCATGCGGGAGCGGTTTTCGGCCCGCGACCCGCGGGCCCTGGCGCTGCGGTTCCACGCGCAGACGGCCGGCAGCATGCTGACCGCGCAGCAGCCCGAGAACAACATCGTCCGGGTCGCGGTGCAGGCGCTGGCAGCCGTGCTCGGCGGCTGCCAGTCCTTGCACACGAACTCGATGGACGAGGCGCTCTCGCTGCCCACCGAGCGCGCCGTGCGGATCGCGCTCCGGACCCAGCAGATCCTCGCCCACGAGTCGGGCGTTGCCGACGTCGCCGACCCGCTCGGCGGCGCCTTCGCCCTCGAGCGCCTGACCGGCGAGCTCGAGGAGGCGGCGCGAGCCTACATCGGGAAGATCGACGACCTCGGCGGGGCGGTCGCCGCGATCCCCTTCATGCAGCGCGAGATCCAGGAGGCCGCGTACCGCTACCAGCGCGAGGTCGAGGACCACGCCCGGATCGTCGTCGGGGTCAACGAGTTCGTCACGGACGATCTGCCTCCGGGCAACCTCTTCCAGGTGGACCCGGCCGTCGGCGCCGCCCTCGCCGAGCGAGTCGTGCGCGCGCGCGCCACCCGGGATCGCGACGGAGCGAGGCGGGCCCTGGACGCGCTCGAGACGGCGGCGCGCGGCCGCGACAATCTTCTGCCCCTCCTCGTCACCGCGGTCGAGGCCGGGGTGATGCTCGGCGAGATCTGCGACCGCCTGCGCGGTGTCTTCGGCGTTCACCAGCCCTCGGTGACGTTCTGAGCATGCGGGCCTGGGCGGTCGGCGGCCTCCTCGTCCTCGGCGCGCTCGCCGGCCCCTCGAGCGCCGCCGCCGGAATGGCCGATCGTGTCGGGGCGACCTTCGTGCTCATGGCGGACGATTTCATCAAGGCGTTCACTCCGCTCGAGGGGCTCGTGATCAGCGTGGAAGGAGGCACGCTCTATCTGGATCTCGGCGAGAGCGGCGGGGCCCAGGTGGGTCAGGAGTTCACCATCTTCCGTAAGGGCGACGAGTTCCGGCACCCGCTCACCCGGAAAGTGCTCGGACGGTACGAGGAGGTCCTCGGGTACGCCCAGATCCGGAGGGCCCAGCCCCGGTTCTCGGAGGCCGTGTACGTCCCGATCGAGGGGAAGCCGCTTCCGCTGGCGGACGACGGCGTGCGGATCACCCGGGGGCGGATCAAGGTCGCGGTCACCCCGGTTCTCGATCTGACGGAGTCGAAGACGGACCTCCGCCGCGTTCCGTACCTCCTGGCCGTGGTCCTCGAGGGCTCGAAGCGCTTCCAGGTGGTCGATCCCCTCGCGGTGGGCGACGTCTTCACCAGCGGCGGCGCCCACGTCCAGGAGGTCCTGGCCCTCCCGGAGCGCGCGGTGCGCGTCTCGAAGCGGTTCGACGTCGCGGGCTGGGTCGTGCCGGTCCTGATCGAGCGGCGGGGCGTCCTCTACCTCGACGCGACCTGGATCTCGGCCGTGACGGGCACGGCGCTGTTCTCGCGCCGCGCGCCTCTCCTGCCGCCCTCGGCCGCCGAGGAGCAGCGATTTCCGTGGGAGCCAGCCAGCGAAGACTGATGTCTTGCTCGGGTGATCCTGTTATGGTATGGCCGGCACCATGACAGTGAGACCTCTCGCGGTGATCGTCGTCGTCGCTCTCGCCGCCTTCGGCTGCTCGACGGCGAAGCAGGTCCTGGGCGTTCCGAATCCCGGCGATCCGTCGATCGCGATCAAATCGGCCGAGACGAAGTGGCTCCTGATCAAGAATCCGAGATTCGGCGACGTGCCGAGCGAGCCCGAGTACGTCTGGGTCGAGGAGGACAAGACGCCGATCACCTTCACGACCCTCGTGCGCGGCAAGAGCGCGATCATCGCGCCGCCGGAGATCGTCGTGAGGTACGGCTCGCCGCCCGGCGGCGGGAAGATCAGCTCGCGGCAGGGCATGCCCACGCAGACGCTGGCGGCCGCGGCGCCGCCCGCGCAGACGGCGGCGACGGCGCCGCGCGTCGCGAGCGCGCCTCCGCAGACCAACGGAAAGGCGCCGGAAGGCCCGAAGAGGGGGCTGGTCGTCTACGTGGACACGACCCGAATCGTCATCGACCTGACCGCCGCCGATGGGATCAAGCCCGGGACCCTCGTGAGCCTTCGTCGCGACGCGATTCCCCTCGTGCATCCCGTGACGGGCGAGGCGCTCGGCGAGCTCGACGAGGAGGTCGCGACGGCGCGCGTCACCGAGACGCGCGAGCGATTCTCGGTCGCGGACGTCCAGACGGTGGCCCCGGGCGCGCGGATCCAGATCAAGGATCGCGTCGTTCCCAAGTAGCCGCTCGCGTGCCCACGCCCACCCTCGAACGGGTCCTGAAGGAGCGCGTCGCCGGTCTGGTCGGCGCGGATCTGGAGCTCGTCGAGACGAAGATCCGCCGCGAGCTGGACTCGCCGGTGGCCCTGATCCAGGAGATGGGCGGGTACATCGCGGGGGCCGGCGGCAAGCGCCTCCGCCCGATCCTCCTGCTGCTGGCGGCGCGCCTGGCCGGCTACGCCGGACCGCGGAGCGTGCGCTTGGCCTGCGTCGTCGAGCTGCTCCACACCGCGACGCTCATCCACGACGACGTCGTCGATCAGGCCCCGCTCCGGCGTGGGCGGCCGTCCGCGAACGCGCAGTGGGGCGACGACGCGTCCGTCCTCGTCGGCGACCACCTGTACGCGAAGTCGTTCGCCATGCTCGTGCGGGACAACGACCGTGCGGTGATGGAGACGCTCGCGCGCTCGACGGTCTCCATGACCGAGGCGGAGGTTTTCCAGCTCGAGCTCAAGCGGAGCGGCGTCACCACGGAGGCGGACTACGTCCGGATCATCACGCAGAAGACCGCCTCGTTCATCTCCGCGTGCTGCCGCATCGGCGGGCTCCTGGGAGGGCTCCCGGCCGGGCAGGTCGACGCTCTGACGCAGTACGGCCTGGACATCGGTGTGGCATTCCAGATCTCGGACGATTCGCTCGACTTCGTTGCCAACCAGGACCGCCTCGGCAAGGCGATCGGCGCCGACCTCCGCGAGGGGAAGCGAACGCTGCCGCTCATCGCCATGCTCGCGCGCGCGACGCCGGCCGAGTCGGCGCGCGTGAAGAGCCTCCTCAAACGCCCCGCCCTCGATGCCGACGAGGTCGACGAGATTCGGCGGTTCGTCGTCGATCACGAGGGCGTCGAGTACGCTCTGGCCCAGGCGCACGAATACGCCCGGTCGGCGAAGGCCGCGCTCGCGGCGTTCGCGCCGTCGGAGGAGCGGGAGACGCTGGCACTCATCGCGGACTTCGTCGTCGATCGCGATCGTTGACGTGGCGGTCATCACGCTGACGACCGATTTCGGCACGCGCGACACCTACGTGGCCGAGATGAAGGCCGCGATCCTCTCCATCACCCGCGACGTGCACGTCGTCGACATCACGCACGAGGTGGCGCCCCACGACGTCCTCGAGGGCGCGCTCGCGCTCGAAGCCGCCGCGCCCCGGTTTCCGGCGGCGACGATCCACGTGGCGGTGGTCGATCCCGGCGTCGGCACCGCGCGGCGGGGTCTCGCGGTGGCGTCGGGCGACCAGCTGTTCATCGGACCCGACAACGGGCTGTTCACGCCCTTCCTCGGCGACCCGGGCTGGCGCGCGTTCGAGCTCACGGCGGCGGAGTTCCGCCAGGCCGCCGTGAGCCACACGTTCCACGGGCGCGACGTCTTCGCGCCGGCGGCCGCCCACGTCGCGCGGGGGGTCGAGCCGGCGCGGCTCGGGCCGCCCGTCACCGACCCCGTGCGTCTGGCGTGGCCCGAGGTCCGCGTCACCGCGGGCGGCGTCGGCGGCGCCGTCGTCCATATCGACCGCTTCGGCAACCTCGTCACCTCGATCCACGCCGACGCGCTCGCGTTGCTCGGATCGGGCGTCGCCGTTCGCGTCGCGGGCCGGACTCTCCCGCTGGTGCGGACCTACGGCGACCTCGGGCGCGGCGACGCTGGGGCGCTCGTAGGCTCGCGCAACCGCCTGGAGATCGCGGTGCACGCCGGGAGCGCCGCGACCGTGCTCAGGGCACGGCGCGGCACGCGGGTCGTCGTCAGTCGGGCTTGGTCGGCGGCGGCGCCGCGGGCGCGGAGGCGGTCGTAGTGTCGGCGCTCTTCGTGGCGGGCTTGTCGGTCGCCTTGTCGGTGGACTTGTCCGGGGCTTTCTCGGGCGACTTCTCTGACGCCTTCTCCGACGGCTTCTCTGACGATTTTTCGGATTGCAGGGCCTTTTTGCGAGATTCCGATGGATAGTCGGTGACGTACCATCCTTCGCCCTTCAAGATGAACGGGGCGGCAGAGAGGAGGCGGCGCACTTCACCGCCGCAAACGTCGCACACCGTCAGCGCAGGCTCGGAGATCCGCTGGCGAATTTCGAAGACGCGTTTGCACTTGAGGCACTCATATTCGTAGGTAGGCATCCTTGTTTGAGGCTACATGGGGAGGATTGAGCGTGTCAAGAAGACACGGACTTTGGTTCACTTTGTTCGCCCTCGGTCTCGCAGTGGCCGGATGCTCCAACGCGAAGGAGGCGGCCCAGCGGACCGAGGTCCAGAAGCTCCAGGCGCGCGCAGCGTACGACCGCGCGCTCAGCTATCTCAACGACAGGCAGCCGGCGGGGGCGATGGCGTCGCTCCAGGAGGCGATCAACGTCAACCCGTCGTCGCCGCTCTACCGCGACACCCTCGGCGTGGTTCTGCTCGAGCTCGGGCGGCCCGACATGGCGCTCGAGCATTTCAAGAAGGCGGTCGAGCTCGACCCCATGTACGCCGACGCCCACTTTCACATGGGCACGGCCCTGGCGGAGTCGCGTCGCTGGGATGAGGCGGTCCAGAGCTACCGGAAAGCGCTGGAGCTGCCGACGCTGACGATCCCCGAGTCCGCGAACCAGAATCTCGGTCTGGCGCTCTACCACCTCAAGCGATACCGCGAAGCAGAGCAGACGCTGCGGTTCGCCATCAGTCTCGATCCGAAGATGCAGGCCGCGTACTACAACCTCGGTCTGGTTTTCATCGCTGAAAATCGGAGGGACGAGGCGAAGGCGGCATTCCGCCAGGCGCGGCAGCTCGGGCCGGATTCACCGGTGGGGCAGGCCGCGCTGGATCGCCTCAAATCCTTGGGGGAGGGAAGCTGAGTCAGCTAAATAGCAGATTTTGCTCGACATTATTTTCTTGACGTAGAGCCGCAGGGTACGGTAAAAGTTGCGCGGTGTTCAGGGGTTTACCTGTGCACAGCGATACCAACGTGAAAACCTGCGAGAGAGATCAGGGCAGTGCCGCCCGATTTGTTGGGGAGGTCTGATCATGACCCGTCTCCTCGTCCCCGCGCTCCTCGCCTTCACGCTCTTGCCGATCCTAATCACGCCTGCGCTCGCCCAAGCGCCCGCGCCGAAGGTCACGATCACCGGACTCTTCGACCAGATCACGGCGGCCGGTAAGAACTTCTACGACGCCAACTTCTCACGTGACAACGATCGTGAGTGGTATGCCCGATCTCGCTTCCGTCCCGACTTCGTGTTCGAGGTCGGGCGCACCAAGGCTGTGCTCGGCCTCGAGATCGACCTCGGGTACGGCCAGATGGGAGCCAACGACGGCGGCTTCCCAGGCAACACGACGGGTGCGTCGCAATGTAAGGCGAACACGAACGGCTGCTTCGACCTGAACACCGACGTGGGCGGCATGATCGAGATCAAGTGGATGTACACCGAGTTCGACCTGACCGGGAAGGACAGCGTCATGCCGTTCATCCCGGTCCCGACCGTGGCCCGTCTGGGCGCCCAGCCCTTCGCCAGCCTCTCCAACTACAAGACCGCCGTGTACTCGAACGGCGACTTCGCCGGCGTGTCAGGGGTGACGACGTGGGCGCCGAACCTCAAGACCAGCCTTGCGTACATCATCATCGAGGACCAGCTCGCGGGCGGTAACCGCAGCGCGGCCACTACGCGGACGAGTCGCGGCGAAGACTACGCGTTCATCGTCAGTCCGGAGATCACGCCGTTCAAGGGGCTCGACCTGAAGCCGCTCTTCTCGTACATCCACGCCGACGGGCTGACGAGCTCGAGCGCCCGCGGTAACCACGCGAACATCCGCACGGTGAGCGGCACCACCAACGGCGTGGGGTCGACCGGGAACGCTCCCGCCGGCGACTCGACGTTTCACGAGAACCGCTACACGGTCGGTCTCGACTCGCGCCTTCGCGTGGGCCCCTTCGGCTTCGACCCGACGGTCTACTACCAGTGGGGAACCAAGGACAGCCAGGCCCTCAAGACCAACGGGACAACCGGCAAAGTCCAGGCCGACGTGAGCGCCTGGTTCGTCGACATGATCGGCAGCTACCAGCTGGGCCCGCTGCTCTTCGAAGCTCGCGGCGTCTACACCACGGGCAACAAGGCCCGCGACAACCTGTCCAAGAGCATCCGCTACTACCAGCCACTCGACGCGGATGGAAGTTTCTTCACGGGCTGGTCCCAGATCTGGACGACCGGCGTCGACTACTTCAACGGCGGGTTCCTGCCGATGACGAGATGGATCAGCTACGACCGCTTCGGGCTCGCTACGATCGCCGGGAGGGTGACGTACAGCATCACCCCCGCGCTCAGTGTGTACGGGATCGTCGCCCCGATGTGGACGGCGGAGAAGGTCGATACCGATACCAACGTTACGCCCGCGAGCACCACGGCGAACGCGAACGCTGGGAACGTTCCGCGCACGACCGTCTCCGACCAGAGCTGGGTGAAGGGCGAGTCTACCTATCTCGGCACCGAGGTCAACCTCGGGATGACCTGGAGGTTCGCCCCGAACACCGCCCTGGATCTCGTGGGCTCGTGGCTATCGGCGGGCGATGCGCTGGACACCGCCGAGCTTATCAGCGGCGTGACCACGCGGCGCAGCGCGAATGACGGCTACCAGGCGGCCTTGCGCATCCGGTTGGCTTTCTAGCAGCACCGAGACGCAGGGTGCGCCTCGAGCGTCGTCGCAGTGGAGTTGTTGGTGATGTCGGCGTTGAGGGCTGGCAACGGCTTGGCTGCTTCTCACCACACTTGAGGAGGTCGTAATGAGGAGAGTCCTCGTCACCGCAGTACTGGCTCTCGTCATCGTCGCGATGCTGGCGCCGCCTGTGCTCGCACAGGCCCCGGCTCCGAAGGTGACGATCACCGGGCTGTTCGACCAGATCACGACGGCGGGTAGAAATCTCTACGACGGCAACTTCTCCCGCGACAACGATCGTGAATGGTACGCCCGGTCTCGCTTCCGTCCCGACTTCGTGTTCGAGGTCGGACGCACCAAGGCCGTTCTCGGCCTCGAGATCGACATCATGTACGGCCAGGGCGGCCCCAATGATGGCGGCTTCCCGGGTAACAACAGCGGCCAGGCGGGAGGTACCCCGGGAGGCACCAAGGCCTCGACCAACGGCGCCTTCGACCTGAACACCGACGTGGGCGGCATGATCGAGATCAAGTGGATGTACACGGAGTTCGACCTGACCGGCAAGGACAGCGTCCTGCCGTTCATTCCGTTCTTGACGGTCGCGCGCGCCGGCGCCCAGCCGTTCGCCACGATCGGCAATTACAAGATCGCCTACGCGAACGGCGACTTCGCGGGCGTGGACATGTACTCTACGTTCACGCCGGACATCAAGAACCACCTCGCCTTCGTCATCGTCGAGGATCAGCTCGCGGGTGGTAACCGCAACCTGGCCACGGCGCGGACGAGTCGCGGCGAGGACTACGCGTTCATCGTGAGCCCCGAGATCACGCCGTTCAAGGGGCTCGACCTGAAGCCGATGTTCTCGTGGTTTCACGCCGACGGCCTGACCTCCGGGAACGCCCGGCGTAACGCGACCAACGTGCGCACGGCCGGCGCGGGCACGGCGGGCACGAGTGGTGCTCTGAACTCGACCGGCGCCGGTGGCGCATTCGGAGCTCTCGGCCAGAACCCCGCGGGTGACTCGGCCATGCACGAGGAGCGCTATACGGTCGGTCTCGACGCGCGCTATCGCCTGGGGCCCTTCGGCCTGGATCCTACGGTCTACTACCAGTGGGGTAGCTACGATACTCTGGCGTTCAGGAGGGGCGGTGCGGTTGGGAAAGTCAACGGTGACGCGTCGGCCTGGCTCGTCGACCTCCTCGGCAGCTACCAGCTGGGTCCGCTGCTGCTCGAGGTCCGCGGTGCCTACAGCACCGGCAACAAGGCTCGGGATAACCTGTCGTTGAGCAAGCGCTACTACGAGCCGCTCGACCTGGACACGGGTTACTGGAACGGCTGGGTCTCGATTCTCGGCCTCGGTATCGACTACTTCAACGGCGGTGGCCCGTTCAACGCGGGTATGCCGTCGAACGTCGGCTACGATCGCTATGGTCGCGCTCAGCTCGGCTTCCGGGCGACGTACAGCATCACGCCCGCACTGAGCGTGTACGGTGTGGTTGCCCCGACGTGGACCGCGGAAAAGGTGGACACGGATACCGGGTGCCCCGCGCTAAGCCCGGGCTCGGCTGTAACCGGTTGCCCGGCCCGGCTTACCGTGAGCGAGCGGAGCTGGACCGAGGGTGACTCCCGCTACATCGGCACAGAGGTGAACATCGGTACCACATGGCGTTTTGCACCGAATGCAGCCGTGGATCTGGGTGGGGGGTATCTCGCGGCTGGCGGGGCGCTGGACACGGCCGAGTGCCTCGGTGGTACGGGTACGAACTGCGCCGGCGGTACGGTCGTGAGGCGTGGCGCGAATGATGCCTACCAAGGCTCTCTACGCGTGAGGTTGTCCTTCTAGACCAACCGTCGTCGCGTGTCATCGACGGGGCATGGGTGGTCGGATCGCCCATGCCCCGTTTCATTTTGCCCATTCCTTGACTCTCCCTACCCCCTGGGCTAGCCTCGGGCTGATGCTGGCGCGAGTACCCGCATGAGCCGCCACGTGGCTCGTATCATCGTCCTCGCCGTTGTCGTCGCCGGCGGGGGCCCCGGGACCTTGGCC